>Ga0207807_1000024_pt1 | contig 53760 bp, 52 predicted proteins | sample HigsolmetaGSP15D_FD_184843 | JGI IMG/M metagenome (GOLD analysis project Ga0207807, IMG submission 184843) | High solid enriched microbial communities from the Joint BioEnergy Institute, USA - SP1-5-D (SPAdes) | ecosystem: Engineered > Bioreactor > SSF (Solid state fermentation) > Aerobic >... | reverse complement strand
GTGTTGAATACGCTTCGGTTACATTTTTCGATGTCCCCGTCCCCATAAGCGGGTACGTGTCAATATAAAAGATTTCCGACTTGTTGGAAGTGTCGGCATCAAAAAGGTCAAGCGGGTAAAAATAGCCAGCTACATATCCGCCTGAGCCATCAAACCCGTCCTGGATATCATAACAAAGAATATTCACTTTCCCATTTCCATCAACATCGGACGGCATGCCGAAATATTTTGTATCGAGCGCATAAATACGGTTGTCAAATTCTTTTCCAAGCTGGGCAGCCTGAGCGTCGTTCAGCTGGTTGTTGTATACCCAGACATCCGCATGCGGACCGCTGTATAAAAGCTTAGCACTTATTTGATAATCTTTATTGCTGGCAAGATTGGACACCCAGAATTTTTTCGTATCTCCCACCCGGGGAAGACGAGCCCTTTTCGTATCCATGCGAACGGAATACTTCCGAAGGCTTAAATATTTTAATAGATCAAATGGCTTTTGGTAATCAATCCGGTAAATGTTGCTCTTTAACTTTTGGCGGAGCGCTGCCAGGTTCGCAATCTTGAAGGTGCCAGTCTGCTCTGTCGAAAGGCTTGAGGTAGACTCGTTGCTGACAAGTTTATAATAATCCTGGGCCGACGCGCTTCCGCCTGCACCGAATACCCCGGCAGGCAGTATAAACAATAGCGATAGTATAATAGGCAAGGATAATGCCCGTCTGAACATTCTCAATGAAATTCCTCCTGCACCTCTGTCCGGACAACCCGGCCCTTTTGAAAAGTTGTTTCTTCCATTCTAGCACAGCCGTCCGAATGTTGCCTGAAAATGAGAGAGGTTTTTTTACAAGTTTTACCCAAATTTGCCTGGCTGCAATGTCGATGAGTGGATTCTTCTGCAGCAACAAAAGTATGGGACTGGCCTGCACAACCCTTACCATTTCCACTAAAAAGCAGCGGGAAGTTTCATATTCCCGCTGCATTGTGGAGTTTTTCGGCCTCCGCTGCGACCCCGGCGCTGGCTGTTTCGATTTCTTTTACAATTTTAACGAGTTCTGTCACATGGTTTTGGACGATTAATGCCGTTTGTTTGTTTTGTTTGACCGAAGCGGTAATTTGCCGGAACGATTGCCCTGCCGCTCCTGCATTGCCATCCCTGTTTCTATCTTTTCAACAAAAGAATAGTACCCTTTTTTCTGTTCAGCCGCTATATAAGGAGTGAAAGGGGGTGAGCGGGAATGGCACAAGTCAATTTAACAAATTCCCGCATTTCATTAATCTTTGATAACGGGGTGAATGAAAATGGAAAACCGGTGACCAAAGCGAAGTCGTTTGCCAATGTGGCCGTGTCGGCAACACCCGATGCCATCCGGCAATTTGCAGAGGCATACGCTTCGCTGCAGCAAAAAGCGCTGGTCCGTGTGACGCGCACTGACTTGAACGACATCAGTGCGTGAAAATAAAAAAAGGGGGAATGGGTAGATGAAAACTTTGGAACTTCAGTTTTTGACGCAGGACAATAAAACAGTGAGGGTTGCAGTCGATGAGCCGGCAGAACCCATCGATACGGTGAAAGTGAAAAACGCCATGGCCCAGATGCTCGGCTCGGGCGTGCTCGTCAGTTCATCCGGCATGGCGCTCTCCAGCGTGAAAGGCGCACGCCTTATTGAGCAAAACATTACGGAATATACGCTGGCGTAATCTTTTGCCCCCGGTTCCCGTTCCGGAACGGGGGCTCTTGATTTTACAGGGGGAGAGGAGAAATGCATGAAATGGTGTCGCTCATCAGTGAAGTCGGATTTCCGGTCGCCGTCACCGTCTTTTTGCTGTACCGGATTGAGGCCAAGCTTGATGCGGTGATTGAATCGATCCAAAACCTGCCGGAACGGATGAAGGGAATCTGAAAGGGAGGGGCTTATGTACAAGCCCCTCCCTTTTGCCGGATGGATCATTTTCCGGTTTGCCGTTGTTCATATTCCACAAAGCAGCGCGAGCCACAATCTCCCCGCTTTTTCCCGCATACCTGCCGCCTGCATGCTCCATTCCGCAAAATCCACGCTATAGATGGTACACTTCGAGCAGAACGCGAACATTCGTGAGCAGTTCCCCCACATGAAAATTGGGACATGCCGCTATTTTCCCTCCGATTCTGCATTCCCCGGCACACCTGTTTTCAACATTGGAAAAACAAAGAACAGCCCGATGATGAAAAACAACGCAGCAAGTTCGAAAACAGCAGTGATCGAAAACCATTCCTTCAATGCCCCCGCAACGCTCATGGTCACCACCATGGAACCAGTGAAAAGGGGGCTCAAAATGCCGTTCACCCTGCCGATAAAATCGGATTCTGTATTTTGCAGGATCAGGGTGTTGATGCCGATCTGGATGCTCGGCATGAAAAAGCCCGAAACGAGTTCGGCGGCAAGCGTCAGCCAGAGCGCAGTCGAAGCACCGATTACCGCAAGCCCGATGGCATTTGCAAGCATACCGGTGAACAGCATTTTTTGCGGTGAAGCGGATTTTGAAAGGGCCATGGAAAAAGCGCCGCCTGTAATCATCCCAATGCCATTCACCATCACAAGCCATTGCAGGTTCTCTTTCGGCAGGCCGAGGCGGTCCGTTACGAGGAAAATGTTCATTGGCTGGATAAAACCGACGCCAAGCCCGGCCGCCAGAAAACCAAGTCCCAACAGCCGCAATTCCCTTTTAGACAGTACATAGCGGACCCCGCTCTTCATTTCCTGGAAAATATTCGACAATTTTTCCTTCTTTTCAATTGCCTGGTCTTGCGGGATAAATGACAAACTGGCGGCGGAAAACAGAAAAGCGAGACCGGTTATCAAAATAGAATAATCTATTCCAAACCTTTCATAGGAAAACGTGCCGACCACCGGGCCAAAAATCATGAAAACAGCAAAAATGGTCTGGTAAACGGCCATTGCCTGCTGGATCAGGCGTTCCTCCAAATGCATTTTAAACAGTTTCATCCCGGACGGTTGCGAAAACTGCGATAAAATCGAGGAAATCAGTGTTGCAAAAAAGACGGACTGCCACGAGCCAAAAACAAGCGCGCCGATGACGCCAAAAATGGATACGGCACTCAGCAAATCACACCAAACCATTGTTTTCTTCGGCTGCCAGCGGTCCGCAAATGTCCCGCCGATAAAACTAAAAATGAAAATGGGCAGAAACTCCGCCACTGAAATCATGGAAACGGCAAACGGGTTCCCGTTTGTTTTTTCTGTCACAAACAACAGGACGGCAAAATTGCGCACCCAAATGCCCACCTGCAAAAACAACGCGGATACAAACACCATCCGGACAAACCGGTTTTTCAAAAGCTCTCCCACAAGCGCCCCCCTCTGGCCAAATCTGTCTCATATCGTGCCATTATCATACCGGAATCGGAAGCCTTAAGCAATACAGATTGATTTCCGGGCCGTTGCATAAACGAAAAATTCCCGTTAACAATTTGGAAAAACCATGATATGATAGCGATTAGATTAGAAAAAAATTTGAAGAAAAGGGTCGAAAAAATGAAGAAGAAGATATTTATCACACTCGGGATTCTCTTAGCGATCATCGTGATCGGAGGCGGAGGGTTCGCCTATTACGTCTACCATTCAGTCCAAAATGCCGCAGACAAAATGTATGACAGCAAATCCGTGAAACCATCCGAGAAGAATACAGAAAAAATTAAAAGCGAAAAACCCATCTCCATTCTTTTACTCGGTGTGGATGAACGGGCCGGAGATGTAGGAAGATCCGATACGGTCATTATTCTTACCCTGAACCCGCAAAAAAAAGCCATGCAGATGATTTCCATTCCGCGTGATACGAGGACAGAAATCGTGGGCAAGGGGACATTGAATAAGATAAATGCGGCTTACGCTTATGGCGGGCCAAAAATGGCACTGGATACAGTAAACAAATTTGCCGATTTAAATCTTGACCAGTACATACGCATAAACATGGAAGGACTGGCTGACCTTGTTGACGCTGTTGGCGGTGTAACCGTCTACAACAAAATCAGCTGGCATGACGAAGGATATTATAAAAAAGGCTATTATTACGCCAAAGGGAACATCACATTGGATACCGGCAAAAAAGCGCTTGGTTATGTGAGAATGCGCCACCTTGACCCTCAGGGCGACTTTGGCCGCAACCAGCGCCAGCGTGACGTCATTATGGCCGTCATTAACAAAGCGTCGACCATCCAGTCTTTCTCACGCTATCAGGAAATCCTGGCTGCGATCCAGAACAACATCAAAACAAACCTGACGCTTGATGATATGAAAAACATTGCGATGAACTACCGCGACTGCCGCCAAAATACGACAGACTATGAAGTAAAAGGCTCAAGCGCGACCATTGATGGCATCTACTACCTCAATGTCAGCCAGGCAGAACGCGACAAAGTCCATAACATGGTTACCAATATGGAACAATGAGGACAGGCCCCATTGCCCGGGGCCTGCCCTTTTCAATTTTTATTTTTGTTTTTCTTGCGGTTTTACCGGAGATCTTTCCGGCTCTATGTCTTTGTGATGATGCTGTTTTTCCTGTTGTTCCGGTGAGTCGCCTTTTTTGTCCTTGTTGTAATCCATTTGGTGCCTCCTCCCGGCTAGATTGATGCTCCTCAAGCAAGCATCACTGCCTGTTTGTTGTAAAAATACCTGGCAGGTGCACGGAATAAACAAAAAACATTGGCGCCTGCACCAGTTGGAGAGATACCTGTCCCTTTTACGGGGAACGTGTGCTAAAAGGCAAACAACCTTACAAACTTGCATCAGCCGCCGGTACCTGCCCCGTCCGGAGTGCTTTTACAAAAGCGGCCCGTGGAAAACGGAAACGCTCAAAACAGCTTGAACAAAACCCATATTACAAATGCCCACACCGGAATGGACAATCCAATGCCAATCAGACAGCCTTTCGCAAAATCTCCGTCTTTGTCATTCATTTCTTCATTTCCCTTTTTTATCAAGATGATCGAAATTCGCTTTGTTATCATTTTGGCGTATATGGTGAACATTATTATAACAATCCATTTTTCGAAAACCAAGTAACGATTGACCGGAACATGCGTTTGTTTATATAATGGAAACAGGTGATCCGTATGCCGCAAATCTTAACCGAGGAAGAAGAAAAACTGATCGAGGCATTTATCCTTCTGCCGCTTGCCAAAAGGACGCTGGAACGGGACCAGAGAGCGATCCGGGCAAGCCTGTTAAAATTTAAAGAGCCTTATCTTTTTGCAACAGACCAAATGCTTTTGCAAATTTCATCCTGCCTCGCCCAGGTTAAACGGGAAGCCGGCAGAAAAAAGATGCGCTTTTACAAACGGAACGACCTTTCCTATACCGTGTTTGTGCGCGGCTGGCGGTTTGAAAAGAATTACCACCCGCAAATAGCAGCGGAGTGGGTAAGAAACCGAATCACCGGTTTCTTCCTCCCGTTGCGCCGGCCTTTTGAAGAACAGTAAAGAGCTTGCGAAAACCAACAGCTTTACTGGTATTTTAAGGAACGCCGCCCGGACGTAAAGCGCGCCAAAACGCCTGTCCATGAAGCATTCCGGAATACACGGGAGATTGGAATGCCGGGTGAAAGGGAGACGCCCCCCTCTTTTTAAAGAACGCGAAAAAATTCCAATATACGATTGACAAACAGCCAGTGTAATCCCGGAGAACATGGCAGCCTGGAATTTTCACACGCCCGGAAATCCCTTTAGCGGATCCTCCCCGCTAAGCGCTTGTTTTCTTCCACTTTTTGAAACTTTCTTCCAGACGGGCAAACCCTTTTTTCATTTCCTCATCACTGCAGTAGGCGAAACAAAGGCGGATTTTTGTGTTTGGCCCGCGCTCAAGCGTAAAGGCATCACCCGGCACAAATACGGCGCCGTCCTGTGCCGCCATTTTCATCCATTCCGCCACACCGCCTTTTTTAACATCAATCCAGTAAAACAGCCCGCCGGCAGGTTCAGCCCCTTCCCATTGCTCCGTTTCGTGCATATGCTGTAAAAACCGTTTTGTCCAGTCTTTCCGTTTTTCATAAAAGTGTTTTTGTTTTGCAAGGATCTGTGGCCAGTTTCCGGAAGAAATGAGTTTTCCCGCCAGCATCTGGTTTATCGGCGATGTGCAGGCGTCTGTTACCTGCTTAAACTGTTCGAGTTTTTTCAGAAATGCCGGATGTGCGAGAATAAAGCCGGTCCGCATCGCGGGTGCCATGACTTTTGAAAAACTGTACAGGTATATGGTTCTTTCTTTTAAGGGATCGAGTTCGAACAAGGAAGGAGGGCGGCTGTGAAACAGCAGATCACGGTACGGATCATCTTCTATAATGATAAAATGATACTGGTAAGCGAGTTCAATGAGTTTTTTCCGTTTTTCGAGAGAGGTCGTGACGCCGGTCGGGTTTTGGGCATTCGGAATAATATAAAGCGCTTTCAATCTTCTTGTTTGCAATGTTTTTTCAAGAAAATCAACATCCAGACCATCTTGTTCAAGCGGAATGCCGGCCGCCTTGAGCCGGTACTGGTGCACCGCCGAAAAGGCAATGGAATACGTGTACATTTCCATTGCAAAACTGTCCCCTTCATCCAACAGCATTCTGCAGACAAGGTCAACCCCCTGCGTATTGCCGTTTGTCGCCATGACATAAGCTTCAGGAATATTTTCCTTTTTGGAGATGGCATCCACATACGGACCAAACCCTTTTGCACTGCAATACTCATACAGGCGTGCCGGATCCGCCTCAAAGATTTCATTCATGATGCGCTGCAGTTCTTTTTTCGGGATCATGCCGCCATTTGGCATGCCGACGCTGAAAAATACCGGATCCCGGACAGCCGGATTGATACTATCCATATACACATCAATCGCATTTTCTTTAATCTTGCCGCTCAACGCTGAAAACATTTGCTTCATCGCCGCCGCACCCCGCTTTCCATTTGCTGAAAAAATGCCTATACCCTATGTATATGGGAAAGCGCGGAGAAAAGTGACATAAAAAATGAAACGGGAAAAGAATACAAGACCACCCAGGCCGGATGCCCCAGCAGCCAACAAATGCCGGAACAATAGTGGAGAATGCTTCCCGCTGTTCTGTTTTGGCATTACCCTGTCATCGAAAGCCCGAAGCCGTACGGATCGGCGCAATACAAAAGCCTGTCCCGCTTGAAAAATATTTCAAAGCGGAACAGGCTTTAAATTTCCTCTCATTCCCAGGTTTCTCAAAGGAGCCGTACTGTCCCAAAGCACATACTCTGCGGACGATTGCGTTCATGAAAACAGATTGGTTAACGCAGAAAATCCTGCAGGCTGCTTTCCACAAACTGCAAATGGCCGATCATGGCCTTGCGCGCTTTTTCGCTGTCCTTTTCTTCGATGGCTACCCTGATTCTTTCATGTTGTTCGTACAAGGCGCCCATTGTGGAAGGATCAGAAAAAAGAAGCATTCTGCGCGTTTCTTTCATTGCATCCTCCATCGTCTCGGCGACCTGGTTCATCAACCCGGTAAGAATCGGATTTTGTACAGCCCGGACAATGGCAAGATGAAAGGCAAGATCTGCTTTTTCACCGAGTTCTTCGTTTCCCGTCGCCCGCTTCATATCTGCGAGCGCCTGGCTTATACTTTCCAGATCAGCTTCAGTCCGTTTGACAGCGGCCGCGGCTGCTGCTCCGGCTTCGAGAATCTTCCGGACTTCAAGCAGGTTTGCCACATCTTCCTGGTTCATCAGTACTGCCTGCGAAATGGGATACGAAATGCCGCTTGCATCAAAGTTGCGGACAAATGTCCCCTCGCCCTGTTTTAATTCAATATAGCCGAGCGCCCTTAGTGATGTTAGCGCTTCTCTTATAGCCGATCTCCCCACTGAAAACTTTTCCGCCAGAAGCGGCACCGGATCGAGCTTATCCCCGGGCTTAAGCTCCCCGTTTTGGATCATCTCTATCAATTCATTTGCCACTTGTTCATAAATTTTTGCAGGTTTAATTTTTTTATACTTCATGTTTTCTCCTCTTATCCCTTTTCTATATTTTATGAATACCAGCAATCCGGAAAAATAGCAAACAAAAATTTAAAAAAAGAGTTGTTTTTTCTTTTCATTATACTTATACTTTTTAACATGTAAGCCTTATCATCTGATGACTATTTCATCTAATGACCTTAAAAATTGCAATTGGGATGGATTGGAGAAAATTTTTCAAAAAGGAGTGTAGATTGTTGGAGTACGTACAAAATTTTATTCCGCTTAAGGGGCATTTGTTTTTATCCGCACTAATTGCTGCCTTTCCGATTCTGTTTTTCTTCTGGGCACTCGCCATAAAAAAAATGGCGGCACATCTTGCAAGCCTTGCCACACTGGTGATTGCGCTGCTGATTTCTGTGATCGTTTACAGAATGCCGGCCGTACTGCCGGTTATGTCGGCCAGCCAGGGGATTGTGTATGGGATTCTGCCGATTGCCTGGATCATTATCAATTCTGTGTTCTTATATAAATTGACGGTCAAAACCGGCCAGTTTGATGTGATCCGCAACTCAGTCGTATCGATCACGGAAGACAGAAGATTGCAAGCTTTATTGATTGCGTTTTCATTCGGCGCTTTTTTGGAAGGCTGTGCCGGGTTTGGCGCACCGGTTGCGATTACCGCTGCGCTGCTTGTCGGTCTCGGATTCAACCCGCTTTATGCAGCCGGCATCTGCTTATTGGCCAACACTGCACCGGTCGCATTTGGCGCAATCGGATCCCCTGTCATTGCGATGGCAGGGCCGACCGGCGTTTCTGCGCTGGAAATTTCAAAAATGATCGGACGGCAATTGCCGCTTATTTCCATGTTCATCCCGCTATATCTCATCATTGTCATGGCAGGCTTTAAAAAAGCAATGGAAGTGCTGCCGGCGCTTATTGTATCAGGCTTGTCCTTTGCCTTGACACAGTTCTTCGCTTCCAATTTCCTGGGGCCGGAACTGCCGGACGTTTTATCGGCACTCGTATCTTTGGTTGTCCTTGCCGTCTTCCTGAAATTTTGGAAGCCGAAAAACATTTTCTATTTTGAGCATGAAGAGGCTGCTGCCGCGCTCGAAACGCCGCATGTTTCCAATACAGGCGGGCAAATTGCAAAAGCATGGTCGCCGTTTATTGTCCTGACGGTTTTGATCACCATCTGGGGCATCCCGCAGATCAAACTTGCGCTCACCGGGCAGTATGCCGGGGCGAACCCGGTATTAAAGGCTCTAAACCCGATCGGCGGGGCGGCTTCGTTCAGCGGGAATGTGCCATTTTTAAACAATCATATTATAAACGGCGCACATACCCCGATCGCGGCCATATATAAGCTGGATCTGCTTGGCACTGCAGGCACAGCGATTTTTATCGCAGCCATTGTCACGAAGTTTCTTTTAAAAATTTCATGGAAAGCATGGTTTGCCGCATTCTTTGAAACGTTAAAAGAATTGAAGTTTCCGATTCTTACCATCTTGTTCATTGTCGGCTTTGCGTATGTCATGAACGCTTCCGGTATGATTACAACATTGGCATTGGCGCTCGCCAAAACAGCCGCATTGTTTCCGTTTTTCTCACCGGTACTCGGCTGGCTCGGCGTTTTCATTACCGGCTCGGACACTTCATCCAATGTTTTGTTCGGCACGCTCCAGCAAGTTTCGGCCCAGTCGGTCGGCATGAATCCGCTGCTTGCCATTGCAGCCAATTCATCCGGGGGTGTCACGGGAAAAATGATTTCCCCGCAGTCGATTGCCGTTGCCTGCGCTGCAACCGGGCTGATCGGCAGGGAAGCACAACTGCTGAGATTCACAGTCAAGCACAGTATGTTTTTGCTTTTCATCATTTGCCTGCTCACCTTCCTGCAATCCAACATCCTTTCCTGGATGGTGCCTTAATCAGGAACCCCGCTGCGGAAATTTCGCGGCGGGGTGTTTTATGTTCAATTACGGGATCCCGGGCAGCTTGTGGGAAAATGCCCCGGCGGAAAACCCGCTGCATGGCAGTTGGATTTCAGCCTGTAGCGAACGGGCAGTTTTGCACGCGTAAGCGCGCCGATGTTTAGAAACTTTTTCGCGCGGGTATTCAAACGGCAATACGAAACGAAAGGAGCATGGTCGATGCCACATACAGGTGAAACACCGGGAAAAGCGAGTACAAATGCAAAAATTGCGGGGAACAAATTACGCTTGATGAAGATAAGGACAGGCTCCCTCCATGCCCGAACTGCCACGAAACGGAGTATACGGAAGCGTGAGAAAAACGTCATCCTATTGGATGGTGTTTTTCTTTATTCATATATAAGTGAAATTGGAAATTTACATCTTTACGCACAGTCGGTTCATGTTCGTTTCCCTTCTTTTCTTAGTCCATCCGCATACGTTATTATCATGCTTCCCTCCCATTTCAAAGCCATCAGCCCTTATTCCTTTTCCAGCTTCTCCTTTATTTCAAGGATCTTTTTTTCAGAAAAGCCAGTTGCCTTTTTGGTAAAATCTAGTGGCATCCCAAGTTTAATGAGATTTCGGGTGATCTCGATTTTCCCTTCTTGTCTTCCTTCTCGTTTACCTTCTTGTAGTCCTTCTTTTCTCCCTTCTTCTCTTGCTTCTTGTTTTAGTTCATCTTCATACGTGATCATCGTGCCGCCCTCCCAATTTTTGATTTCCTGGTTAAATTTATTTTTCCACTATTTTCTATCAACCAGCTTCTCGTTTCAATATTTTTTCAAAAATTAGGTCTTTTAGGCTAACTTGGTTACTTATTTCCCTTTCTTCACTTACTAAAACCAGGATATTCAGATGGTGGCGGCCATCCATCATCTTCCCCATGAGACACCAATAAGAGGATATGAAAGGCGGACAAAAGAAGAGAATACTTGGTGGCAAATTTTTGCATAAAGGGCTTTTTGGTGGACTATCGGAAAACTTTATTCATAAAAAAATCCGGACATCAAAAAGTGCCCGGAATTTTTTATGATTTTAGTCAAAAATAATATGGTTTACTGTTTTGCGGTCGAGACGTTTGATCACTTCTGTTATTAGTTTAACAGTATTTTCGTAATCATCACGGTGCAAGATACCGGCGTGCGAGTGGATATAGCGTGTTGCAATCGTGATGGCAAGAGATGGAATGCCGCTGCCCGTTAAGTGAATGGAGCCGGCGTCTGTTCCGCCGCCCGGAATCGATTCAAACTGGTACGGGATATTCAACTCTTCAGCAACTTTCACAACCGTATCGCGCAAGCCTTTATGCGCCACCATTGAAGCGTCGTAAATCACGATTTGCGGACCTTTGCCCATTTTGCTAAGCGCTTCTTTTTCGGAGATTCCCGGTGTGTCCCCGGCAATCCCGACATCAAGTGCAAAGGCAATATCCGGTTTCACTTTGCTGGCTGCCGTTTTCGCACCGCGCAAGCCCACTTCTTCCTGGACATTTGTTACGCCGTAAACGATGTTTGGATGGTTTTCTTTATGCAGATTTTTTAGCACATCAATGACAACTGCACAGCCGATCCGGTTATCCCAGGCTTTGGCAAGCAGCATTTTTTCATTTTTCATAACCGTAAATTCAAAGTAAGGTACCACCATGTCGCCCGGTTTTACGCCCCATTCAAGCGCTTCTTCCCGGCTTGTGGCACCAATATCAATGAACATATCCTTGATTTCGTACGATTTTTTGCGTGCATCCGGTGATAAAATATGTGGTGGCTTCGATCCGATCACACCTGTCACATCACCTTTATCTGTTACAACCGTAACGCGTTGGGCAAGCATCACCTGTGACCACCAGCCGCCGATCGTTTGGAAGCGCAGAAAGCCTGACTCATCAATTTGCGTCACCATGAACCCAACTTCATCCATATGGCCGGCGATCATAATCTTCGGACCGTCCGCCTGCCCCGTTTTCTTCGCAATTAAGCTGCCGAGGCCGTCTGTGTCGAGTTCATCGGCATAGGGCTCTATATATTTTTTGACAACGGCACGCACTTCTGCTTCATTGCCGGCAATCCCTTTTGCATCGGTTAAATCTTTCAACATGGACAATGTCTCATCTAACTTTGCCACTGGCATTCCCTCCTCGTCCCAATATGTACAAAGCCTATTATAATCAAAATCGCAAAAAGTGTAAAAAGTTTCAGCCATCTACTTTTATATCACGTCGGACTATGCCGGGTATTTCCCGATACTCTTTTTGTGGGCTTTTGGCTACCGCGTTTCTGAGAAAAGTCACGACACAGTCCATTAGTGGAATTGAAAGTGACAGCCGTATGGGCATTTATGGTCATCAAGCAGCCGCATCGCATTGGACTTTACCATTTTGGCCATGTGACATATACTTTCTTTAAAAAATCACTTTCCAATTGTGATCCACCGTTGCCCGAATCACTTTCCGTTCTAAAATGTAGTTGGCGATCAGTTCGGCCGCGTCAATTTGCACATCTTTTACAACAGGCTTACCCTTGAACATCAAATAATCACCGCCACCGCCGGCCCGGTAGTTATTCATCACGACATCATATTCGGCGGCCGGATCAACGGGCTTTCCTTTGTATTCGAGTTTGACAATCCGTTTGCCGACTGGTTTTGACAGATCGATCACATAGTCGATGCCCTCCCACATATCATAATTATAATGCTGTGGTTTTGGGTTCGAAAAAACGGGGTTGACTTCGATTGTCCCACCGTTACTAGTCTTAAAATAGCTAGCCGAACGCTCAAGTGCCGCTTTTATATCTGCTCCGGTAATTCGGATAACCTTAAAGGTATTCGGATAAATGTAGTTGGAAACAACATCCCGCATCGTCACGTTTTCAGGAAAGCCTGGCGACTGGTTATCAAATAGTGCTGTGCATGATATGTCTGCCCCGGTCGCTTCCATTTGCACGCGATTCATAAATTCAATCAGGGGATGATCTTTCAAGCGGACTTCCATCGGGTTATGCACGAGCATATCCCCTTCAATTTTACCGATTGGCTGGTCAAGCCAGGCCTGTGTCGCCTCTTCATATGGTTTGGCAAGAGAAATAATCGCAGGGTCGGCTTTTACTGTTTCAACAAACAAAAGTTCTGATGTCTTCTGAACACAGCGCCAGTGTCCCTGTTGTTTTTCCAATTGCAATACAACTTTTCCTACCGCCCTGCCGTTATTGCCTGGCTGTACCACCGTCACCCCGTTGATTGCTTTTCCAGCGATCATCCGGTGCTGATGACCGGTCAAAAGCACATCGATTCCGGATACTTTCTGGCACAGCTGGTAACCCTGATTTTCACCTGTCAAGTCTTCTGTCGGTTCGCCGCTGTCCAAATCCCGTTCAAATCCGCCGTGGTAAGAGAGGATGACGATATCTGCCTGTTCTTTTTCGCGCAAAAATTTCACCCACTGTTTTGCCGTTTCAACAGGGTCAGCAAACAACATCCCGCTGATATGCTGCGGCTGCTCCCAGTTTGGGATATAAGGAGTAGTCAATCCCAGTACGGCCACTTTCAATCCTTCCGCGAATTTTTTTATGATATAGGGGCGCCCAAAATAAGGCATTTTCGTCTGCTCGTTTAAAATATTGGCGGACAGCCACGGGAAATGGGATTCCTTCACCGCCCCCAGGAGCAGCGCTTGCCCATAATTAAACTCATGATTTCCCGGCACGGCTGCATCGTACTGCAATGCATTGGCAGCAAGCACCATCGGGTTGGGCCCTTCTGAATCAATCCTTGCATAATAGTAGGTTAGCGGCGTCCCTTGAATAAGGTCTCCATTATCAAGAAGCAGCACGTGCTTTTGCCGTGCGCGTTCTGTTTTGACCAAAGTGGAGATTTTTGCCAACCCAACAGCCGCTTCCTCATTTGTTCCATAATTGATCGGCAGAATATTTCCATGAATATCGCTTGTTTCAAGTATCACCAGCTCAAATGTTTTCATCCCTATTTCCTTTCTTTTCGACATCTCATTATCCATATTGTAGCTTTTTTCTTTTACATTTTCCATGTATGTTCAAAAACCCCCATTTTTTCTGCGTTGTTAAAACATTTATAAACAATTAAAATTTCGTTTATTTTGTTTTCCATGTAGTATATAATAGAAACTAAAAGTGAAGGTAAATCCATCATGATAAAATTGGGGGTAAATGTATGCTGAAAAAGTTTCTTGCACTGTTTGTCGTTTTAGGACTGACTTCCTCCTTGGCTGCCGGTTGCGGGAGTAACGGGGAAAAATCAGGGAATAGCAGCCACTCCAGCAGCAGTTCCTATACACCTAAAGAACTGAAAATCGGCTTTGTGCCTTCCCAGAATGCCGAAACATTGGAAGCGAAAGCTAAACCGCTGGGGAAACTATTGTCAAAAGAACTCGGCATTCCGGTCACCGTAACAGTGACAACGGATTACAACAGTATTGTGGAAGCATTGGGTTCGAAGCAGCTGGATATCGGATTCCTGCCGCCAACGGATTATGTGCTTGCCCATAAAAAACACTATGCAGATGTCTTATTACAGGCGCTCCGCTACGGGGTGGATCCGAAAACCGGAAAACCCACTTCGGAAAAAGTGGATTACTATTATTCCGGCATGCTTGTTAAAAATGATTCTAACATTAAAAGCATCAAAGATTTAAAAGGTAAAAAGATTGGCTGGCAGTCACCAACATCTTCTGCGGGGTATGTATGGCCGGCCGTTGAAATGAAAAAAGCCGGTGTCGATGCGCAAAAAGATGTAACCGGCGTCCAACTGCAGGGCCATGACAAAGGCGTGCAGGCGCTGATGTCGGGTGACGTTGATGCTGCTGCCGTCTTTGTCGATGCCCGTAATATTGTTGAAAAAGAGTACCCGAATATTTATAAAACAACGCATTACTTATTCTTGACGGAGAAAATTCCAAATGACACGATTAGTGTACGGCCGGATATGTCTAAAAAGTGGAAAGACAAGGTCACTGACGCTTTTATCAAAATTGGAAATGATCCAAAAGGTCAAAAAATCATCAAAGATATTTACACACATGTCGGCTATAAAAAATCATCCGATGCGAACTTCGATACTGTTCGAGAATACAGCGAAAAAGTCCAGAAAATCGGAAAATAAGCACGAAAACGCATGAAAAGGCTGCCTGCAGGGCGTTAATAAAGCACTGCAGGCAGCCTTTTCTTTTATCTATTATCCTAATTGAACAGTCCATGTTTATCGAAAAAACCGCTTGTTATATCAAACGCTTGCGGATCGATCCGGAAATATAGTCGATTATCGTAACCATTATAATAATACCCCAAAGAATAATTCCAACCCGGTCCCATGAGTGGCCGTTTAAAGCAAAAATCAGCGGTGCACCGATTCCGCCGGCGCCGACAATTCCCAAAATTGCCGCCGACCGTACGCTAATTTCAAACCGGTACAGCGTGTATGACATAAAAGCTGGCATGACTTCCGGCAGAATTGCAAACCACAGCACCTGGATCCGGTTTGCACCCGATGCGATCAGCGCCTCTCTGGCAGAAAAATTCATATTTTCAATCGACTCTCCGAACAGTTTTCCAAGCATCCCGATCGAATGGAAACCAAGTGCCAGTATCCCGGCAAAAGCGCCAAGCCCGACCGATTTAATAAACAAAAGTGCCATAATCAGCTCCGGAAATACGCGAATACTGCTTAAAACCACTTTTCCAAGCGTGGAAACGACATAATACTTGCTCATATTCCGCGCTGCCCAAAACGCAAACGGCACGCATAGAACCGCCGAGATAAATGTCCCTAAAACCGCGATTGCTAATGTTTCAAGGAGAGCATGCAACAAATCTTCCCCGTCCGGATCATAAATATAGCCGAAATCGGGGTGGATGAACCCATGAATGATCGCTTTTAATGCCTGTGCCGCCGTATCTTTTAATTCAAGATGGGGTGCACTGCCGAATGCCCATGCATAGATCAGAACGACAATCAGCACAATCGCCCATGTTTTGATCCTCTTCAGCAGCGGTTTTTTTACCAAATCCGATTGACCCCTCATATTAATTTCTCCCTTATCCGGTTACTTAAGCCATCAATGATCAGAACGACAACAAACGTGTATAAAATGATCGTGAGCACTTGGTTATATTGGAAAAAACCGAGGGCATTATTTAAATACAGCCCGATTCCGCCAGCGCCGACATACCCCAGAACAGCTGCCGCACGAACATTAATTTCAAAACTATAAAGGAAATACGACATATAGCTTGCCGTCACTTGCGGCACTACTCCGAAAAAGATCCACTGGATTTTATTGGCGCCCACCGCTGTCATGGATTCAAGTGGCCCACTGTCAATCGCTTCAATCGATTCATAGAAAAGCTTGGCGATGACCCCGAATGAAAAAACCGCCAACGCAAATATACCTGGTATTTCACCGATCCCGAAAACCGGAACGAACAATGCGGCAAGCAACAGCTCAGGCAGCGTCCGGATCAAGTTCATCATGACGCGGGCAATTTGGTAGATGACCGGTATTTTCACAACATTGCTTGATGCAAGCAGGGCAACAGGAATCGCTGCTATGCCGCCAAAGGTTGTCCCCAAAATCGCCATGCGGATCGTAGCAAGCATCGGCTTGGTGACGGAACTGAAGTAATGCCAGTCAGGGGGGAACATTTCATTCAGTAACGATCCCATGTTTCTGCGGCCTGCCCACAATGCTGCCAAAGAGACTTGTGTAGTATGCGCGCTCCCCCAAATGATAAGTATCAGGAAAAGGATGGTCAGACTTGTCTTTATCCTTGCCACTCTTTTCCGCCTGATTACATCCATTACAACGCCCCCCCTAATAGCTCATCATCCTTCAGATTACGGCCGTAAATATCAGCGAAAACATCATCTGTCGCTTCAGATACTGAGCCGTCAAACACGATGTTCCCGGCACGGATGCCAATAATTCTTGTCGCGTAGGCCTTCGCCAAATCAACGAAGTGAAGATTTACGACCGTTGTAATCCCCAGCTCCTGGTTAATCCGTTTGAGGTCATTCATCACCTGCTTTGTGGTGAGTGGATCGAGCGACGCTACCGGTTCATCTGCTAGAATGATTTTTGCCCCCTGTGCGAGCGCCCGCGCAATCGAAACGCGCTGCTGCTGCCCACCAGATAATTCATCTGCACGCGAATACGCTTTTTCTTTTATATTTACACGTTCCAACGCATCCATGGCAAGATCCATATCTTCTTTCGGGAACAGACCCAAGATTGTTCGGAGGGTTGAATGGTAGGCAACACGGCCGGATAACACATTGCGCAGTACCGTAGAACGTTTCACCAAGTTAAAGTTTTGGAAAATCATCCCGATATCACGGCGGATATAACGAAGTTCCTTTCCCTTGGCAGCGGTAATCGACTTGCCATCAATCAGAATTTCACCTTCCGTGATTTCATGCAGTCGGTTAATTGAGCGCAGTAATGTAGACTTTCCCGCGCCGGAAAGACCGACAATTACGACAAACTCACCCTTATGTATCGTCAGGTTCACATTGTTTAACCCTCGTGTCCCATTCGGATAAACTTTAGAAACGCTCTTAAACTCGATCATTTCTACTCCCCTTTAATATTGAAAGTTGTCAAAATTTAATGTGCTGTTTTTACTGTACCATTGAATGCCCGCAAACTCAAGGATGATTTTGTTCACGTATATCTCACGTTTTTCTCGGCACTATACCGGGTATTTCCCGACGCTCTTCTTGTACGTTTTTGGCTAATCATCAGATGGTTCGTGATATGCCTGCAGAAAAAATCACGGAGTACCTCTTCATTGCAGCACGGGGCGTCACGTATGACTGGTGCTTGCATGATGGGGGTTATGATTTGGAAAAGGCAATGAGAGCGTATATGGGAAGATTGTTTAAGGTATTTTTGCAATAGACAAAATGGTTCAAATTCATTATAATAAAGAAAAATGAATGATCATTCATTTTAAAGGGGGCCTTACCCATGGCATATACGAAATTCGGGCCGCTTACCGTCATTCCGGGGGAAAACGGCAGCCGCGTCCCGTTCAGTACCTCGCTTCTCGTCGAGGGCGGGCAGGGGGCGGCGCTGGTTGACTGCGGCAGCGGCTTTCAAATTTTAAATGAAATAAAAAAGGAATACGCCATTCGGTCTGTTTATTTGACCCATTACCATCTGGACCATATTTGGGGCGCGTACCTGTTTAAAGACGCCGAAATTCAAATCAATCCATATGATGTAAAAAAACTGAATGATGTTGAAGAGCTGGCAAAAGCGAGCGGTATGCTGAGCCCGGCCGACCCGGAGAGCCGCAAAAAGTGGATGAAGCAGCTGTTTGAGAAACCGCCTGAAAACTGGAATCGCCCGCACTGGCAGCCGGTGCTGAACCTTACGGAAAAATGGTATCCGTACGGGGAAGAGCTCAATGTATATGGGACGAAAATGTTGATGATCCATGCGCCCGGCCATACGGAAGGATACTGCTGCCCGTATTTTCCGGAACACGGTGTCCTGTTTGCCGGCGATTTTGACCTGGCCTCTTTCGGACCGTGGTACAACAACGCCGACTCTGACATTGACGCCTTTATCGCATCCGCGAAAACCACGTTGGAAACAGATGCGCAAATTTTCATCACTTCCCACCATAAAGGGGTGGTGGACAGAAAAACATATGAAGAATTGCTGAAGCGGTATATCAACAAAATTTACGAGCGCGAAGAAAAAACGCGGTCTGCTGTAAAGCGGGGTGTGGCGCCGGACGAAATGATCTACGAAGAAATTTTTTATTTCCGGAAAAATCTAGAACAGAACCCGCAACTTGTGATTTCCGAAATCGTCGGCATCGCCAAGCACCTCGACAGGCTTGTGCGCAACGGGGAACCGTTTGAAGCTTATTTTGAGGCATTTTTGCAGCACTTTCAGTTAACAAGGGAAAATATTTTCTATCACACATCTTCTGTCCCGGCACAACTCCAATAACAGGTAGCGGCGCCCGCTTCGCCGCTGTTTTTCCTGTAAAAGCCTTTTTCTATGCCGGACACAGCGCTTGCACAAAAAAACAACCGCCATTACGGTTGCAAATCGGCAGCTTGTTTCCTCAGCTGCGTTTTTAAAATTTTTTCGACCCCGTTGCGCGGCAGGTCATCTAGAAAGACAAATTTTTTCGGCACTTTGTTTTTCGCGAGATGCTTGAGGCAATATGTGGCCAAATCCTGCGCTGACGTTTCGTCTCCCGGCTTCTTCACAACAAAAGCGAGCACTTCTTCCTTCTTTCATGCAATAAAAAAAGCACCCACCCGGATGCTTATTTCAGTAATGCCTTTGTATAAGTAAGATGATTTGTAAAAACGCCATCAGCTCCATCTTCTATGACTCTTTTTTGTTCTGCTTTTTCTTTTTTAGAATCAAAGAAGAATACATATACTTTCAAATGGTTTTGGTGCATTTTTTGGATTAATTTTTTGTCAGCCAGTTTTGCATCTAAGCCAATGCCAACAGCGTACTTCCTCCATTCTCTTATTTTCTGATCAGTGAAGTCTTTTTTGTTTTTAAAAAGCGTTAGTTGCACGAGAGGAACTGATCTATCCAATTTATGGATTTTCTCAAGGCTTCTTGCCGAAAAAGATTCAATCATTACCTTCTTTTTCTTAATTAGGCCTTTTTTATTCAGAAGCCTGATCAATGGCTCCTCCATTTTTAATTCATTGCCGACTCGTCTGGTTTCAATAAAATAATTTGTTTTCGATCCATACTGATTGATGAGTTCTTCAAGGGTAAGAATACGTTGGCCCTTGTATTTTTTACCGAACCAGCTTCCCGCATCCAACTTTTTGATTTGCTTCAAACTGTAACGTGTTACATCCCCTTTCCCATTTGTAGTTCTGTCCAAAGTTGGATCATGCATCAGTATGAGTTTGTTGTCTTTTGTTTCCCTTAAATCCAACTCAATATAATCAGCTTTTTCATTGACGGCAAGCCTAAATGCGGGCATTGTTTCTTCAGGTGCCCGGTCATCTGCTCCTCTGTGAGCAATAATAAGTGTTTCCTTTTTTTCTTTTTTCGCAACCGCGGAAGAGCAGCCCATCAGGTTAAAAACAAAAATGCAGATTATGGAAATAAAAAATATTCTTTTCATACTATTAATTTATCATAAGATGGGCAGAAATGTGTTTTTAATTTGTCTCTTGTTCTGCTGTATTATCTGCCGTCATGTCGTTCACCATGGCGGATAGATTTTCCGCCGTTTTCTGTGACAATAGTTTTTCAAATTTTTCCATATCGAATCCGGTACTGGTCAACTCATCACGTGTCAGGGTATACGTGCCAGATGTCGAAAAATACGCCGAATCAATTTGAGATGTCACCGTTACTGGAACCGTTGCACCGGTAATATTTCCGTCATTGTCCTTTGCAAGGTTAATATTTGTAAATTGGATTTTAGCGCTCATTTTTCATCCACTCCTTTTTCATCATTTTCGTCTTCCTCGTCATCTACTCCAAGCTGGTCACATAGATAATCATAGATTTCCGATTGCTGTCCCTCATATTCGGTATCCTCAAATTTTTTTAACACCGCCTTAATTGTCCTTAACATTTCACGATTATCACCACCTTCAATAACCATTTTTTCAGAATACAATTCTTGCAAATCTTCGTTAAATGCCTTCATATCTTTCACGTCGTAGGTATCGTCGTGGATGATGGGTTCTCCGTTTTCATCTTTTTTTGAGTGCTCTTTTAATAGCTCAATGCGGTCTTGATCGACCAATATAGCGCGCTCCTGTAACATATCAATAAACCGACGACGGAAACGCGATTGTTTCCGTACCAGTTTCAGCCCGTACATAAAGTTGGCAATTTGTGTTAATTTTCCATTTTCCAATTATACTTTCACTTGTCATGCCCCTTTTTAAGGATGATTGCGCTTTCATTTCACCGTTTTTCAATACAATATATGCATCGTCTAAACGGATATACTTGGAAAATAGGACAGGGCTGTACCGGAAATGCCCGGCACAGCCCTGTTTTTGCGCAGGTTTCGTATGAAACTGCCTGCCTCTTCAGCCATATTTTTTTAAAAAAACTGCACCTATCACCTACCTTCTTTCAGGTGATAGGTGCAAGGCAATAAAACACTATTTTTTCACATAGAACAGCCTTGACACAAGCAACCCGACTGTCCCGAGCGCAATAAACAAAATCGTCCGGATGAAAAGGTTGACGGTATGCATATCGACAAAAATCAGTTTACAAAGCGTGATCAAAAGCAGGATCATCCCCGCGAGCCGGATCTTCTTATTGTCTTTCCAAACCCCGAGCGCCACTCCAGCTGCAGCATATACCATCCAGACAAAAGACTGGAGCATCATCCGCAGGCTGACGGACCAGCTTTCTGCAACCGCACCTGTCAGCTGGGTAAGAAAAACAAGATGAAAAAAGGCATTTACGGCGATCATAAAGTTTTTCAGACCTTCCTGTTTCAACGAAGCTGCAGCCAGCATCCGGTAGAAAAACAGCATCGTCCCGATCACAACAAGCCACACGAAAGTCTCCGCACTGAACACATCCCGGATCCATGCGGTGGAAAATAATTGAAAAGTTGTAAAAATATAAAGCAATAACCCGATAACCTGCTGAATGACTGCTTTAAAATGAAAGCCAAGATAAATGGCGACCGTGGCTACAATAAAATACACGGCAAGATTTAGCACATGATCAGGCAAAATCTGGTATAGGAAATAAACAACGCTTACTGTACAAATGGAAATGGAGACAGAGATCTGCTCCCGGTTTTGTTTTTCCCGGCCGTAGTAGGCAAACCAGCCGTAAGCGACTGCAGCGGCCAATAAGTATAGATTAAACAGCGCATGTTGAAGCGATGCTTGCAGCAATATGCCCGGCACTTCCTCCAGCGTACTATAAGCCCATCCGGTTGTCAGCACAAAGCTTGAGAATAAGACCGGCACCGTTGCCTCTCCTATTCCCTTCTTGTAAAAAGCGACCCAGCAAAGCAACGCATGCTGAATGATCGCCCCAATCACAACAGAATACGAGATCCCTGCACCAACTTGATTGATCAAAAGATTGATATAAAGGATAAAAACGGCGGCATGCCACAGCCCACTTGCCGTATAAAACAGCGCTTTGTAAGATTTCCGGACGGCAAACAAGAGCAAAAGCGCATAAAATGCCGTTTCATACCAAATAACAAAATGGGCGGCATGTTCCTTTCCTTCAACCAAAAACGGCACAAGATACCCGGCACATGCAGTTAAAATCGCAATGGCTTCCGAACGGTGCCGGTCAGAAAGAAACAGCCCAAGCCCGATCCAGATCAGGTTCAGGATAAATGCAATGAAAGGCGGCACGAAGCCGTACAAAACATGCATCGCAAACGTCGTCAAAATGGCAACGGAAACGGCGCCGGACAGCAGCACGGTTCCAAGTGCCACCATTTGTTTCTTAATCTGTCTCTCCCCAAAAAAGTACAGCACAGCGGCCACGCCAAAACCGAGCAAAACCCTGATTAGTTCCGTCCCCGCAATGGCCACAATGGTAAAGGCAAAAATGATGCCCAGAAGCAGCACGAAAATAAAGATTCTCGGCAGCCACACCCTCCCAAGGCGGTATTCCCAATCAACCGGTTCCGGTTTCGCCTGAACCGGCGTTTTCTGCACCGGTGTTTCAGCAATTTGCACCGGTGTTTCAGCATTTTGGGGGCACGGTGCGGTTTTCTCAACCCGTTTATCCGGCGTGCCGGTGGCGGATGGCACGGTACTTTGACCGGCTTCCATTGTGGCCGGTCGGTTTCCTTGTTTCGCTGCAAGGCCAGTTTTTAATGTTGCCACCTCCTGTTCCAAAACGGCCACTCTTTGTTCAAGCTGTTCAATCCGGTCCATTTGGTTCCCCCTCAATTTCTCTTCTTCTATAAAGATATTCGAAGCAGGCAGTCTGATTTCCTTTCTCATTTTGTCTTTTTTCGACAGGTTGAGGCGGTTTTTGCCGGTTGACCCGCAACCAGCAAGCGTGCCGTTTTCCAAATCGGGATTACCCCGCTGCAAGTTCCTTTTTAATGGCAATAACCTCCCCGGTCTTGTTCCGGATTGTCTGGATTGCGATTTCTATACTTGCACTTTCCTTTCAAAACTCATTTGCCAAATCTGCAAGCCGCCTTCCGCGGTTTTTGTAATTTGTAAAATTGCTTTTCACATCGATAAAAAGCGCATCCGGCGAAAACGGGCCTTTCTTAAGGTAGTGCAGATGGAAAGCTTCGGTGATGATTTCAAGCGAAACATCGTTTTCCAGCTTCCGGAATGCCGGGACCGGAAACTGCCGGTTCAGCACGGTTTGTGTCGCCCTGTCTTCAAATACGCCGTTTTCCGCGTATTCCAAGCGGATCAGCTTCGGTGTCAGCACGGTAAACCGGTAATGCTCCACTGTTATAACAGCCTGCGGGCTTAATGGAAAACGCATTTTTTCTTCATTCATCACGGACCACCCTTTTTTCATTTTACTATTTGCTCATGCAACCTTTTCCCTTTTTCCTCCAAACAGCAACTCTTTTCCCATTAAAAATCATGCCTATTCGGCAAAAAAATTTTACAAATAGCACTTTTCAAAAGGAAATCAGCAAGAAAAGAAGAAATTATTCTTTGCATGCTTAAAAATGTAAACGGAATGGTGCCGGGTATGCCGGCAGCCTTCGTTTCAAAAAGGGGAATGAGAAATGGCAAAACCGCTTTACTATGAAAAAATGGAAAGCATGTTAAAAGCAGGTGTCTGGATGTCCCCTTGCCCTTATGTCATCCGGCCAGGGACCGTGTTCCGGGAAGCGGCATGCATCATGCGCGGGCAAAATTTAAGCAGCCTTGTGGTTACGGATGAGACAGACCAGCCAGTCGGGATGCTGACGCTGCATCATGTCCTCGCCGCATTGCTGGATCATATGGAAAACGAACCGGTCTTGCGGGCACTGCCAAAGAGAAATTTTGCAGCAATCTCTGAACAAGCAAGCCTGCTTGACGTGCTGCCCCTGCCTTTTTCTGCCTTTCCGGTCGTAAATGAAAACCGGAAATGCACCGGCATCCTTACAAGGCATGATATATTGGACGGGCTCGCGCACTATATCCGGCAAATGGCGCAAACAAAAAACGCAGCAGAGATTTTAAACGCCGTATTGGAGAGCGCCTATGAGGGCATTGCCGTTGTCGATGAAAACGGCATTCTTATCGAATTTAACGAGGCATACAGCCGGTTTACAGGAATCAAACGGGAAGATGCGATCGGGCGGCATGTCACCGAGGTCATTGAAAATACAAACCTTCATATCACTGTTAAAACGGCCATCCCTGAGCGCGGTGTCATCCAATATATTCAGGGACAGGCAATGGTTGTCCATCGTATCCCGATTTGGAAAGAGGGCCGGGTAGTGGGCGCGATTGGCATGCTGATCTTTGAAGGCGTCTCGGAATTGTATCAAATTTTCGGGCGGCTGCAGCAGGATGCTTTGTCCGCCCGGGAAGAAAAAACAGATGCCAAAAAGATACCGGACCAGGCCGGCTTCACACAAATTTTAGGAACGAGCGAAAGCATCTCCCGCGTAAAACGGCTAGCGAGAAGGGCGGCACGGACTTCGGCAACGGTCTTGATAACAGGGGAAAGCGGAACAGGGAAGGAACTGTTTGCCAAAAGCATCCACCAGTTGAGCCCGTATGCGCGGGGGCCATTTATTACCGTCAATTGCGCGGCGATTCCGGAGCCTTTGTTCGAATCCGAGCTTTTTGGTTACGAAGAAGGCGCATTTACCGGCGCAAAAAAAGGCGGGAAGCTCGGGAAATTTGAACTGGCGGAAAACGGCACGCTGTTTTTGGACGAGATCGGGGAACTATCGCCCGCCATGCAGACGAAACTGCTGCGTGCCATTCAGGAAAAAGAAGCCGAGCGGGTCGGCGGTGTAAAAAAATATAAAACGAATGTGAGAATTGTCGCCGCTACGAATCGCAATCTTGAAGAAATGGTAGAAGCCGGCACGTTCCGGGCGGATTTATATTACCGGCTCAATATTATCCGGATCCATTTGCCATCGCTACGCGAACGAAAAGAAGATATACCCGGCCTGATTTCCCATTTTCTGAAGGAATTTTGCCGGCGTTACGATTTGCCCGAAAAAAGGATCAGTTCGGAGGCAGTTGCGGCGATGATGGCTTACGGATGGAAAGGGAATGTAAGGGAACTGGCCAATACGGTGGAAAGGCTTGTGACACTCGCCGACGGGCCGAAAATCAGCCGTGGCGATCTGCCGGAAGCGATTCATGAGGCCCAGCCGGCAAAGGACATCCACGCTGAATCTTTAATCAGCCGCGCCAGGCAAGCGGGCGAGGCGCAAGAAAAAGCGCTCATTATCCGGGCGCTGAAAAATGCGGGCGGCAATAAAACGAAAGCGGCGGAACTGCTCGGCATCCACCGCACAACGCTTTACCAGAAAATTAAAAAATATAAACTGTAGCGCCTGTAGTGTAGCTAGCCCGCTACAATTGTCGTATTTTTCCTACACTTTTCCGGCATCAAACGGGCCCGGTTCTGCAAAACGCTTTTGGCATGCTTTTTGCATTTAAAAAGGCAGCATAGCAAAGGAGTGAAAACAAAATGAGGCAAGCCGTATTCCGGACCCCGCAAACCATTCTTTACGGAAAACAATCTTTTGAAAAAATCGGTGAAGAGGCAGCCCGAAGAGGAAAAAAAGCTTTAATTGTCACGGATAAAATCATGGCCGGGCTTGGCAATGCGGATGCGTGCCAGCGCATTTTGCAGGAAGCCGGCGTGAAAAGCGCCGTGTATGCAGGCGTCAATGCCGAGCCGGTTGACCATTATGTCTCTGAAGCGCTCGCCCTTTTCCAGCAGGAAAGTTGCGATCTGCTGGTTTCTCTTGGCGGCGGCAGTTGCATTGACACAGCCAAGGCTGTTGCCGTTGTAGCAACGAACGGCGGCTATATCGGCGATTACATGGGCGGAAGGAAAATGGCAGAAAAGCCGCCTGTCCCGCATATAGCGGTTCCAACAACGGCCGGAACAGGGTCGGAAGCAACAGACGCCACGATCATTACGAATACTGCCAGAGATGTCAAAATGATGATCAAGCAGCCTGCCTTTATGCCGGCTGTCGCCATTGTGGACCCTGTTTTGTCAAAGTCTTCCCCAAAACCGGTTACAGCGGCAACCGGTGTAGATGCCCTAAGCCATGCGATTGAAGCGTATATTTCAAGAAGGGCGCATCCGTTAACCGATACGCTTGCCCTGTCCGCTATGCGGCTTATCATCCCGCACTTAAAAAGCGCTTACGAAGATGGGGAAAATATGGAAGCGCGCGATGCCATGTCGCTCGGTTCTTTGCAGGCGGGGATGGCATTTTCCAACGCTTCTGTCTGCCTTGTGCACGGAATGAGCCGGCCGATCGGCGCACTCTTCCACGTCCCGCACGGCATATCGAATGCCATGCTGTTGCCGGCTGTGCTTGAATTCAGCAAATCCGCCTGTTTGGAAAGGCTCGCGGATATCGGAAACATTTTTTCACCGGAAGCGAAATTGTCCGGCAAGGAAGCGGCTGATCTTGCCGTCAGCGCCGTCAAACAGCTGTGCCTTGATTTAAATATCCCGAATTTAAGCGGCTGGGGCATTCCGCAACAACCGTTTGAAAGCGCAATCAACAAAATGGCTTCCGATGCCCTTGCCAGCGGCAGCCCGCAAAACAATCCAAGGGTTCCTTCACAAAAGGAAATAGAAGATTTATATCTTGTTTGCTATGATTACCAGTTTTCCGGGAAAGTGCAGGCCCGGGGATAGAGCAACCGGGCTTTTTTACACCCCAGCCGCTGCCACAGTGTTCTTTGCGGCACGGGTGCCCAGTACTAAAAGCATACTTATACGAGGAGCTGTTGATGATGAAAACAACGACGAAAAATATTTTAAAAAATTATGTGGGCGGCAAATGGATTGAGCCGCAAACAACCCGTTACCAGGCTGTCCCGAACCCTGCGACAGGCGGCCTGCTTGCAGAAGTGCCGCTCTCCGTTGCCCTTGATGTCGATGAAGCGGTAGAAGCCGCAAAAGAGGCTTTCAAAACGTGGAGCACAACACCCGTTCCGAAACGTGCGCGTATCCTGTTCAAATTCCAGCAGCTGCTTGTCGACCATTGGGATGAACTCGCCAAAATGATTACCGAGGAAAACGGAAAAAGCTATACGGAAGCTTACGGGGAAGTGCAGCGCGGCATTGAGTGTGTGGAGTTTGCTGCAGGCGCCCCTTCTCTCATGATGGGAAAACAGTTGCCGGATATTGCAACCAATATGGAATCCGGCATGTACCGCTACCCGGTCGGTGTTGTCGGCGGCATTACACCGTTCAATTTTCCGATGATGGTGCCGTGCTGGATGTTTCCGCTGGCCATTGCCATGGGGAATACATTTGTCCTGAAACCGTCGGAACGCACACCGCTCCTTGCCAACCGGCTTGCGGAACTGTTCCGGGAAGCAGGCCTGCCGGATGGCGTGCTCAATATCGTCCATGGCGCACATGATGTTGTCAACCGGCTTTTGGAACACGAAGACGTGCCCGCAATCTCTTTTGTCGGGTCAAAACCAGTGGCCGAATATGTGTATAAAACCGCGGCAGCCAATGGAAAACGGGTGCAGGCATTAGCAGGCGCCAAAAACCATACGATCGTGATGCCGGATGCCGATCTGGACGCCGCGGTAAAAGAAGTGATCGGTGCTGCTTTCGGATCAGCTGGCGAACGGTGCATGGCCTGCTCGGTTGTGGTCGCTGTCGGAAACACAGCCGAACCGCTTTTGCAAAAACTGAAGCAGAAAGCGGACGAAATTCAAATAGGCAACGGTCTCGATGACGGCGTGTTCCTCGGGCCAGTCATCAGAAAGGAACATAAAGAACGTACGGAAAAATATATCGAAACCGGAATAGCGGAAGGCGCCGTTTTGGTGAGGGACGGCAGAAAAGATGCTGCTGCAGGCGGCGATGGCTATTTCCTCGGGCCGACCATCTTTGACAAAGTCACCCCGGATATGCGCATTTGGAAAGATGAAATTTTTGCGCCGGTCCTCTCCGTTGTGCGCGCGGCAAGCCTGAAAGAAGCGATTGAAGTGGCAAACCGGTCTGAGTTTGGCAACGGCGCCTGCCTGTTTACAAAAGATGGCAGCAATGTCCGCTATTTCAGGGAAAATATCCAGGCTGGCATGCTTGGCGTGAATATTGGCGTACCTGCACCCATGGCCTTTTTCCCGTTTTCCGGCTGGAAAAATTCCTTCTTCGGCGACCTTCACGCAAACGGCACAGACGGCGTCGAATTCTACACCCGCCGGAAAATGCTGACAGCAAGGTGGTAAAAATCAAGGAGCTGCCCGGCGTGGCGGCTTCCACTCTCTTTTTTGCAGTCCGGTTTCCCGCTTTTCCCGAATGAGTGGAAAATCCCCGGACGCTTTTGCAACGATACTTCGGGGGTAATGCTTGCAATCAAAAGCTGATGCAACTGTGGCAGATGCATTCTTTTAGGGTGATGGAAGCCAGGTTTGCTGGCAAACCGGATGCGTTCATTAATGTAACCGTTTTCTTAAAATGAAAAATGGGGGATGAAGATGGACTTTTTCGTTATTTTATTATCGCTGGGCCTATTAATATTTGTTGCATACAGGGGATACTCGGTGATCCTGTTTGCCCCTTTGTGTGCGCTGCTCGCAGTACTATTGACGGCGCCGGAGTATGTGCTTCCGTTTTTTTCAAATGTGTTTATGGAAAAGATGGTCAGCTTTATTAAATCTTATTTTGCTGTCTTCCTTTTAGGCGCCATTTTCGGCAAAGTGGTGGAAATGAGCGGGATTGCAGAATCTATTGCCAAAACGATCGTCCAACTCATCGGTGCAAAACGGGCGATGCTTGCCATCGTGCTGCTTGGGGCGATTCTGACGTACAGCGGTGTAAGCCTGTTTGTAGCCGTGTTTGCAATCTACCCGTTTGCCGCCCAAATGTTTCGGGAAGCTGATATACCGAAACGGCTCATTCCCGGGACAATCGCTTTAGGAACATTAACGTTTACAATGGATGCTTTGCCTGGCACACCGCAAATTCAAAACGTGATTCCCACCACTTTCTTTAAAACAGACATTTACGCAGCACCAGTGCTCGGCCTGCTCGGTGGTGCATTCGTGCTTATATGCGGCCTGTTATACTTGGAATACAGGCGGAAAAAAGCAGAAAAATCCGGCGAGGGCTATTACGGTTTTCCTTCAGAAACGGCCGCAGCGCTTGAAGCCGAACAAGAACCCGCGCCTGATCTTTCCGCAAGCCAATCGCTGGCCAGGCAGATTTTTGCTTTCGTCCCGCTCGTTCTTGTCGGCGTCATGAACAAAGTTTTTACCACCTATATCCCGAAATGGTACCCGGACGGATTCAATTTTTCCAAAATCGGCCTTGACGCTTTTGGCACGGTGGACATCAACGCGGTGGCTGCCATTTGGGCGGTGGAAATGGCGCTTGTTATTGGCATTTTGGCAACGGTTGCTTTTGACTGGAAAAGGGTAACGAAAAATTTAAAAGAAGGATTGAATGCAAGTATCGGCGGTTCTCTGCTCGCAACGATGAATACCGGAGCTGAATACGGGTTTGGCGGCGTTATTGCCTCGCTTCCCGGTTTTACAACGATCAGCCACGGCATTTCCCATACGTTTACAAATCCACTCGTAAACGGCGCGGTAACAACCACCACGCTTGCCGGGGTGACCGGCTCGGCATCGGGCGGCATGGGGATTGCACTGAGCGCGATGGCGGATCAGTACAACAAAGCCATCGCCGCTGCCCACATTCCGCCCGAAGTTATGCACCGTGTTGTTGCCATGGCATCCGGCGGGATGGATACCCTTCCGCATAACGGTGCGGTCATTACGCTGCTTGCCGTTACAGGTTTGACGCACAAGCAGTCTTACCGTGATATTTTTGCCGTCACCATCATTAAAACCGTTTCTGTTTTCTTTGCCATTGCACTTTACACTATATTTGGCATCATTTAATCCGATACGGGGGAGGACAAAGGGATGGAAAAATGCCTGGAAGGAAAAACCGCGCTCGTGACAGGAGCAGGAAGCGGCATCGGCCTTGCCATTGCACGCGCTTTTAAAACAGAAGGCGCCAATGTCGTGATTTCCGATAAAAACACAGAAGCAAGCCAGAAAGCAGCCAATGAATTGGGTGCTGTCTCCGCACCATGTGATGTCACGATCGAAAAGGACTTGAAGCAAGTGATCGAAACAACGGCCGGCACATTCGGCCGTCTTGATATCCTCGTCAACAACGCCGGGCTCCAGTACGTCTCGCCGATTGAAGCCTTTCCGACAGAGAAGTTTGAACTGCTGATCAAAGTCATGCTGACAGCCCCTTTTATGGCCATCAAGCATGCTTTTCCTATCATGAAAAAACAGGGCGGCGGCGCGATTTTAAACATGGCATCTGTTAACGGCCTGATCGGGTTTGCCGGCAAAGCCGCCTACAACAGCGCCAAACACGGGGTAATCGGGTTGACGAAAGTAGCCGCTTTGGAAGGGGCGGAGCATGGCATTCGTGTTAACGCCATTTGCCCGGGCTATGCCGACACGCCGCTTGTCCGCAACCAGCTGAAAGACCTGGCAGAAACGCGGAAAGTGCCATTTGAAAAAGTGCTTGAGGAAGTGATTTATCCTCTTGTCCCGCAAAAACGGCTGCTTACTGTAACGGAAATTGCTGATTACGCCGTCTTTTTGGCCAGCCATAAAGCAAAAGGCATCACCGGCCAGGCAGCCGTGCTTGACGGAGGGTATACAGCGCAATAACCGGCGGAGCAGCGAAACCGTGCCGTTTTCATCTGCAACAAACCGGAAACGGCACGGCCCGGAGTTGGAAGACGGCATTTGATGAAAAAGGCAGGAAATTTAAAATCTTCTCTTGAAATTTCAAATGATTAATCCTATAATGAATTCAAAGTTCATTCCAAAAACGAGGAAAAGGAAAAGTACGGTCCACGAATTTTCACAGAGAGCTTCGGTTGCTGAAAAGAAGCAAAAGGACGGATCGGAAAAATGGCCTTGGAGTTCCGTGCTGAAAGCTTAGCTGCAAGTAGGTTCCGGCGGGAAGAGCGCCCGTTAAAGCGCCGCAGTATAAGGAGATTGCAGGCTCCCGTACTGGCTAAGGCTGTTTATGTGAGTAAACAGTGAATGAAGGTGGTACCGCGTGAATTCAAACCACGTCCTTATCGTGTAGGGGCGTGGTTTTTTATTTTTCAAAATTCAAGGAGGAACTGACATGACAAAACCATTGGTACTTCAAACAGATTTCGGATTATGCGACGGCGCCGTAGCCGCGATGAACGGGGTGGCAATCTCGGTTGACCCGGCGCTCCGAATCTTTAACCTGACCCATGAAATTCCGCCATATCATATTTGGGAAGCTTCTTACCGGCTGTACCAGACCATTTCCTACTGGCCTGCGGATACCGTGTTTGTGAGCGTGGTCGACCCCGGTGTCGGATCCGACCGGCGCAGTATTGCCGCCAAAACGGCAAACGGCCAGTACATCATCACACCGGATAACGGCACCCTGACCCACATTAAAGACACCATTGTGGCCGCCAGAGAAATTGATGAAACCGCCAACCGGCTCCCGCATTCAGAAGAATCGTATACGTTTCACGGCCGGGATGTGTACGCCTACACCGGCGCGAAACTGGCTGCCGGGGTGATCCGTTTTGAAGAAATCGGGCCGGAAATCCCGGCTGGCTCCATTATTGAACTGCCGAGAAAAGCACCGGAGCTTCAGGATGGCGTGATTACAGGCACGATCGACACGCTGGATGTCCGCTTCGGCAATTTATGGACCAATATCGATTCTTCCTTGTTCAGACAATTGGACGTCAACTACGGCGATTCGTTCGAAGTCACGATTTTTAACGAATCCCGCCAGCACTACAAAAACATTATGACATTCGGCCATTCTTTTGCCGACAGCCATATTGGCGAACCGCTTTTATACATCAATTCCCTGTACAAACTCGGCATCGCCATCAACCAGGGCTCTTTCGCAAAAGCCTACCATATCGATACCGGCATCAAATGGAACATTACCATCCGGAAAGCGCCGAAAATTGTCTATCAAAAATAGGGGGAATCACGACATGCAATCAAACAGAAGATCGATCGTCACAATTGTTGCAATTGGGATTGGCGCTGCCATTTTCATTATTTTGGGCAGGTTTGTTTCAATCCCGACCGGCATCCCGAATACAACCATTGAAACGTCTTATGCTTTTCTTGCCCTTATGTCGATTGTATACGGCCCGGTTGCAGGCGCCCTGATCGGCCTGATCGGGCACGCGTTGAAGGATGCCATTTCCTACGGATCTATCTGGTGGAGCTGGGTGATCGTTTCCACCCTTGTCGGCTTCTTATTCGGCCTTGTTTCGAAAAAAATAGACATCGATTCCGGCATTCTAAACGGCAAAAAGATTTTTCTGTTTAATATCGTACAGGTCATTGCCCAGGCAATCGGATGGTTTCTTGTTGCCCCTTTGCTCGACATCCTCATCTACGCGGAACCTGCCAACAAAGTATTTTTGCAAGGCATTGTCGCGGGCGTGTCCAACATGGTGACTGTCGGGATTATCGGAACATTGCTGATTGGTGCTTACGCGAAAACGAGAAGCAAAAGCGGCAGTCTCCGAAAAGAATAAGAGAACAACGGGAGGAAAAGATGAAAAAGCCTGTCATTGAATTCCGGAATTATACGTTTCAATACAGAAGCCAGGCCACCCCTACCCTGCATGATATCAATTTGACAATTTATGAAGGGGAAAGTGTGCTGATTCTCGGACAGTCCGGGTCGGGGAAAAGCACACTCGGTCATTGCATCAACGGCCTCATTCCTTTTTCCTACAAAGGTGAGGTGTCTGGTAGTTTAAAGATAAACGGAAAAGAAACAAAAGATATGGATATTTTCTCCATATCCAAATCAGTCGGGACGGTGCTGCAGGATCCGGACGGGCAGTTCATCGGCTTAACCGTCGGCGAGGATATCGCTTTTGCTCTGGAAAATGAAGGCCTTCCGCTCCGTGACATGCATGATGCTGTTGATGAAGCAGCACGGACAGTCGGCATTAGAAACAAACTTGCCGCACGTGTCCATGAATTATCAGGCGGCCAAAAGCAAAAAGTGTCTCTTGCCGGTGTAATGGTGAACAATACAGGGATTCTTTTGTTTGACGAACCGCTTGCAAATCTCGACCCGGCAACCGGAAAGCAAGCCATGGAGCTTATTTCGGACATCCGGAAAAAAACAAATGTGACCGTCTTGATCATTGAACACCGGCTTGAGGATGTGCTGGCTGAAAAAATAGACCGGGTCATTGTCATAGATGACGGCAAAATCATCAGCGACTGCACGCCGGATGAACTGCTTTCTTCTTCCGTGCTGGAAACGTGCCATGTCCGGGAGCCGCTTTATGTCAAAGCTGCAAAATATGCCGGCTGCCGCATCACACCGGAGATGCAGCCGGCACACCTGGATACTTTTCAACTCGGCCGGTGCAGAGATGCCCTTTTAAACTGGTATAAACATGCTGCTAAAAAGCCGGTTGCCCGCATTGAAACAGAACCGGTGCTTGAAATCCGTCAGTTGTCTTTTTCGTATAAACCCGGGCAGCCTGTGCTCAAAAACCTTTCTTTTACCATCCAAAAAGGGGAAATGGTAAGCATTGTTGGAAAAAATGGCGCAGGAAAATCAACGTTGTCACGTCTGATCTGCGGCTTTGAACAACCTTCTTCCGGAAAAATTTTTTACAAAGAGAAAGACATTACAAACGACACCATTAAAGAACGGTCGCTTCGGATTGGCATGGTCATGCAAAATCCAAACCAGATGATCTCAAAACATATGATTTTCGATGAAATTGCGCTCGGCCTGGCCAACCGTGGGATTGCACCGGAAGAGATCAAAAGCCGTACAGAAAATGCCATGCGGCTTTGCGGACTTTACTCTTTCCGGAATTGGCCGGTATCCGCGCTTAGTTTCGGCCAGAAAAAACGGGTAACGATTGCTTCTATTCTCGTGCTGGAGCCGGACATTCTGATTCTCGATGAGCCGACTGCCGGCCAGGATTATATGCATTACCATGAAATCATGGAGTTTTTGGCGGAATTGAATAAAAAAGGTATCACGATTCTCTTCATCACCCATGACATGCACCTCATGCTGGAGTATACGCCGCGCGCCATTGTGCTTGCAGACGGAGAAAAAATTGCCGACGGTCCGGCTGCCGGAATTTTAGGCCATTCTGATATGATCCGGCGCGCCAACTTAAAAGAGACATCCCTCTATACGCTTGCAAGCCGGCTGCATCTGAACCCGGAGCGTTTCACGGAACGCTTTATCACGTACGAAAGGGGGCTATAGCCAAATGGCAACCGAAATGCTGTCTTATATTGAGCGGAAATCCCCCGTCCATGAACTGGCCGGCGCGACAAAGCTGATCTGCTTTTTGACGTGGTCTTTTGCGGCTATGCTTACTTACGATACGCGTGTGCTCCTTTTTCTTTTTCTTTTGAGCCTTGTTATTTTTAAAATTTCACGCATCAAGATCCGGGAAATATTATTTATTTTGCTTTTTATCCTTGCTTTTCTGCTTTTGAACAACATTGCGATTTATATCTTTTCGCCGCAACAGGGCGTGAGAATTTACGGGACAAGCCATGTGCTGTTCTCGATTGCCGGTCGGTACAATATCACGTGGGAACAGCTTTTTTACCAGTTTAACGTCACACTCAAATATTTCACGGTCATTCCAGCCGCACTTCTGTTTATCGTAACAACAAATCCAAGCGAGTTTGCCGCATCGCTCAATAAAATCGGGATCAGCTACCGGATTTCATTTGCGGTTGCCCTGGCGCTCCGCTATATTCCCGATATTCAGAGGGACTTTCATAATATCGCCCTTTCCCAGCAGGCAAGGGGCTTAGATATGTCACGCAAAGAAAAACTGCCGAAACGGATAAAAAATGCCGCCTCCATCCTGATTCCGCTCATCTTGTCGAGCCTCGAAAAAATTGAAACCATCAGCAATGCCATGGAACTGCGCGGCTTTGGAAAAAATAAAAAACGCACCTGGTACAGTGCGCGCCCTTTTCAGTTAAAAGACTATGCAACAATGGCCGCCTTTTTGGTTATCCTGGTTGTTTCACTGCTGATCACCTTTCACAATGACAGCCGCTTTTATAACCCGTTTCTTGGGCTTGCTTCGGCGGTTTATCTTGATGAAGGCTTGTAAAAAGAGAATTGGATTTTCTTTCCATTAAAAATTTTCAGGAACAGGTTGTTTTTCGTACGGGAGTTTATAGAATGATGCAAAATTTAAGAAAAATGGGGAGTGACAGCAAATGGGCGTTAGCCCGGGAAGCTCTGTAGATATCCATTTTGATACGCGGGGCTCGGTAAATGGTCTTTATCCGGTTCATTCACCAAGTTCCGCATCTAGTTTGCCATAAAGCAGAAACAGGCGGAGTACAAGTTTTTGCTGCTTTTTCTATCAAATCTTTGCATTTTACGTTTTAATGACCCAAAGCGGCCCTATTTTTAATGAAGGGCTTCCCATTTTATGAGAAGCCCTCCGTCTCAAAGTGCAGTGTCTGTCTTTTGAACTCCTTCTTTTTTATATGCGATAAAGTAGAGCATGCTGACAAACACAACTGCGCCTGCCGCATTTCCGAGGAAAACCGCGATGATATTTTTCAAAAATAACATCCATGAAAGATGCCCCGCAAAAATAACGGCCGGAATAATGAACATATTGGCAACGACGTGCTGGAACCCAATCAGCACAAAAGCCATGATCGGAAACCAGATGCCGAGGATTTTGCCTGCAAACGTTTTGGCGCCGTAGCAAAGCCAGACCGCCATGCTGACAAGCCAGTTGCAACCGATCCCGGAGACAAATGCCTGCCAAAAAGGCGCGCTCGTCTTCATTTCTGCCGTGTGGACGGTTTTCGCCAAAAAATCCCCTTCTGTCAGGCCGATAAAATGCCCGAAAAAGTAGGCAACAAATAGCGCTCCAATCAGGTTAAAAATGGTTATCCACAACCAGTTCCAAGTAAGCTGCAGGATGTTAATCTTTTTGTCAAAGCAGGCCATGCTGACGGCCATCATATTGCCGGTGACAAGCTCGCCGCCGCCAACCAAAACCAAGATCAGGCCGGTCGGGAACACTGCGGCGCCCATAAATGTGTCAAAACTGCCCCAGCTCTCCGGCATCGTGCCGGTCACCCGGATATACGCCAAATAACCGATAGCAATAAAAGCCCCGCCCAAAAAGCCAAGCACCACCATTGACAAAAACGAGCTGTTCGCTTTCGCTATTCCTTTTTCAATCGCTACGTCCGCAATTTCTTTCGGACTTAAGTCCATCTTACCCACCTCTCGTTTCTTACAGGATAGAGAATACAGACATTCCTGCTGCCTCTCACCCGCACCAGGATCAGCGCAAATTTTCAAAATAGATCATTCTAAATGAGGCTTTATTTAAGTGCAGCGTGTTTCTTCCCGCTCCAGCCGTATTTTTTCTCGGGCGGGTATTATATCTTTTAGGGTGTATAAGCAAAATTTTTTTATACCGTTTTCTTTGCATGATATTTTTTGAAACTTCCACGATGGAAAAATTTCTAATTTATAATATATATAAACTTTCCATGAAGTCGAATGCACTTTGGCGTTTCTGGACATTTGGCAAAATACCTTTCCCCGCTTCGGCGCATGCTTAAACAGACAAGCAGGGAATTTTATATTTCTTTTTAAAAAGATTCAGTCAGTATGGATATTTAAAGCTGCGCCCTAAGGAAGCCATTCATCTTATGGCGGAAGCCGCGCGTATTTTTGTCTAAATCATAAAAGCTATTCCCACACTGATTGCATGGCAGACAGTTTTTTCATTCCTTCAACCGGGAAAAAAATGTCGAAAGAAAATGGGTATGAACCCGTGTTGTCCGTTCATACTCATGATTAGAAGGCTGTACAGATTCGAACTATACAGCCAAGCGCATCATTGGCTGCCTTGAGGCTCGGACTCCGGGCAGCTTTCTTTTTCATTAACGCATGCACTGATTAAAGTCTTCTTTTTTTAAAGTGATATACTCATCACAAAGATCCTTCATATAACCTGCTTTTTGTTGGTCGACTACGCCGGCAACAACATTTTTCCCCAAACTTCTGGCCATTTTAATGGCTGCTTCGTAATCCGTATCGGCACTGAATAATATTGCCTCATCATAACCGTTATGAAAAGCAAGTGAGACCAGATCTACCGCTATATTTACATCTGTTCCTTTTTCTGTAAAAATGGGATTGCCCGACGCGTCCGTTCCGACAACACTTAAATAGCCCAGTTTCGCTATACATTTTGGAATCTTTTTATTTAAATGGTCAATAAATGATTTCGTTGCTGCTGCTTTTGCTTTATCCAAATTTCCGACTGCCGTGTAATAATAAATGCGCTGAAGCATCCCATCTCTCCGGGCAGCCACGTATTCTGCCAACTTTAAATAGTCCACCCTCTGCTGGGATCCGTACAAGGCAGTAAGAGCAGCTTCAAAATTATTGCCATCGATAAATACCATCACTCTCTTCACATTTGGTTTCCCCCTTTGACATACTAAAGGCGCCAGCTTCGATGCTGACGCCTTTTCTGATTCTCTTGTACTTAGCTCCGATTGCTAAGCACCTCACAACACTGAAAGACACCGCCTCCGACTGACGGTCTTACCATATCTCTTTTTGGTTAAGTTTCCGAGCTTCTTGACCTATTCGAGGTAAATATATCACCACTCCGTGGAAGCTGTCAACAGCAAAATTTAGGTAACAGCGTGTCTTCCCCTTTTTTCACTCATCTGATCCTTCCTGTGAAATTTTTCCCATACATGTTCTTCCATATACCCTCTTTCCACGTTACCAACTGCTTGAAACACAAGTCACTCAATCTTTGTTCAGCAGGCAAATAGATTTCATCTAGCGGTTCCGACACTGTGCGCAGCCGCAATCTTTTTCAATGTTTCTCCGAGTGAAACGATCTCCTTTTTTTTAGTATGGCGTCCAAAGGAAATTCTAAAAAACTGATCAGCCGCCTCCTTCGGGTATCCCATGGCTTCAACCGCTTTGCTCCCGCCTTCATGATGTTCCTGGCAGGCGCTCCCGGTTGAGATCGCAAATCCCGCTTTGTTGCACTCCAATAAAACAAGCTGCCCTTGAACCCCTGGAATCATACCGCCGACGATGGAAGGAAGCTGTATCGCCCGTTCCCCCTCTATAAAAACAACCGTCCCACCGGATGCCTCTTTTAACGCGGTCCGGTACTCCCAGTCCCGCTCACTTTCTATCAAAATCTCCTCGGCAGCCGCAGCAAATCCGGCAATGCCAGGCACATTCACTGTCCCGCCGCGGAACCCCTTTTCATGGGAAAGGTGCGGAAAAACGGGGGCGATGACGCAAGAGGGGTGAATGTATACTGCCCCGACCCCTTTTGGCCCGTGGATTTTGTGTGAAGAGAGGGTAATGCTGTCGACATAAGGGATCATGCGTGCTACATCTGCTTTGCCAAATGACTGCACACAATCGGAATGAAACAGGATCCCCCGCCTTCTTACCATCAGGGAAATTTCCTCAATGGGCTGGATGGTGCCGATTTCCTGGTTAATATGCTGAACCGAAACGAGCACCGTGTCCGGCCGGATCGCCGCTTCAAGCTTCTTTACATCCACCGTCCCTTTTTCCGTAAACGGGAGCCTTGTCACTTCAAATCCGAGCCTTTCCAAAAACCCGAGCGCCGAATGGACGGACGCATGCTCCGCCATCGACGAAATGATATGTTTTCCCCTTCCGGAAGCTCCCATTGCAAGCGAAACAATCGCCAATAAATTCCCCTCCGTGCCACCTGAAGTAAAATACAGCCCTTCAGCCGGTACGCCGAGATAACCGCTGATCAAGCCCCGCGATTTTTCAAGCACCGCCCGCGCATCCGTCCCGATGTCATGCAGGCTTTCACTGTTTCCGTAAAAAGATTCGGCTGCTTCCATAAATGTCTCCCGTGCCCGTTCGCTCATTTTTGTCGTTGCCGCATAATCAAAATAAAACATGGCTGGCCTCCTAAAAAGTACTTGTATTCAGTTTAATTTTGTGCAAAGATAGGTGTCAAGACAGATGTAAAGTAGGGAGACGGATGAAAGAAAAAATATGTATCTTGGGAAGCGGGATTGCCGCTCTGCAATTAGCCGTGCACCTGGACAGCCGCTACGATGTGACGATCATTACAAAGTCGCAAACAAAGACGAGCAATTCCTACAAAGCACAAGGCGGGATCGCAGCCGTCCTCTCGCCGGAAGACCGTTTTGAATTCCATGTGAAAGACACAATCCGGGCGGGTTGCCGGCACCATAATGAAAAAGAAGTGGAAAAATTGGTAAAAGAGGGTGCGGCCGTAGTAGAAGAACTCGTAAAAAGCGGGCTTCCCGCAGACAGGCGGCCGGACGGCGGGCTTGATTTAGGGCTTGAAGGCGCACATACAGTGCACCGTATTCTCCACTGCGGCGGCGATGCAACCGGAAAATTTGTCATTCAGCATCTTCTCGGGCAACTTGGAAAAAGCGTCCGGATTATCGAACATGAGCTGGCGTTTGAACTCATGGTATCCGCAGAAACAGGACGCGTAACCGGTGTAAAAACAAAAACGGCCGACGGCAACATCCGCCACTATTTTTCCGATCATACCGTGATCGCAACCGGCGGGCTTGGGAGCTTGTATCCTTTCACCTCCAACCACCCGGAAATCATCGGCGACGGGATTGCAATGGCATACCGGGCCGGCGCGGAACTTGCAGATATGGAGTTCGTCCAGTTCCACCCGACATTATTGTATGCGGAAGGCCGCGCGAAAGGCCTTGTATCCGAAGCCGTCCGTGGAGAGGGTGCAGTGCTTGTGGATGAAAACGGATCGCCTGTCATGGCGGGCGTCCACCCGTTAAAAGACCTGGCACCCAGGCATGTGGTCGCCCACCAAATCCATCAGACGATTCATAGCGGAAAGAAAGTTTTTCTGGACATCCGTAAAATCAAAAACTTTGAAAAAAGGTTCCCGACCATTTCCCGGATTTGCCGGGAAAGCGGCATTGATATCCATTCCGGCCTGTTGCCTATTGTCCCGGGCAGCCATTTCTTTATGGGCGGCATCGTAGTAGATACATACGGGAGAACAACGGTAAACGGGCTGTATGCAATCGGGGAAGCAGCAGCAAGCGGCGTGCACGGTGCAAACCGGCTCGCCAGCAATTCGCTTTTGGAAGGGCTCGTATTCGGCAAACGGCTCGCAGCATTTTTAAATGCATTGGAACCTGAAGCAGCGGGCGGCGAAACAGCGGAAATCGCCCGCCCTCCTTTAAATCCGGAAATCGCCCGCCGGCTGGACACCGTGACATTGAAGAAAAAAATGATGGAGAATGCCGGCGTGATCCGCTCAGAAACCGGGTTGCGGCATCTTTTGCAGTGGCTGCAAGCTCGTGGGGCTGATACGTTTTCCGCTTTTTCACTCGGCCATCTTGCAAAGGAAGAAATGGAAAAAGTCTTTATGTTTACCAACAGCTTGCTCATCACACAATCGGCGCTTTGCCGGAAAGAATCGCGCGGCGCCCATATCCGCGCCGATTACCCGGATGAAAGCAGCGGCTGGCAGGGTGTCCATCTCATTCATGCAAAAAACAAAGGCTTAATCACACGGAGGGGACTTTATGAACAAGCTCCAACTTCAATCCATGCTTAAACATTTTTTCATGGAAGACATTGGGGAAGGCGATATCAATACGGAATATATTTTTTCGCCGGATCAGCCGGGCAAATTAACGTTTATTGCAAAACAAAACGGGATTTTCTGTGGAAAGGATGTGATAGAAGAAGGTTTCCGCATTCTGGACGGTACGGTGAGACCGCGTATTTTTCCCAGGGATGGCGCCCGGATTGAAAAAGGGGCAGCTATTGCGGAAATTCGCGGCCCCATTGTAAGCCTCCTTTCCGGAGAGCGGGTAATCCTGAATCTCATCCAGCGCATGTCGGGCATTGCAACAACCACAAACGCAGCAGTCCGCGAGACGGAAGGCACCCACGCAAAGATTTGCGATACAAGGAAGACAACCCCCGGCCTCCGGATGCTTGAAAAATACGCCGTCAAAGCAGGCGGCGGATTCAACCACCGGCGCGGGCTGTACGACTGTGTCATGCTGAAAGACAACCATATCGCATTTGCCGGCAGCATCACAAAAGCCGTGGAAACAGTGAAAGCATCCATCGGGCATACCGTAAAAATTGAAGTCGAAATTGAAACAAAGGACCATCTGCTTGAGGCTGTCCGTGCCGGTGTCGACATCATCATGTTTGACAACCGCACACCGGAAGAAATCTGCGAATGGCTGCCACTCGTGCCGCCCCATATTGCGACGGAAGCATCAGGCGGCATCACAATGGAAAATATCCGGAGCTATGCTGAAACCGGCGTCGATTGGATCTCGCTCGGATTTTTGACCCATTCCTATCAAATACTTGATATCAGTGCAATCGTGGAAAATACGAAGGAGGTTGCTTTATGAGCCTGCTGAAAACGTTACAACTTACGGCTTTGCCGGAAAAATATCAGTCCCTTGCGCAAGAAGAAATGGAAAACCGGGTTTGGGACATCAAAAAAGAAATGGGCGCGAAACTTTTCCTCCCGTGCCACCACTACCAGCGTGAAGAAGTATACCAGTTTGCTGATGCAGCCGGTGATTCGCTGCAGCTCGCGCAAATTTCGGCAAAAAACCGCAATGCCAAATATATTGTGTTTTGCGGTGTACATTTTATGGCAGAAACGGCGGATATTTTAACATCAGCGGAACAAACTGTCATTCTCCCCGACATGCGCGCAGGCTGCTCGATGGCAGACATGGCCGACATCCACCAGACGGAACGGGCATGGGATATGTTGCAATCTTTGTTCGGGGATACGATGCTGCCCCTTACCTATGTCAACTCCACAGCAGCGATAAAAGCATTTGTCGGGCGCAACGGCGGGGCAACCGTTACCTCTTCAAATGCGAAAAAAATGGTCAAGTGGGCCTTCACCCAGAAAGAACGGGTTTTCTTTTTACCAGACCAGCATCTCGGCCGAAACACTGCATTTGATTTGGGCGTGGAACTCGCAGATATGGCCGTCTGGGACCCGATCCGGAACGAACTTATCTACGAAGGCGCGCTGGAAAATGTGAAAGTCATTTTATGGAAAGGGCACTGCTCCGTGCACGAGCACTTTACCATCAAAAATATCGAATTCGTGCGCGCGAAATATCCGGATATGCAAATCATTGTCCATCCGGAATGTGCGCATGAAGTGGTTGCTCTGTCAGATTTCAGCGGCTCCACAAAATACATCATTGATACGATTGAAAACGCGCCGGCTGGGAGCGCCTGGGCAATTGGCACTGAAATGAACCTGGTGCAGCGCCTGATCAAAAATCATCCGGATAAAAAGATTATTTCGTTAAATCCGGTCATGTGCCCGTGCCTGACGATGAACCGGATCGACCTGCCGCATCTTTTATGGTCGCTGGAAAATATTATTGAGGGCAAAGAAACAAACGTGATCAAAGTAGCGGAAAACACAGCGCGCGATGCAGTTTTGGCGTTAGAGCGGATGTTAAAACTTTAATGATTCCCGGTTTCAAATTGGCACGTGCTTGGACTCAGGGGCCCCGGTTACTGCGGGAACCCCTTTTTGTCTTTTTGGCAGATTCCTGAGTCTGTTTGCTTTAAAACCACACTTTTCTTTTGCAACTCCCGGTAATCGAGCCATTGATATATTAATAGCTGAATGATGAAAAAATTATTGAAATAAAACCTATTTAGGCGTAAGCTGGACATACATCAAATTTTTATATCACGGAGGTCCTGTAAGATGCGTCTAAGCCAAGTCATAAGAAGCGGTCCAAACCAATACATATGTGAAGAAGATGCAGCCAAATATTTGGAAGAAAAGCTGGAAGAATTCAAATATCCGGTTGTCATTACCGGGGTAAAATCATTCAAAGCATTTCAAAAATTTGCGTCAATACCGCAAAACTGGCCGGTACTCCGGTACGATCATACTGCAAGTGAGAAAAACATGGCAAAACTGGCGGAACAGGCAGGCCGTGCAGATGTCATCGTCGGGATTGGCGGCGGCAAAGTGCTCGATACGGCAAAGGGAACAGCAGAACTGCTCAACTGTGAAGTCGTGCTCGTTCCAACGCTAGCCGGAACGTGTGCCGGTTATACACCTTTATCCGCTGTTTATCATGAAGACGGCTCATTCAGTCATGTCGCTTATTACAAACGTTCCGCCTTTTTAACCCTGATCGATTTGCGTATTCTCCTGAACGCACCGGCCGAATATTTGCTGGGCGGAATTGGCGATTCTTTAGCCAAATGGTATGAAGCAGAAGGCATCACCCGTTCCATGAAACATTTGCCGGTGATGGTCGAACTCGGCCTCCGCTCCGCAAAAGCGATTTATGAAGGGATCTTGCGCGACAGTGAGCAGGCATTACACGACCGAAACGAAGGGAAGATAACCGACGCTTTCCGCAATATAGTTGAAATTATCATTGGCGCGGCTGGGACAGTCGGCGGCTTTGCCGGCGAATACGGAAGAATGGCTGGGGCCCACGCCATCCATAACGGGCTGACCTTACTGCCGGAAACGCATTCCATTCTGCACGGTTCCAAAGTGGCTTACGGCATCCTTGTCCAATTAGCGGCAACAGGCGATATCAATGAAGTGAAAAAACTGCTTCCGTTGTATCAAAAACTCGGTTTTCCTTATAATCTGGATACACTGCATGTGACGGAAAATCATGGCGCGGCCATTGAAAAAGTCGCAGCATATGCCGCAAAACCCGAAGAATCCTTTCGCCTGCTTGGCAGCTTTACGAAGGCGCAAATTGCAAAAGCAATGGAAACAATCGAACAGCTCACGACTGAAAAGGCTGATATCAAATGATTGGCACGGGCGGCCCCGGAACAAGGCCGCCTTCACCCTGCTTAAATGCAATCCGTTTGTTGCACCATTTTTTCAAAGTTTCCGCCTTTTCTGTTTGCATCACTTGCAATAGAAATGGCCGCCATAGCGGACTTTCATACGGGATCGCCATTTAAAATGCGGTTATGGAGGCAATTAGGCCTGCCAAAAAATTCGATGCCATATTAATCTTCACCCTTACTTGGATCTGCTTCATCCAGAGACAATCTGACCACTTTCGTATATTCACCTTTTGCTATTTCTTCCGGCGTTGCTTTTTGGTCGAGCTCTTCCTGGTCGTCAAGGCCAGTCGCAAGTGTCGGCTCAACACGTCCGTTCTCTTTTTCCACTCTCTCCACATCCTTATTGAAGTGATGCGGCTAGTTTTCCACGGATGCTCACAATTTATGCGATTGCAGCCGATTGCTCGGTTCTATTTTAAAATTTTGAATTTCTTCTTCCGGCAACCCAGTGTATTTATTGATCACACCTAAGTCTGGTTGCTCCGCTCTGTTTCAGCTTTTTCAATTCTTCCTCTGCCAGCCCGGTGTATTTTGCGATTGATGCCAGATCCTGGTTCTCTTCCAGCATTCTTTTGGCAATCCTTAATGCCGCTCTCCTTTCCCCTTCTTTCAACCCCTCTTTCAATCCTTCTTCCTTTCCTTCTTCTTTTCCTTCTTCTTTTCCTTCTTCCTTCCCTTTTTTGTACCCTTTGTCGTAAAAGGAATTTGGCAGGCGCAGGATTTGGTCGGCTTCTTGTGGATCCAGATTTTTAATGCTTGACATCACAAGTTCATCCTCCTTATCTGTTAACTTAAAATAGGAATCAAAAAAGCCATAGATCAGTGCCATTCTTGCCGGGTCGAGTTCCATGCGGGCCATCATTCTTAAGAACTCTACTTTTACCTGTACTTTTTCTTTTTTTGTATACCCCATTTTGCTGAGCAGTGCAGCCGCAACGGGATTGTTGCTTTGGATATATTCTTTCCAGTTTTTCCTGATCAAGTGTATGGACATATAGCGAAAACGGATGGACTCAAAGTTGCGGATTCTTACGGTGAAAAGAGAAGGAGTTTCCCTGCGTTTATTATAACTGAAAACAGCAATTGGCAAAACCGGCAAGCGATATTTTTCATAAATGCGGGAATAGTAAATAAACATCCGTTCCGGAAATTCCATTTGATAATAAGACTGCGGTTCCACATGGATGAGGACAACCGTGTCTTCCCCTTTTAATTTCAATTTTGCCAAAATATCAATTCTGCGTTGTTCACCAGCTGTGATGTCTGTAAACAGATCCTGCTGGAGGAATTCCACATCAGAAAAATCCATCCACCGCGCTACTTCCGGGAAAAAGGCTTCCATGAAATCTGCAAAAAAAGTTTGGATAAGTTCTTTAAACAAGCGGTCGTGCGGCAAATACTCCGCTTTTTCTTCCATTATAAGTTGCATATGCATCCACCTTTCTTTTTCCAAAAAGATGATTTCTTTTCATTTGCAATGCCTGCCAGAGCGCGTCTTCTGACAGCTCCTGGCTGCCTTGCAAATCTGAAATCGTCCTTGCCAGCCTGAGAATTTTCATTTGTGCCCGGCTGCTGAAGTTTTCCTTGCTTGCCCACTGCCTCAGCATTAAACTGCTGCTGTTTGCGAGCGGATTTTTTTGTAGAAAAATTTCGTTTGGCACTGTACCGTTACAAACTTCCGCCCCGTACCTTTCGTACTGCCTTTTCCTTGCTTCCGTGACGCGGGTTCGGATCTGTTCTGAAGTTTCGTTTATTTTCCCGGACTCTTCCAGTAACGGTACTGTCTCGACTGGCAAAAATATGTCAAAGCGGTCTAACAGCGGTCCGGAAATCCGGTTTTGATAAGCTTGAATTTGTTTTGGCGTGCATGTGCAATACGCATGGGGCGACCCGAGATAACCGCATGGGCACAAGTTCATGGCCGCAAGCATAATAAACCGGGCAGGGTAAGTCACCGTGGAAGCGGCTCTGCTAATGGTTACTTTCCCATTTTCAAGCGGCTGCCTGAGCATATCAAGCGTTCTTTTTGGAAACTCGGCCATTTCATCGAGAAACAGCACCCCGTGATGGGCTAATGAAATTTCACCCGGATGCGGCCGGGAACCCCCACCGACGAGAGAAACTGCAGATGAAGCGTGATGCGGCGCGCGAAACGGCGGTTTCCGGTGAAATCCCCTTTTCACGTTTGCAAGCTGATAGAGTCCCGCCACTTCAAAAGAAGACGTTTCCGAAAGCGGCGGCAAAATCGAAGGAAAAGCCTCAGCCAGCATACTTTTTCCGCTTCCGGGCGGGCCGTACATTAAAACATTGTGGCTTCCGGCGGCGGCAATCTCCAGTACTTTTTTCGCATGCCGGTGCCCAAGAATCATGCTGAAATCTGCTTCGAATGAATACTCATCTGGTTGCAGCTGCCTCTTTTTCCGGACAGGCGGCAGCTTCTTTCCGGACAATGAATCGAGTACGTCCTTTAAATGCTGGACAAATATAATATCCATCCCGTCCATTTGTGAAAAGGGAAGTTCCGCAGAGGCTGGCAAATACAATCTTTTCATGCCTAATCCCCTTGCTGCCATCACATACGGAAGCATCCCAGCCACTGCCTGAACAGACCCGTCCAGTGAGAGCGCGCCCAAAAAGGCAGTATGATCAGGAATTCTGGCATGAAAAAAGTGGTTTTCTGCCATCAGCCCGATTGCAATGGGCAGATCAAGTGCAGGACTGTTTTTCCGCTCGTCTGCCGGGGAAAGATTGACAATCGTTTTGCTTTGGAACAGCATACATCCAATCGATGAACATGCACCCCGTATTCGTTCCTTAGATTCTTTCACCGAAGCATCCGGCAACCCGACAATGGTGATCCCGGACCCGCACCCCAACATCATCTGCACTTCGGCATGAACACAATATCCTTCTATTCCCTTTAGGCCAATGCTGCTTATGATGGTTGCCATATTTTCGCACCCCTTCACCCGAACTTACATTCTATAAACAGAATAAAAGATCGTACGTTCGTTGTCAATCTATTTTTCAAAAAAAACTGAAAGGAAATTTGCACATTCCCGTCGAATACTTTAGAAATCCATTCCGGAAAGGAGAATAAAAATGAAGACAGCAATTGTTGAAACCGTTTTCGGAAAGGCCCAGGGATACGAGGAAAAAGGTGTGCAAATCTGGAAAGGGATTCCCTATGCAAAACCGCCAATCGGACCTTTGCGTTTCCGCCCGCCGGAACTGCCCGAACCCTGGGCAGGCGTAAAAGATTGCACGCAGTTCGGGCCAATTGCATGGCAGCCACCGGTTGAATTGATGGATTTTCTCGGGAATCTGGCTGAAAATATGGACGAAGACTGCCTGAATCATAATATTTGGACGCCTGGAGCAGACGGGGAGAGGCAGGATGACAAGGCAGCCCGGAACATGAGCGGCAACAAAACCCATTTTATATCACACACCGGCGATACGGCCTGCACCAGAAAAGGAAGGCTGCGGGGCAAGGTCGGCCGCTATATGACTCAAAAACGACAAAAAACGGCCCACACCAGAAAAGGAAAAAACAGAAAGACAGGGACTTTTCTTCCCCATGTCCGGCATCTTTTCCCGCCATCGGTTTGGCTTATGAAATAAGAACGTGGCTTTTTTGCCACGCTCTTATTTCATTCTGCAAGCTTGCGAATCTGTTCATTTACATTTTCATGGCACAGGCCGCCGTGGTAGCAGATGACGGATTCAATATCAAAATCAAGCAGCTTTTTCAATGAAGCCATTGCGGTTCCCATATCAGGCGTGACTTGCTGTCTGGGGCCATGCAGTTTGCCGTTGTCTGCAACCATCGCATCCGCAGCGATCAATGTTTTGCTCTTTTTAAGATACAGGCAGCAATGGCCAGGCGTATGCCCCGGTGTAAAAATCACCTCTATTCCGCCGCTAAAAGGCAGAACTTCTCCATCCCCGATCACTTTGTCCACTTTCGCTTTCGGCGGATTCAAATACATCTGTTTCATTTCTTCCGGCATCGATTCCCATCTTGCCGGATCGATCTTTTCCGGATCCGCTTTGATCAGAAGCCTCTCCCCTTCGATATATGGCTTGTCCAGCCCGTGTGCGTACACCGTAATGGAATGGCCGGACTCTGCCAATATTTCCGGCACGCTGCCAATATGATCCATATCCTGGTGCGTCAGAATAACTGCGTCCAATTTTTCAAACGGCACGCCCGCCTTCTCCATTTCTGCACGGATCAAATCAAGCGAACCCGGCATGCCGGCATCTACCAAAACGGCTTTCTGTTCATCCCAGATCAAAGTGGGGTGAATGATAAAATGGTTCAGGTTGATTTCCAGCATCGCAACGCCCTCGGCAATTTTTTTCAATTGAATCCCTCCCATCTGCATTGTCTTTTCCATCTTATCACAAAAAACAGACAGCCCTATTCTGCCGCCTTTCGCTATTCCTTCCGAAACTGGAGCTTATGGCGCTGGTGCGCGCCATCGCTGCACCAATAAGAAAAAGGAGGACTCCTGGCACGAGAACGTTAAAAACATGGGTGGCCGTATTAGGCAGCACCGTACTAAATCCGTTTCTCGGTGAAGAACTCCCGGCCACGCCGGCAACGCCAACTTTATAAAACCACAATTGGAAACGGCATGTTAACCTTTTGCATCTCGATAGTTCTTGATAACGAATTACAATGGGCATTGCATCAACTGTCTCTCAAAATAAATGCAGCTGAAAGCGGCGCCATTTTTTCGTAATAACGAACAAAATACTTTCTTTTTCGCAACATTCCTTTGTTTTCCTTGCTTTTTGAAAATATATTAAGAACAAATTGTTTTATATTACGAACAATTCGTTTTTCACTGAGGTGATTTATCCGGAAACAGCAAAAAGCCCTGTCTTTCAGAGATAGCCTTCTGAAAGACAGGGCGATATATTCACAATCCTTGAGCGCCTGCCAAAAGACCGAGGGTTGCCCTTCCGAAAAGCAGCCAGTATTTTACTTTAACAGCCCATACGCTTTTTTGTACACCGTATTTGCAATTTCTTTATGCCCTTTGTCATTGGCAAGCCAGCCATCGCTTTTGCCCGTGGCCGCTTTCTCTCCTTTCTGGCCGTGTGTATCGGAACGGTTCAGCCAGACAGATTCAATATTGGCAACAGGAACACCCTTTGCCTTCCCCACCTCTTCAATGGCGCGGTCATAAGTAAAAGACAACTGCCCGCTGTTCCAGGTGGTGAGCAAAATGATTTTTGTTTTCTTGCCGGTACTCTTTCTGATTTCATCCACAAAATGTTCGAGATCTTTCTTAAATTGGCCGGCAGAAACGTAAGTGTTTTTGGCATTCCGGTTCAGATCAAACGTACCGAACTCAATCGTCACAAGATCAGGATGATTGAAAATAATATGGGGAAGACTGTCTGCCCCATGTTCCTTCAGGCCGGCCCCGCTCTTGCCGTAGCCATTGATGGTCTTCACTTTATATCCAAGGCCTTGGTGAATGCGCGCAGCCAACAAAGCGGCATACGTTTTGCTTTTTTTCGTTGCAAAATCCCCTGCTGTCAGGCTGGAGCCGACCGGCAAATACACCAGTTCTTTCCCTTTATGTTTTTCGTAAATCTGTTTTGCCGCGCTTTCCTTTGCTGCCTTTGCCTCCAGGCTGCGCTTCTTTTCTTTTGCCAAGTCTTTTTTATATTGCTGCTGTGCTTTTTCAATCGTTTTTCCGGTGTTCGCCTGATAATACCAGTTACCGATTCCCAGCACACCAGCCGTAATGAAAAACAATAAAACTACGAGCCATCCTTTTTTTCCCAAACTGCCGTCCTCCTGAATGGTTTCTGAGACTATTATACAAGATTTGCCTGTAAGAGGGAAAAAGGATAGGATGTGGTTGGGTATCCAAAAAAACTTGCTTTGCCGTATCCCATTACACCATGGATGCCTTTATTAAAAAAGCCCGCGGATTTTTGGCAAAAAGTGAAAGTTTCCGATAGGTTAGGCGGGGAAAAACAATAACAAGGGCGGAGCATACCAAAAAGAAAATTCTGCCTGTATCGTGCAGATGAACGAGAAGCCGGGAAATCATGAAACCTGATTAAAAGAGGAGGGGAAACAACCATGAAACGATTGCTTCCATTTATGTCAGCTTCAGATGGCAAAGATGCAGGGAGCACGGCAGCAAACGATAACGTTTCTGCATTTTATTTTGAGGAGAACGGCGGTATTCCGAATAATCCGTTTCTCCCTGTGCTCATTTACCACGGTGTTTTTAAAGGACGGACAGACGAAATTGAGAAAGTGTTTCAAAAAAATAATTGGGGAAACAACTGGGTATGGACCATTTTCCCTTACCATCATTTCCACAGCAATTCCCATGAAGTGATTGCGGTACGGAGCGGCCATGCCAAAGTGCAGCTTGGCGGCCCTCAAGGTAAAATTTTTACAATTTCTGAAGGTGATTGTGTGCTGTTGCCGGCCGGAACCGGGCATAAACGGATTGAGTCAGGAGGCGGGTTCGCGGTGACAGGGGGTTATCCGGGCGGGCAGGATTATGATACCCAAATGAGGGCAGATGAAACCTTGCGCGAAAATATCCGCAAAACCGGCATGCCGGAAACCGATCCCGTGTTTGGAAAAAACGGGCCGCTTTTTTCCTACTGGACCCCTGAACCGGGCGGCAAAGCAGGATAAGCGGCAGTTCGCGGGCAGAAACGGCCGCCAGGGCAGGCTGGTTCCAGCGCAAAAGATGAAATTTCTTTCTCGTTTGCATTCCATATTGCATAAAATGAAACCCAACTTGAAAGACTAGCCTTGTATTCTTTACAGAAATGGGTGTGAATCATGAAGGAAATTTTGGAACAAGTGAAGGAAAAGCTCGAAAACGCTTATAATCATCCCGATTCAGCAGATTTAGATGCCTGCATCCGGCAGCTTCAGGATGCCCGCCAGCAGTACGGGGACAAAGGGACGATGATTGAAGATGCCATTACGGCGATCGAACAGGCGAAGCATTCGATCCCGGAACACCGCCATGCAGGTACTGATTCGGCGGCAGGCGCATTCGGCCAGGCATACAACGCCCTTGAGCATGCCATTGAGTCTTTCTCTGGAACGGAAAATAATGATCCATTTTAAAAGGCAGATTTTTAAAAAATAATGGCAGTTCCGCCATCTGGGTGCGGGCGGATGTCGGCCGCGAAGAAGATGTGAAGCATATTGCGGCAACCGCCATTAAAACGTTCGGCGGCTTTGACACCTGGGTGAACAATGCCGGCGTTTCGATTTTTGGCGAAGCGATGGACGTCAGCATTGAAGACATGAAACGCATGCATGACACGAATTTCTGGGGCGCCGTATACGGGACAAGGTTAGCCGTCCAGCATTACAAAAGCCGCGGCGTGCCCGGCGCTGTGATCAATATCGGCAGCCTGTTCGGCGACCGCGGAACCGTCATCCAGTCCACCTATGCTTCCTCTAAATTTGCGTTGCACGGTTTTACGGAAAGCATCCGGATGGAACTTGAAAAAGAGCATGCGCCCGTTTCGATTACGCTCGTTCACCCCGGCCGGATCGATACGCCGTATAATGAGCATGCGTGCAGCTACCTTAAGAAACAACCGGCGCATTATATGTCCATGATTTACCCGCCTCAAGCCGTCGCGGAAGCCATCCTGTTTGCAGCCGAGCACCCGTAGCGGGATATGTATGTCGGATCGCAGGCAAAAATGGTCGCAGTCTTAGGCCGCTTCTTGCCACGGTTCATGGATAAATTAATGGAGCTGACCATGTACCGGACGCAGCACAGCGACCGGCCGTCAAAGTCGAAAGCGGACAGCGCCCTCTACCATCCGGGTTACGGCCTGCATGAACGGGGCACGAATAAAGGCTGGATGCGCAGAAACAGTTATTATGTCAAGATGAGCAAATATCCGCTTGCATCAGCCGCCATAGCTGCATTTGTCGGGGCAGCGCTCTGGGCTGCCGTTTCAGCCAAGCAAAAAGATTAAGGGGCAAGCCACCTTGACCGCAGGGTGGCTTGTTATGGTTGACATTCCGCTGTTTTTTTACTGATGGCCGCCAGTTTTCACTGATTCTGGTCACTCGATAGGCTATGTTTACATAACCCCAATTTTGAGAGTGTTTTTTTCCACGTCCTCTCTTTTCCCTGGCTTTAACTGCTCTCCCGGTTTTTCCCAACTTCCCGGGTTTCCCATGGCGTTTCGTTGATACCAGGCTTGCATCCCTTCTTGCATCGACAAAAAAGGAAGGCGCCGCCTCCCTTATGATTCCGCCATCTTGATGATCCGCGCCGGGTTTCCGCCGACGACTGCATTGTCGGGCACATCTTTGACCACGACGGCTCCGGAAGCGATCACCGCGTTGTTGCCGATCGTAACGCCCGGGTTAATCACCGCGCGTCCGCCGATCCAGACGTTATCGCCAATTTTCACCGGTTTGGTCAACTCCAGGCCGGACACGCGCGTTTTTGCATCAAGCGGATGTGTTGCCGTATAAATATGGACACCCGGCGCCAGCATGCAGTTTTTCCCGATTTCAACCGGTCCCCCGTCGAGAATGACACAATCGAAATTCGCATAAAAATTCTCCCCGACATGAATGTTAAACCCGTAATCGCAGCGGAAATCAGATTCGATAAAGAGGCATTCCCCCGTCGAACCGAATAATTTTTTCAACAATGCTGTCCGGGTTTCCAAATCGGTTTCGTTCGTTTCATTGAACGTACGGACGAGGCGTCTTGCATTAAGCCTCGCCTGCGCGAGTTCCGGGTCTCCCGCATTGTACAACTTCCCGGCAATCATTTTTTCTTTTTCTGTACTCATGGGCCAGCCTCCGTTTATCCCTGTTTTTTCTTCGGTACATATTCAAAAATTTTTCCGCTCTCAAAAAAATCCAAAAGCCGCGAAAGCCAATCATAATATTCTGCAAGATTGCCGAGTTCATTTAAGAAGTTATTCAGCTGTTTTTCCATTTCCGGCGGCAGTTCTTCATTGGCCTTCAGTTCTGCCAATTCACGCGCAAATTTTTTTTCAAAAAATTTGTTGCGGTGAATGATTTTCTGCAAATTGGACGTGAAAATGGTAACAAACGTGTCGTAAAAATCGAGGCCGACATTGTAAAGATCTTTCCGGACCCCTTTTTCAAACACTTTTTCTGCGATATTCATATCGACCATTTCGCGGACTACCTGGCTCATCCTTGTCTTGCTCATGCCTGTTGCCTGGGACAATTCATCGAGTGTCATCGGCCTGTGGTTCATATAGATAATGCCGAGGACACGCCCGACGGTTGGCGGGATGCCGAAAGCACGAATATGGTCCGCAATTTTTTCGATATATTGTTCCTTCGCCTGGACAACCTTGTCCAACGTCTTTTCTTCCATCTCTTAGAAATGCTCCTTTTGGCCGCTTTTTCAAATGCCGGAAAAAGGTACCGTAAAAAATGAATAACAAATCGCCTTCAATTACAATATATATCATCTATATAATAAGTACAATAGTATGTGTAAAATTTTACTCGCAGGGGCAGATGAGTGGAAAAAAATGGGAAGACGCTCTATCATTTAAATGTACGCTTGTGGGCGAATACATTTAGAAAGAGGTCTTCCTATGGATATTATATCAATAATTGCTAGATTATTAAAGGATAC
>Ga0207807_1000022_pt1 | contig 54681 bp, 53 predicted proteins | sample HigsolmetaGSP15D_FD_184843 | JGI IMG/M metagenome (GOLD analysis project Ga0207807, IMG submission 184843) | High solid enriched microbial communities from the Joint BioEnergy Institute, USA - SP1-5-D (SPAdes) | ecosystem: Engineered > Bioreactor > SSF (Solid state fermentation) > Aerobic >... | reverse complement strand
TTATACAGGTCCGGTGATGATGGCGGAAAGGTCACACCCGTTCCCATCCCGAACACGGAAGTTAAGCTTTCCAGCGCCGATGGTAGTTGGGGGTTTCCCCCTGCGAGAGTAGGACGTTGCCGGGCCATAATACGGAGGATTAGCTCAGCTGGGAGAGCGTCTGCCTTACAAGCAGAGGGTCGGCGGTTCGATCCCGTCATCCTCCATTTTTATGCCATCCCGGTTCAGGGGCAACCGGCTTTCCATCGGAAGGTTGGGGATACTGGCTTGTGACCGGCACCATACTTCCCGGGAATCTTAAAAATAGATATGTACATATTTAACCCAATATAGTATAATTCTCTTTGTGACAAGTAATGTCGTTATCGGAATATGAGCCATTAGCTCAGTTGGTAGAGCATCTGACTTTTAATCAGAGGGTCGCAGGTTCGAATCCTGCATGGCTCACCATTTATCCGCGGGTGTGGCGGAATTGGCAGACGCACCAGACTTAGGATCTGGCGCCGTAAGGCGTGGGGGTTCGACTCCCTTCACCCGCACTGTTTACATGATATGCGGAAGTAGTTCAGTGGTAGAACATCACCTTGCCAAGGTGGGGGTCGCGGGTTCGAATCCCGTCTTCCGCTCCATTTTATCCCGCCGGGGTGGCGGAATTGGCAGACGCACAGGACTTAAAATCCTGCGGTAGGTGACTACCGTACCGGTTCGACTCCGGTCCTCGGCATCAGTACCATGACAAATGCGCCCATAGCTCAATTGGATAGAGCGTTTGACTACGGATCAAAAGGTTAGGGGTTCGACTCCTCTTGGGCGCGCTTATTCCTTTTTCGGGAAGTAGCTCAGCTTGGCAGAGCACATGGTTAGGGACCATGGGGTCGCAGGTTCAAATCCTGTCTTCCCGACCATGAAGATCATAACGGGGCCTTAGCTCAGCTGGGAGAGCGCCTGCTTTGCACGCAGGAGGTCAGCGGTTCGATCCCGCTAGGCTCCACCAAACAGGTCAAATAACGGCGGCGTAGCTCAGCTGGCTAGAGCGTACGGTTCATACCCGTGAGGTCGGGGGTTCGATCCCCTCCGCCGCTATATTTCGTATATCGGACCTTTAGCTCAGCTGGTTAGAGCAGACGGCTCATAACCGTCCGGTCGTAGGTTCGAGTCCTACAAGGTCCACCATTTTTTATTTTTTGCTTATCATACGGAGGAATACCCAAGTCTGGCTGAAGGGATCGGTCTTGAAAACCGACAGGCGGGTTACACCGCGCGGGGGTTCGAATCCCTCTTCCTCCGCCATTTCATTATTTATCATCGCGGGGTGGAGCAGTCTGGTAGCTCGTCGGGCTCATAACCCGAAGGTCGCAGGTTCAAATCCTGCCCCCGCAATTGGTCCCGTGGTGTAGCGGTTATCACGCCTGCCTGTCACGCAGGAGATCGCGGGTTCGATTCCCGTCGGGGCCGCTTGTTTTGGCTCGGTAGCTCAGTCGGTAGAGCAAAGGACTGAAAATCCTTGTGTCGGCGGTTCGATTCCGTCCCGAGCCACCATTGGTTTTCAATGAAAAATATATGGCGGTTGTGGCGAAGTGGTTAACGCACCGGATTGTGGCTCCGGCATTCATGGGTTCGATTCCCATCATCCGCCCTTTGATGCGGGTGTAGTTTAGTGGTAAAACCACAGCCTTCCAAGCTGTTGTCGTGGGTTCGATTCCCATCACCCGCTCCACTTTGGGCCTATAGCTCAGCTGGTTAGAGCGCACGCCTGATAAGCGTGAGGTCGATGGTTCAAGTCCATTTAGGCCCATCTATTCCGCAGTAGCTCAGTGGTAGAGCAATCGGCTGTTAACCGATCGGTCGTAGGTTCGAATCCTACCTGCGGAGCCATATGGAGAAGTACTCAAGTGGCTGAAGAGGCGCCCCTGCTAAGGGTGTAGGTCGCGATTAGCGGCGCGAGGGTTCAAATCCCTCCTTCTCCGCCATTTTTGGCCCGTTGGTCAAGCGGTTAAGACACCGCCCTTTCACGGCGGTAACACGGGTTCGAATCCCGTACGGGTCATACTGGTCACGAAGCTGTTCCGAAAACTGCCGGAGCAGCTTTTTTTGCGTGTTTTTTCACTTCTGCAAACCTCTTTGCATCCCGCCAGAGGCTCCGGGCCCCGGTGCGGGAAAAGCGCAAAAAAACGGCGGAGTGCAACACTCCGCCGTTTTTTCAAATAAAATGATCAATTAAAAAACTGATGGATAAAAGCAAACCAAAAATCGTGTTTGTCTGTGCGGTTGCTTTCATGGCAGGCAGCATTTGCAACGGTTCACTTTTTCCAATAAAGCCTTTAATGGCCCGGACCGGCTTCGGTGTGCTGACAAAAACGAGCAGTACCCACGGGGTTACAACACCGAACAAAACGAGGCCAGCCATCCAGAGGTAGGAAAGGGCAAACATCACGGCCAGAAGCAGGATGGCCCCCTTCCGGCCGAGCAGAATGGCAATCGTTTTTCTGCCATTTGCTTTATCGCCGTCCAGATCGCGGATATTGTTCGACAGCATAATAGCGCCGATTAAAATCATAATCGGAATCGAAACAAATACAATCGGCCATGTGATCGTTTTTGTTTGGATAAAAAACGATATTAATATAATGATTACACCCATAAAAAAGCCGGAAATCAGTTCGCCGAGCGGCGTCGATGAAATTGGAAAAGGCCCTGCAGTATAAAGATACGCAACAAGCATGCAGACAGAGCCGATTACAGCAATCCACCAGGAACTTTGCGAGCAAATATAAACGCCGATCAGCATGGCTGCGCCGAAAAAAGCAAAGGCGAGGTGGAGCACCGTTTTCGGTTTGATGCCGTTTCTGACGATTGCCCCGCCGATCCCGACGGAGTGCTCGGTATCAAGGCCGCGTTTGTAATCGTAATATTCATTAAACATATTGGTTGCTGCCTGAATCAACAGGGTTGCAACCAGCATCGCAGCAAACAGCAGCAGATTGATGCGGGCAATGCCCAAAGCTAGTACTGTCCCGAGAATGACAGGCACAAAACCGGCCGTTAAAGTATGGGGCCGTGTTAATTGCCACCAGATCCGCCAGCCTTTGTCAGGGCCGATTGATGGAGAAGATTGCGCATTCATCTTCTTACTCTCCTTTTATGCTATTCTTATATAAATATGGCGAAATTAGTACATTTAAAGTTTAGGGAAATCAGGCCCATGTGTCAATGTATTTGGTTGGCAATCTTATTTTAAGCCGTTTTGCTGAATTTAACCGGCAAATTTTATATAATAGATGAGGTATGTTCATAAAAATGTTAAGTTTTCATACGAAAACTGTGATAGATGGCTCGGCAAAAAGCAAGAGAGGTTTGGAGGAGATCTTTTGGCTAATGAGGATATATTAATGAAAGAAAAAACGGCGCCGGCATTAAAACTGGCAAGCAGGATTATAAAATGCCGCACTGCACCGGATCCGCTCCGCCTTTTTACAGCGGGTGCCGCACGTTTTTACGGCAGCCGGTTTTTTTGGCAGGATAAGAATCGCGAAACTGTATTTGTCGGTTTTGGCCGCGTCTGGTCCTGTACGGTCACAGCCTCTGACGGTTTTGCCCAAATGGAAGACGAATGGCAAAATTTGAAGGGGGCGGGCGAAGTTTATCCGGAAACCGCGGAAACCGGAACAGGGCCTGTGCTTTTCGGCGGTTTTGCGTTTGACGGGACGGTTGCAAAGCAGGAATGGAAAACATTTGGCCAAGGCATTTTCCGCGTGCCGCAAATTCTTTTCACGTTTAAAAAAGATGCCGTCTTTCTTACGGTAAACGGATGCGGCGGAACAGAGAGCGTGCAGGAAGCGGAGGAAACCGCGCGAAGCCTTTTAAACGGCAGTACAGCTTTCCCTGCACTTCCGCTTTTAAAAGCTGTAAAGGAAATCGGTTCGGACGAATGGAAAAAAAGTGTCGCAACAGCCGTGGAGTTTATCCGGGAAGGGAGAATGGACAAAGTTGTCCTGGCAAGAAAACTGGAACTTGCTTTTGACGGTGTGGCGAGCCCGGATGCGGTGCTTGCGGCGCTTTCCGCCCAGCAGCATGACAGCTATTTATTTGTGCTGGAAGAAGGCAGTGAAAGTTTTATCGGGGCTTCGCCGGAAAGGCTGGTGAAAAAAACGGGCCGGCATATTTTATCGACGTGTCTTGCCGGTTCGATCAAACGCGGCCGCAATGAGGCGGAGGATTTGGAACTTGGAAAGGCGCTGCTTTCGGATCAGAAAAATTTAAGCGAGCATGGTTTTGTCGTATCCATGATTCAGCAGGTGCTTGAACCTTTTTGCAACGGGCTGAATGTGCCGGATGCGCCTGTGTTGATGCGAATGCGCGATATCCAGCATCTTTACACCCCGGTTACCGGGACAGTGAAGGACAAGGACACCACCCTTTTTCAATTGGTCAAAGCGCTCCATCCGACGCCAGCACTTGGCGGTATTCCGCGGCAGCCGGCCATGGAAGCAATCCGGCTTCTTGAAAAAATGGACCGCGGTTTATACGGCGCGCCGATCGGCTGGGTGGATTACAGGGGAAGCGGCGAATTTTGCGTCGGCATCCGCTCCGGGCTGTTAAAGGGGGACCATGCATCCCTTTATGCCGGATGCGGTGTCGTTAAGGAATCGGAACCTGAAGAAGAATATAAAGAAACAAGCGTCAAATTTACCCCGATGCTGCGCGCTTTAGGAGGCAAATAGAGTGGAACACCAGGAGATCATGACAACTTATTTGGCAGCTTTTATCCGGCAATTGTCCGCGATGGGGATCCGCTATGCGGTGGTAAGCCCCGGGTCAAGGTCGACGCCGATTGCGATGTTGTTAGCAGAACACCCGGATTTTCAAATTTACATGGATATTGATGAACGGTCAGCCGCTTTTTTTGCGCTCGGGCTTGCAAAAGAAAAACGCAAACCGGTTGTGCTTTTATGCACGTCTGGCACGGCTGCCGCCAACTATTATCCGGCGGTTGCGGAAGCCAATATTTCACGCGTGCCGCTCATTGTGCTGACGGCAGACCGGCCGCATGAACTACGCAATGTCGGTGCACCGCAGGCCATTGACCAGATCCGTCTGTACGGCACCCATGTCAAGTGGTTTGAGGAAATGCCGCTTCCGGAAGCAGGGGAAGAAGTGCTTCAATTTGTCCGGCAGACGGCGGCCAGGGCAGTAGTAACGTCTCTTCAGCAGCCGGCGGGCCCCGTGCATCTTAATTTTCCGTTGCGCGAGCCGCTTGTTCCGGTTCTTAAGCCGTCTCCTTTTGCCGGCGAAGTACCGGTAGCGGCAATTGAAAATTTTTCCGGCACCCTGCAGCTTTCAGAAGAAACGGTTGAAATCGCGGCAAAAGAGATCCGGGAAAAGGACCGGGGCCTGATCATTTGTGGGCCGATGGATATTCCTGGCTTTGCGGAGGCGGTTGTGGCGCTCAGCGAAAAAACGGGTTACCCGGTGCTGGCAGATCCGTTGTCACAACTGCGGAGCGGCCGGCACGGGAAAGAAAGGATCATTGAAAATTATGATTCCTTGCTGAAAGATCTGAAATGGTCCGGCCGCCTTGCACCGGATGTTGTGATTCGTTTCGGCGCCATGCCGGTTTCCAAACCGCTGACCCTTCTGCTGAAAAAAGTGAAAACAGCCGCCCATTATATTGTTGATGGCGGAAACGGCTGGAGAGATCCCGTGAAGCGGGGAACAACGGTTGTTTATTCGGATGAAATTGAGTTTTGTAAAAAATTATCAAATGCAATTGTGATGAACCCGTTTTCGGAATGGTTTGCCATGTGGCAAAAATTGAATCAGCAGGCGCGGCAGATTGTTACAGCTTCGCTGGAGGCGGAAGAAACCTTTGATGAAGGAAAAACGGTAACCGAACTTGCTGCTTCTTTGCCGGATGGCAGCACGCTTTTTGTCGGCAACAGCATGCCAATCCGGGATGTCGACACATTTTTCCAGGCAACAGATAAAAAGATCCGGATTCTGGCAAACCGTGGCGCGAACGGCATTGACGGCGTTGTGTCTAGTGCGGCCGGCGTGAGCGCGGGATGCGGCAAAGCCTTTTTGCTGATCGGCGACTTGTCCTTTTTCCATGATTTAAACGGCCTGTTGATGACGAAGATGCACAAGCTCAATCTTTGTGTGATTTTGATCAACAATAACGGCGGGGGCATTTTTTCTTTCCTACCCCAGGCGGATGAGCCGGAAAAATTTGAGCAGCTGTTCGGCACGCCGACGGACCTCGCATTTGAATATGCGGTTAAAATGTATGGCGGGAGCTACGTCCAGCCGCAAAACTGGGATCAATTCCGGGCGGCGCTTTCTGCTTATAAAGGCGGGCTGCAGGTGATTGAAGTCCGGACAAACCGGGCGAAAAATGTCGAAAGCCACCGGAAAATCTGGTTACAGGTTTCCCGGGAAATGGAACGGTATTTTCAAGGTGAGCAACAATGAGAATTAACGGATTGGAATACCATGTAGAAACGGCTGGTGACGAGGAACCGTTGCTGCTGCTTCATGGTTTTACAGGAAATGGGAATACCTGGAATGATACGGTTGCGATGCTGCGGGACGAATTCCGCTGCATTGTGGTGGATATCATCGGCCACGGGAAAACCGAAAAACCGGATGATCCCGGCCGCTATGACATTACAAAAGCTGCCGCTGATTTGCGTGCGGTGCTTCAGGCGCTTGGCATCCGCCGGGCGTCTGTCCTCGGCTATTCGATGGGCGGGCGGCTGGCGCTTACGTTTGCCGTCCGGTATCCGCAAATGGTAGATAAACTTGTACTGGAAAGCGCGTCTCCCGGCTTGAAAACGGAAGCGGAACGGCTGGCGCGGCGAGAGCGGGATGAACAGCTGGCGGAACGGATTTTGGCCGGGGGCATTGAAGCATTTGTCAGCCATTGGGAAAATCTCCCGCTGTTTGCATCACAGAAACAGCTGCCGGCTGGGGTGCGGGGGAAAATCCGCAAACAGCGCCTTGAAAATGACCCGGCTGGTTTGGCGAACAGCCTGCGCGGCATGGGGACAGGCGCGCAGCCATCATGGTGGGGAAGACTCTCTGAACTTCATTTCCCCGTCTTGCTTGCAACTGGCGAATGGGATGCCAAGTTTTGCCGGATTGCCGGAGAGATGGAAGAGCGGCTCCCGAATGCCAAAAAAATTATTTTTCCGCATGCCGGCCATGCAATTCATGTGGAAGATCCGAAAAAGTTTGGTACAATGGTAAAGGGATTTTTAAAAAATTGTTGATAAATTGTCGTAAAATGTACATAAAAAAGGAGGAATCATCATGGCAGTTGAATGGAAAACTGAGCATGAGTATGAAGATATTTTATACGAATCCTATAACGGCATTGCCAAAATTACGATTAACCGTCCCCATGTGCGCAATGCTTTCCGGCCGGAAACGGTAACCGAGATGTATGATGCGTTTTCCCGGGCGCGCGATGATGCCAATATCGGGGTCATTATTTTAACCGGTATGGGGGAAAAGGCCTTTTGTTCCGGCGGCGACCAAAAAGTGCGCGGCAATGGCGGTTATGTTGGCAGCGACAATATTCCGCGCCTGAACGTGCTTGATTTGCAGCGTTTGATCCGTGTGATTCCGAAACCGGTCATTGCCATGGTAGCAGGTTATGCGATCGGCGGCGGGCATGTGCTGCATGTGGTTTGTGATTTGACGATTGCGGCCGACAATGCCATTTTCGGCCAGACCGGACCGAAAGTTGGCAGCTTCGACGGCGGTTACGGCGCAGGTTACCTTGCAAGGATCGTCGGCCATAAAAAAGCGCGTGAAATCTGGTATCTATGCCGCCAATACAACGCGCAGGAAGCGTTGGAAATGGGGCTTGTTAACGCAGTCGTACCGTACGAAAAACTGGAAGAAGAAACGATCAAATGGGCGGAGGAAATCCTTGAGAAAAGCCCAATGGCGATCCGTTTCCTGAAAGCCGCGTTTAATGCTGATACGGACGGGCTTGCCGGCCTCCAGCAATTTGCGGGCGATGCAACCCTTTTGTATTACACAACGGACGAAGCAAAAGAAGGCCGCGATGCATTCAAGGAAAAACGCAAACCGGACTTCGGCCAATTCCCGCGTTTCCCGTGATTGGAAAATGGGCTGTCTCGATTGAGGCAGCCTGAATTTTTTCACGGGGAAATTTTTGCTGAATGGTCCATGATTCAAAAAGGCAATTCAGCAAGTGGCTGAGATGTTCTTTAACGTATTTCAAAGAGACGTTTTAACGACTGACAAAGGTAGAAATGTCTTTTAACGGGTTACAAAAGGACAATTCAGGTAGAAATGAAGCGCAGATTGTCCTTTAAAGAGGTTCAAAAGGACAATTCGGGGAAAGCCGAAGAGCAAATTGTTCTTTAGAGAGGTTCAAAAGGACATTTCGGCAAGTGACAAAGGTCAAACTGTCTTTTAGCGTGTTCCAAAAGGACAATTCCGGGAGAGACAAAAAGCAAAATGTCCTTTAGAAGGGTTCAAAAGGACAATTCCGCAAATAAAGAAGCCCGTAATGTCCTTTAAGGCGCTTTTAAAAGACGATCTTGCAATGGATAGGGATAACCTGTCCTGTTGAAAAAGCAAAAGTGGCATGTTCAAAATAGATTTTTATCAGGTGATGTTATGCTACCCAATTTTTTAAAACAGCGTGCGTATTTAACGCCGAACCGGATTGCGCTCGTCAGTCAAGGTACGAGCCTGACGTTTGCCGGGCTGTACGAAAAGGCGAAAGAAACGGCACGGAAGCTGTCCGGCTGCGGCATGCAGGCGGAAGATACGGCAGCGGTCCTTTTAAACAGCCGCGCGGAAACGGTGGTCATTCTCCATGCGCTGCAGCAGCTCCGTGTCCGCACCCTTTTTCTTAACCACCGTTTAACGCCGGCGGAAATGCAGTACCAGCTCACCGACAGCGGCGCGAAATGGCTGATTACAGAAAAAGCGTTCCGAGAAAAAACAGAAGTGTTAAACGAAACAGCAACAGTGATCCAAAGCGAAGTGCTTGACGATTTGCCGGCTGCAGAATACGAAGAACGTGCGGAGTTTGCACTCGAGGATGTCTGCTCGATCATGTACACATCTGGCACAACCGGCAAACCAAAAGGCGTCCTGCAAACATACGGCAACCACTGGTGGAGCGCCGCCGGTTCCGCACTCAATCTCGGCGTGCGGGAAGACGATACGTGGCTGTGCGCAGTGCCGCTTTTTCATATCAGCGGTTTTTCGATCCTGATGCGTTCTGTTTTTTATGGCATGACGGTTTATTTAATGGAAAAATTTGATGAAAAAGAGACGGCCAAACTGCTGAAGTCCGGCCGCATTACAACGATGTCGGTTGTGGCCAACATGCTGCAGCGTTTGCTTCGTGAACTCGGACACGACAGCCTTCATCCGAACTTCCGCTGCCTCCTGCTCGGCGGGGGGCCGGCGCCGCGCCCGCTGCTTGAAGCGTGTGCCGAAAAGAATATCCCGGTTTTTCAGTCATACGGCATGACCGAAACGGCCTCGCAAACCGCGACGCTTGCCCCGGAAGACAGTCTGCGAAAAATCGGGTCGGCGGGGAAACCGTTATTCCCGGCGCAAATTCGGATTGTTTCCGATGGCAAAGTGTGCGGGCCGTTTGAACACGGGGAAATTGCGGTAAAAGGGCCGAACGTGACAATCGGTTATCTGAACCGCCCGGATGCGAACCGGAAAAGTTTCCGGGAAGGCTGGTTTTTCACCGGCGATATCGGTTATCTGGATGATGAAGGCTTTTTATACGTACTGGACAGGCGCTCCGATCTGATCATCTCCGGCGGCGAAAATATCTATCCGGCTGAAATTGAAGAGGTGCTCCTTGCCCATCCGGATATTCTTGAAGCCGGGGTCATCGGCGTGGAGGACGAAAAGTGGGGCCAGGTGCCGGCTGCGTTTATTGTCACAAAAAGGGCAGTCCGGGAGAGGGAGCTGCAGGCTTTTTGCGAAACGCGGCTCGCAAAATTTAAAATTCCGAAAAAAGTGTATGCCGTTCCCGCGCTGCCTCGGAATGCATCGAATAAGCTGGTGCGCAGGAAGCTGCTGGAGCTGCTGCCGTCATGATCGGGATTGAAAAAGTATCGCTTTCTGTGATCAAAATGCCGCTTAAGTCCCCGTTTGAAAATGCGCTCGAAAAAGTAACGGAGCGGGAAGCAATCCTGCTTGAAGTATTAGATAAGGAAGGGGTGGCCGGTTTCGGGGAAGCTGTTGCATTTTCAACCCCGTGGTACACAGAAGAGACGGTGCAGACATGCTTTCACATGCTGAAAGATGTGCTCGTCCCGCTTCTTCGGGAAAAGCCGGTTGCACACCCAAAAGAAGTGAGCGGCCGGTTCCGGTCCGTCCGGCGCAATCATATGGCAAAGGCGGCAATCGAAACGGCTATCTGGGATTTGTATGCGAAAAAGAAGCAAAAGCCGCTTTGGCGGTTAATCGGGGGCGCACGGGACCGCGTGGATGCCGGCGTTGCGGTCGGCAGCCATGATACAGCGGATGCGCTCCGGCAAATCGGGGCGTTTGTTGATGAGGGCTATAAAAGGGTGAAAGTCAAAATCAAGCCCGGCCATGATGAAGCGTTTGTCCGCGAAATCCGGGATGCATTTCCTGATCTCACGCTGATGGCGGATGCGAACTCCACGTACACGCTGGCGGATGCGCCGCGTTTGAAAAGGCTCGACCGGTACGGGCTCCTGATGATTGAACAGCCGCTTGCCGCCGATGATATTGTGGAGCACGCGGCATTGCAAAAGCAGCTGGAGACGCCGGTTTGTCTGGATGAAAGCATCGTAACATATCATGATGCGGAAAGCGCGCTCCGGCTCGGCAGCTTCCGGGCGCTCAATATTAAAATTGGGCGGGTCGGCGGGCTCTATCCGGCGATCCGGCTCCATGACCTTTGTGCATCCCGTGGCATTCCGGTCTGGTGCGGCGGCATGATCGAATTTGGCGTATCGCGCGCCTTTAACCTCGCGCTCGCCTCTTTGCCGGGCTTTACGATTCCGGGCGATATTTCTTCATCCAGCCGATTTTGGGAAAAAGATATCATTGAACCGGAAATCACGGCGGAAAACGGGCAAATCCGCCTGCCGGACAGACCGGGAACCGGGTTTGAGATCGACCGCGCCTATGTAAAAAAAATCCGGACATATACCGAAACGATATGAAAAAACTGCCGCACAAGACGGCAGTTTTTTCGTGAAAACATCAGATCAAACGTCCTATAAGTGAAATCACGCTCGAGTTTCGATTTTACAAATGAAATCGACCTTCACGCCGGGACAAACGATGTTTTTCGTGAAAACATCAGATCAAACGTCCTATAAGTGAAATCACGCTTGATTCTTCATAAAACATCGATTTTACTAATAAAATCAGCCTTCACGCCTAGACAATCGATGTTTTTTCGTGAAAACATCGATTCAAACGTCACTTGAGTTTCGATTTTACAAATGAAATTAGCCCACACGGCTGGACGCTCGAGGTTTTTTCATTCAAGTGTCTTATCAGTGAAATGGCCCTTCACGCCAGTTTTTCATGAAAACATCGATTCAAACGTTTTACAATCGGTTTCCTGCTGGTTTTCAGCCTGGGTTCCTGTATGGCTCACGATGTAAATTTCCTCGGCAGAACAAAGATTGCCCTCCTCCCAGAACACACAGTTCCTGACTTCGCATAACACATCTTTTGCCATGCGGGACACCCCCTTAAAACATGCCGTACGCTTTTAGTTTCTGCAGCGTGCGGCAAACCATTACTGCAAAGCTTTTTCCAATCCTTTTAAATTGTCGTCCATCAATGTAAAGTAATCTTTATGCGCTTTGATTTCTTCGTTCGTCCGGACGCCGAGATGGTGGATGTAAACCGCTTTTGTATTCGTTTCCTGTTGGACCACTTTCGCAATTTTGGAAGGCACATTTTTTTCAAACACGATGTAGGAAATATGGTCCTGTTTTACTTTTTGGATAATGTTCTCCAGCTGTTTTTGCGACGGTTCATCCGAAGTGGAAAGCCCGGCGATCGGAATTTGTTTGATGCCGTACCGTTTTACCCAGTAGCCATATGCTGCGTGGGAAACGACAACTTCTTTGTTGTCTGACTTTAATACCGCCTGTTTGTATGCTGCATTGACCCGGTCCAGTTTCTTTGCCAGCTGATCGTAATTTTTCTTAAAATACGCTTTTTGCTCCGGCATTTTTTTTGAAAGCTGTGTTGTAATCATGCCGGCCATTTGCTTGACGTAAATGGGGTCGAGCCAGACATGCGGATCGGCTTTTGCATTTGTTTTATCCGGAATAGGAAGCCGGTCCCCGAGCGCCATCATTTTCACATTTTGGCCTTCAAGCACTTGTTTTGCCTTGTTCGCAAAACCTTCAAGCCCGAGCCCGATGTAAAAGAAAAAGTCGGAATCGGCGAGCTTCAGGATATCTTTCTGTGACGGTTCGTATGTATGTTCATCCGTGCCTGGCGGATAAATTGTTTTAACCGACACATACTTCCCGCCGATTTGCTGTGTAACATATTCGAGTGGATAGACGGTAGTATAAACCGAAATTTTATGATCCTGCTTGCTTTCCTGTTTGTTTGCACATGCCGTAACAAACAGCATGGTAAAAGCGAGCAGTACGGGAAAAAGTTTTTTCAAAGCGGACGATTCCTTTCTTTTTTTAATTCGTAATGATTACGATTTACTCACAAAAAATATATTACTAAACTCCGCTTCATATGGCAAGAAAAATTTTTAAGGGACAGCAAATGCTGCCCCTTAATCTTTTTTGTCTTCTTCTTCGGTTTCAAGCATACCGTAATCGCCGTTTATGGCCTGTTCGTCGGGATCAGCGCCGAAATCGCCGCTCTTTTTTTGCTGCTCTTTTTTCTCTTCCATAAAAAACACCTCCACCTGTAGCGTTTTCCGGAAATGGGAAACGTATACGGAGGAGGGGTTGTTTTTTCATCGGTACGGCGGAGTAGCAACCGAATGGTGTTCAATGTTTTTTCACTGGCCACTGGTCCGGAACGGGATCGTACCCGCCGGCATGGAATGGGTGGCATTTTAAAATTCTTCTGATTGCCAGGTAGCCGCCGCGTAGTGCGCCAAACCGTTTTACCGCTTCAAGCCCGTAATTCGAGCAGGTCGGCTGAAACCGGCAGCTTGGCGGGAACAGCGGGGAAATCGCAAGTTGATAAAAACGGATCAATTTAATAAAAATGAACTTCAGCATCGATCTGCCCCTTTCTTCGTTTATTTTAGCATGTTTTCAAAAAAGATGTGCAACATATGATTGGATGTTTGAAGGCCCGGAAAAAGGGTACAAACAAAGCAGGAGGTTGATCAAACATGGCAGAAAACGAACAATTGATGGAAATCTTGAATAAGCAGGTTGCCAATTGGACAGTACTTTATACCAAATTGCACAACTACCATTGGTATGTGAAAGGGCCGAACTTTTTAAGCCTTCACGCCAAATTTGAAGAATTGTACAATCTTGCAAATGACTATCTCGATGAACTGGCTGAACGTCTTCTCGCTTTAAACGGCAATCCGGTGGCGACATTGAAAGGAAGCCTTGAATTGTCCTCGGTACAGGAAGCAAGCGGCAATGAGAGCACAGAGGAAATGGTGCAGGCGACTGCCAACGACTTTGCGATGATCGCGAAAGAACTAAAGGAAGCGATCGGGCTCGCCAACAGAATTGGCGATGACGCAACCGCCGACATGCTTACCAACATCCAGGAAACGCTTGATAAAAACATTTGGATGCTGAACGCCTTTCTTGGAAGACGGTAACGAAAAAGCGGGAGGTCAAATGGAGCCGCCCCCCGCTATAAAGGCTGTCCCGCCAAAGCGGAACAGCCTTTATTACTGCAAATATTTTGTTGTCGGGTAAGCGTCAAAGCCTGCATAATCGGAAAATTTATCTTTCAGTGTCTCCAGTATGTATAATCCGATAAAATGTTCCAGTTCGGCTGTGCTCATTTCGCGCACAATCCCAAGCAGGTCTTTCCGGTTGTAATTTTCGACGACCGCTGCAGAAATGGCGTCCAAGTCTTCTTCATCCCCCGTCAGCCGGTCCCGGTACAGCTCAAACAATTCATCGACTAGCCTCATGCCGTCTCCTCCTTTATTTATTTCTTATTCACTATCCGCAATGGGGCCTTTTTAAACATTTTATGATTATTTTTACGCGATGTACCTCGAAAAATACAAGAGGTTTCAATAAAAATTTCGCCAATTTTTGCACCCGCTTGCGTATAATGAAGAACAGGAGGGATTTGATGTGTACCGGTTTACAGATTTGAACGGCAACCCAGTTACACTTATTTTTGAAAAAAATGCTTTTTCCATAGAGCCGCAGCATGTGCTCGTGCTCGCACGCTACCGCGGAAACTGGCTTTTGACAAGGCATCCGAAGCGGGGGCTTGAGTTTCCCGGTGGAAAAAGGGAAGCGGGCGAGACGGTCCGGGAAGCGGCTCGACGCGAGCTGTATGAAGAAACGGGCGGTATTCCGGAAAACCTTCAATATATCGGGGAGTATTGCGTCTGTGATCAGGCGCGCGGGCCGTTTGTAAAGGCAGTTTTTTACGCGGGCATCGGCCGGCTTGAACCCAAACACGACTATTTGGAAACGGATGGGCCTGTTGTTGTGGAAGGGAATCTTGTTGAAAAATTGCAGTCCCCGTCATTCAGTTTTCTCATGAAAGACGGGGTTGTCGAAACAGCGCTCAAACACGTCGAATAATAAGAAAAAGCAGCAGGAAGTTTCTCGGGTTAAACTGAAACCTCGCAAACGTTAAGATTCCGGGGGGATTGGGGCCTTTTTTAACACAGCGCTAACCTCGGTGAAGGTATCCGTATCTTCACATAAGGCGCGTCTATGTTAAGGAAGCGTGAAAAAAAGAAGATGTTCCTTAACATAGGGCACGTTTATGTTAAGGAAGCGTGAAAAAAAGAAGATGTTCCTTCACATAGGGCGCGTCTATGTTAAGGAAGCGTGGAAAAATGAAGGAGTTCCTTAACATAGAGCGCGTCTACATTAAGGAAGCGTGGAAAAAAGAAGATGTTCCTTAACCTAGAGGCCGTCTACGTTAAGGAAGCGTGAAAAAAAGAAAATGTTTCTTAACATAGGGTGCGTCTACGTTAAGGAAGCGAGCAAAAAAGACGTAGTTCCTTAACCTAGAACGCGTCTACGTTAAAGGAAGCATGGAAAAAAGAAGATGTTCCTTAACATAGAGCGCTTCTACGTTAAGATACACCGGCAAAAACGGCCGCTTCCTTCATATAGAGCGCGTCTACGCTAAGATGCTATACCGGAACAGCTTACCGGCCTATCTGTCTTTTGCCAGCTTTTTCTCCAGCCAGCCGACAAGCTGGTACATCATGGTTGCCACAATGGCAATCAGGATCATCGAAAGCATGACGAGCGTAAAATTAAACACCTGGAAACCATAGATGATCATGTAGCCGAGCCCTTTTGAAGATACGAGATACTCGCCGACAATGACCCCGACCCATGCAAGCCCGACATTGACTTTCAGCGTGGAAATGATCACAGGAATCGATGCCGGGAAAATGGCTTCCCGGAACACCTGTAAACGGGAGGCGCCGAACGAGTGCAGCACTTTCGTGTAATTCGGGTCCACATCCCGGAACGCCGTATAAATGACGATGGTTGTCACAATGACGGAGATAATGACGCCCATGGCAACAATAGAAGAGAATCCCGGGCCCATGCTGACAATTAAAATCGGACCGAGCGCTACTTTCGGCATGGCGTTAAGGACGACGAGATACGGATCAAGAATCTTTGATAAAAACGGCGACCACCAAAGAACGGCGGCAAGTGCCGCGCCGAGCACAGTCCCGAGGATAAAGCCCATGATGGTTTCAAAAACGGTAATCCCCAAATGGACGTAAAGCGAGCCGTCTTCCAACTTTGCCACCAATAACGCCCACACTTTGGACGGGGAGCTGAAAATGAGCGGGTCAATCCAATGGAGACGGCTCGCCAGTTCCCAAAGGCAGAAAAAGACAATTAAAATGAAAAGCTGGAAAAAGCGGACCCGGCGTTTTTCTTTGCGCATCGCGGCAAGGTAATCTTCATGCCGGAGCGCTGTATTTTCAGCTGTTTTCAAGGGACTCCAGCTCCTTCCATATGTCGTTGAAAAGTTCGGAATAGGTTTGCCGGCTCCGCGCTTCAAACGGGCGGAGGCGGCGCAGCTCTTCTGGCACATCAAAAATTTTATGGAGCCTGCCGGGTTTTGACGCCAACAGCAGGATCCGGTCGCTCATCGCAATGGCTTCGCCGATATCGTGCGTGACAAGCACTGCTGTTTTATGGAATTGCTTCAGCGTGTCAAATACCAGGTCCTCCAGTTTTAATTTCGTCTGAAAATCAAGGGCGGAAAACGGTTCATCCAGCAGCAGGATTTTCGGATCGACCGCGAGCGTCCGCACAAGTGCCGCCCGCTGCCGCATTCCCCCCGAAAGTTGGCGCGGGTATTGGTTTTCGGTGCCGGCAAGGCCGATCGTTTGCAAAAGCCGGAGTGTATGTTTTCTTGACGCCGGATTCAGCCGTTTTTCCAATTTCAGCCCGATCATGATGTTTTCTTCAATCGTCTTCCACGGAAACAAATAGTCCTGCTGAAGCATATAGCCGATGGAAGATTGCCGGGAACCTGGCAATTTGCCGTCAATCCGCACAATCCCCGCAGTCGGTTGCAGAAGCCCTGCAAGAATCGAAAGCAGCGTTGTTTTTCCGCAGCCACTCGGGCCCAAAAGCGAGACAAACTCGCCTTCCTCCATTTGAAACGAAATGTTTTCAAGCGCCTTTGTGGCCTGTTTTGCCGTAAAATAGGTGTGATTGACGTTTTGTACGGTCAAAAAATGCATATGTGCTGCCCGCCTGAAGAGGGGCGCACCCCCTTTCCGTTATTTTGCCTTTTTCACAATCGATGCATTGACCAGTTTGTCGTACGGCACAGTATGGTCGAGTTCGCCGGCTTCTTTCATGATGTCCTGGAGCGTGTTCCAGCCGCTTTTGGTTAAAATCATATCGCTGCTGAACGAGCCCTGGCTGCGGTACCGTTCAATAGAGGAGGCGAGCATATCGGTATTCGTGTCTTTAAAATAAGGCTGGACTGTTTTTGCGACCGTTTCCGCATCGGTTTTTTGCACCCATTTTCCGGCCTTCAGCAGGGCGCGGACAAATTTCACCGCTGTTTTTTCATGTTCTTTCAAATAGCTTTGCTTTGCCATGAAGGTGGTGTACGGCACTTTGCCGGATTCTTTGCCGAAAGAAGCCACAATATAACCCTTTCCTTCTTTTTCCATTGTGGATGCGGTCGGTTCAAACAGCTGGACAAAATCCCCCGTGCCGGATGCATAAGCATTGGCGACATTGGCAAAATCGATGTTTTGGATCAGCTTCGTGTCTTTGTGCGGGTCAATGCCGTGCTTTTTCAGGACATATTCGCCGACCATCTGCGGCATTCCGCCTTTCCTTTGGCCGAGAAAAGTGGTGCCTTTCAACATATCCCACGAAAAATGGCCGATTTTTTTGCGCGAGACGAGAAATGTTCCGTCTGTCGCCGTCAGCTGCGCAAAATTGATAACCGGGTCTGCCGCTTTTTGTTTGTATACGTAGATGGACGTTTCCGATCCGACGAGCGCAATATCGGTTCCCCCTGAAAGCAGGGCAGTCATCGTTTTATCCCCGCCCCATGTGGTCGCCAGCTTAATATCAAGCCCTTCCTCTTTGAAATAGCCTTTCGCAAGCGCGACATAAAGCGGGGTGTAAAAGACGGAACGCGTCACTTCGGCAACCCGCACTTTTTGCAATGCTTTTTTCTTTGAACCTTTACTCCCGCACGCGCTTAAACTGAATGCAAGCAATACGGCAAGCAGAAGCGTGAATCCGGATTTGAGCCACTTTTTCATCATGCAACCTCCTCATTGGGCTTTTTTACAGCCTATGCCGCGTGAGTTGATTGTGTGAACGCCTAATCAATTAAAAATCTATTTTGCCGGGTTGGGGGAGAAAAGATAAAACGAGAACGGTGCCGGAGACCAGCCGGATCGGGATGTTGCGTTTGAACCTGTTCCTGGCTGGGGCCGGGAAAGCACATTTCTGTCCGCGATCGGGGGCAATATTCAAAAAGGCTGCACCCTTTAAACAGCTAAAGGGGCAGCCTTTTTTATGAGCAGGATACCATCGCTTGCCGCGTGTCCATGGCCAGTTGAAACGCCGGTCCTTCGCAAATTTTAAAGCGGAATGGCCGTGTTCCATCCATCCCTGTCTGTATCTTCTAAATTGTTCCATGCGCAAAGCGGACGACCTGGTTTTGCGAAAAGCGCCGCGATTTCAAATCGGCCCAAAAGCAAATGGCACAGCTCCATTGTCTCCCGTCAAATCCATGCGTGTCCGTTGTTTTTGCCCTTCACGCCATTGTTATTTCACCCATTTCCGCTGAAATGCGGCAATGTTGGTGTATTCCCCTTCAAGCAGGCGGGAGATCCGGATGTAAATCGGGAGGATCTCTTCGTATACCGCAGTATTTTCTGGAATCGGGCGATGGGTGTGCGTGGCGCCGATCCAGTCTGAGATGGCCGAGAAATCATCTATTTCGCCGAGCGCATACATGCCAAGGACGATCGCCCCGAGGCAGGAGCTTTCAAAACTTTCCGGCACGACGACTTCCTGGTTGAAAATATCAGCGAGCATTTGCCGCCACAAATCGGAGCGGGCAAAGCCGCCGGTCGCCTGGATTTTTTTCGGGATGCCGATCATTTCCTGAAGCGCCAGCATAACCGTATAGAGATTATAAATCACGCCTTCCAGCACGGCGCGGACCATATGCTCGCGTTTATGGTGCAGGCCGAGGCCGAAAAACGATCCCCTTGCATCCGCGTTCCAAATCGGCGCGCGCTCGCCGGCCAGGTACGGATGAAAGATGAGCCCGTCCGATCCCGGGGCAACACGGGCGGCAATTTTCGTCAGTACTTCATACGGATCAATGCCGAGCCGTTTTGCCGTCTCGACTTCGGCTGCGGCCAGTTCATCGCGCACCCACCGGAACGTCATGCCGCCGTTATTGACCGGCCCGCCGACGACCCAGTGGTTTTCCGTTAACGCATAGCAGAAAATCCTTCCCTTTGGATCGGTCACAGGCTTATCCGTAACGGTCCGGATCGCGCCGCTTGTCCCAATCGTGATCGCGACAACACCGGGGTCGATCGCATTCACGCCGAGATTCGAAAGCACCCCGTCACTTGCGCCGGCAACAAACGGCGTGTCTTGCGGAATGCCGGTTTCGGCCGCATATTCCGGCGCAAGCCCGGTGAGGTAAAAGGTTGTCGGCACAGGTTTTGACAGCTGTTCTGCCGTAATGCCGGCCACATCCAGCGCCTCTTTGTCCCAGTCCAGGCCGTGGAGATTAAAAAGGCCGGTCGCAGAGGCAAGCGAATAATCGACGATATACTGCCCGAAAAAGCGATAAAAAATATACTCTTTAATGCCGATAAACTTGAACGTTTTTTTGAACAGCTCCGGTACATCGTGGCGGAGCCATGTCATTTTGGAAAGGGGGGACATCGGATGGATAGGGGTGCCGGTCCGCCTGTAAATGTCCTGGCCGTGCCATTCATCCTTTATTTTTTTCGCCCATTTTGCCGCGCGCGCGTCAGCCCAGGTGATGCAGTTGGTTAGCGGTTTGCCGCCTTTGTCCACTGCAATCAGGCTGTGCATTGCGGAACTGAACGAAACGAGTTTTATTTCGGAAGGATCAACGCCGCTTTTGGCGATCGCTGTTTTCATCGAGTCAATGACGGCGCGGAAAATTTCATCCGGATGCTGCTCGGCGACCTGGGGGGACGGGCTGTAAAGCGGATAGCCTGCATGGTGCATGCTGATGACTTTTCCTTTTTCGCCGAATAAAACAGATTTTGTTGATGTTGTACCGATATCTACGCCTAAATAATAGGTCATCGAAAGTCAATCTCCTTTATGAACCTGCTGCTTCAAAATAATTTTTACAGTTCAGTGTTTTTTAAAATTTTTTCCAATACCTTTATTTTAACTGAAAGCGCACGGGTTTTAAAAGTTTTTTGGAAAACCGCCGGAATCCGAATTGCTTGACAGGCGCCGGCTGTGGCCGACATACTGGCATAGAAAGTAAAAAGTAAATGGATAAAAGAGGTTACAGCCATGACGATTGCAGTGATTTACGGAAGTTCGCGCCCGCGCGGCAATACAGAGCTGCTCGCAGAATGCGCTGTGGAAGGCATGCATGTGGAGCGCTTTTATTTAAAAGATGCGCGTATTCTTCCGGTCGAAGACAAACGCCACACGGATTCAGGGTTTTCAAAAGTGGAGGATGATTATAGCATTCTCATCCAGCATATTTTAATGTGCGATACGATTATCTTTGCAACGCCGATTTACTGGTACGGGATGTCGGGGCTGATGAAAAACTTCATCGATCGCTGGTCACAAACATTGCGGGATCCGCAGTTTCCGGACTTTAAAAAAAGAATGTCGGAGAAAAAATTTATGTGATTGCAGCCGGCGGGGATATGCCGCGTGTCAAAGGGCTGCCGCTGATCCAGCAGTTTGCATATATTTTCGGCTTTTTAGGCATGCGTTTTGACGGTTACATTCTTGGAGAGGGCAATAAACCCGGCGATATTGTACATGATAAAGAGGCAATCTTTGCAGCGGATCAATTAAACGAAACACTGAAAAGGTGATGCAATTTGAAGACCGTGATCGAAAAGCAGCTTTTTCCGTCCCCGAATCCGCATGTGCGCATGTATCTGGTGACATACTGGTCGGACGGCCTGAAAGTGAAAGGGTTGCTGGCAGAGCCGGATGACGGGCGCATTTATGACGGGTTTTTATATTTGCGCGGCGGCATCAAAAGCGTCGGCATGGTGCGGCCTGCAAGGATCGGCGAGTTTGCGTCGGAAGGGTTTATCGTTTTCGCGCCTTTTTACCGCGGCAACCGGGGCGGGGAAGGCGATGAAGACTTTGGCGGAGATGATATGCATGATGCCTATTTTGGCTTTGACGTATTGATGGAGCATGAGCGGGTAAGCGGGCGTGTCCACGTTTTCGGATTTTCCCGCGGCGGCATCATGGCACTCGGCACCGCGCAAGCCCGGCCGGCCGCGTCTCTTGTCACGTGGGGCGGCGTTTCGGATGTTGCGCTTTGTTATGCGGAACGGGTCGATTTGCGAAAAATGATGAAGCGCGTGATCGGGGGCACGCCGGAAAAATATCCAGAACGGTACCGGGTGCGGACGCCGCTGTATAAGCTCGGGCAAATTGGTTGCCCCGTTCTCGTCATCCACGGGGAGCAGGATCAAAATGTGTCCGTGGAACACGCCATTCGTCTCGAACGCGGGCTCAAACAGCTTGGAAAACCGGTTGAAACATGGTATTTCCCGGAGCTTGGCCACCATTTCCCGCCGCCTGTAAACCGGCGGGTTGTCCATGATGCCAGCGTTTGGATGAAAAGGCATTCCGCACATGATACAATAGAAGCAACGACGGAGGTGAGCCGAATGGGAATGCCGATGGAACTCGATACGATGCTCGTGACGAACGGGAAAGAAGAGCGTATTGAGCAAAACCTCTTTTTGCTGAAGCAACCGGGTTACTGCGTGTATCCGCTTGATACGCCAGTTGAAATCCGGAAAAAGAAGGAACACGGGCCGAGCGGGAGCGCTGTCATCCGCAAACTGGAATGGGAAAACAATACAACGATCGTTCATTATGAACTGGTTTCTTTGAACACGCCGAATTAAACAGGCGCCGCACCATGATCCGCGGCGCCTGTTTGGTTTATCAGGACGGGCGGACGGGAATTTTACAAGTGCAATGCCGGGCTGATTTTGCGGGGAACGCCGGAATTCAGCCAAAGGGCCATGCCTGGTGGACGGAACTGGATCAGCTTGCGAGTAGCGCGGAGAAAAAACGGATCCGGCGGCGGAATATTGGCAGACGCAACACACGCCTTGCAAGTGCGCCGCCAGCCTGGTTTTTCGGGATGAAATGGGCAAGATTGAAAATACTAATCGTAAGAGAAAAGGCCGGCTTCTGAAACTGGAAAAAGGAACAGGCCGAAGCGATTTAAAAAGGGCCGGCCCAAGCATCCGCCATAATGGATACTTGAGGGAAAAGGGGCCGGTCTTTGCATTTGCTTAAAAAAGGAGGAATGCCAAAGATGGAAACGGGCTACAAAAAAGCTTGCGGCGCATATGCCGTCATTTTTGATGCGAAAAAAGAAAAAGTCGGGGTGGTGCCGTCGGGCAGTGGCTACAGGCTGCCGGGCGGGGAAATCAGCCGCGGGGAGTCTGAACTTGCCTGCCTGATGCGGACAGTCGGCGCGGATCTTGAAATTGCGGGCTTTTTAGGCAAAGCGGCACAGGAAACAGGCGCGCGGTCCATGGATGAAGGTCTGTTTTATTTGGGAAAATGGGAACAGCCCCGCAAAGGTAGCCATAACCTGGAATGGCTCAACCTTCACGAGGCTGCGGAAAAAATGGCCGGCACCCACCACCAATGGGCACTGCAGGAAGGAATCAGCGCCGTCCAGGCAAGTACCTGGTTTTAGCCGGGCTCCCGCTTATGCTTAAATAAGCGGGCCGCCGAGTTTTTCAATATCATCCGGCACTGATGAAAATTGCCGGAAATTTTCTTTGAACCGGGTTGCAAGTTCGAACGCTTTTTCACGGTAAGCCCGCTTGTCCACCCATGTATCTTGCGGATAAAGGACTTTCTCCGGCACCCCTTCAATACGGGCCGGGATGTGCAGCCCGAAAATATCATCCTGCCGCGTTTCCACATTTTTCAGTTTGCCGTTTATCGCAGCCCGGACCATGGCCCTCGTATAGCTTAATTTCATGCGGGAACCGGTTCCGTACGGGCCGCCTGTCCAGCCGGTATTGACCAGAAATACCTGGACGTTGTGCCTGCCAATTTTCTCGCCGAGCATTTCCGCATAAACGGCGGGCTCAAGCGGCAAAAACGGCGCGCCGAAGCAAGTGGAGAACACAGCTTCCGGGCGCGTGACGCCGCGTTCGGTGCCGGCCAGTTTGGAAGTGTAACCGCTCAAGAAATGGTACATGGCCTGCTCTTTTGTCAGCCTGCTGATCGGCGGCAGGACACCGGACGCATCAGCCGTCAGGAATATAATGGTTGACGGATGGCCGGCCACGCCGGAATGGGCAATATTGCTGATGTTTTCAATCGGGTAAGCAGCCCTTGTATTTTCCGTCAGTGCATTGTTGCCATATTGCGGCCTACGGGACACCGGATCTACGACTACATTTTCAAGTACGGTCCCAAACCGGATTGCCCGGTAAATTTGCGGTTCTTTTTCTTCTGTAAGCCCGATGCACTTTGCATAGCATCCGCCTTCAATATTGAAGACGCCGCTGTCGGACCAGCCGTGCTCATCGTCCCCTATAAGCGCGCGCTCCGGATCGGCGGAAAGTGTCGTTTTCCCGGTCCCGGACAAGCCGAAAAACAGGGCCGTATCGCCGTTTTTCCCGGTATTGGCGGAGCAGTGCATGGGAAGGATGCCTTTTTGCGGCAGCAAATAATTCATGATGGAAAAAATGCTTTTTTTCATTTCGCCTGCATATTCCGTTCCGCCGATCAGAATCATCCGGCGTTCAAGTGAAATCATGATGAACGCTTCGGAATTCGTGCCGTCAAGCGCCGGGTCTGCTTTAAACAGCGGCGCGGAAAGAATGGTAAATTGCGCATCGTGTTGATTGAGTTCCTCCGCATCCGGCCGGATAAACAATTGATGCGCGAATAAATTATGCCAGGCGAACTCATTCACGGTCTGGATCGGAAGGCGGCTTTTTGGATCGGCACCCGCAAAACCTTTAAACACAAAAATTTCGTCTTTCCCTTTTAAATGCCGGATCATTTTTTCATAGAGCCTGTTGAACACGCCGGGAGATACCGGCTGGTTGATTTTGCCCCAGTCGACACGGTCTTTTGATTCGGAGTCGACGACAATAAATTTATCTTTCGGCGACCTTCCTGTGTATTTTCCTGTTGTAGCAGAAATGGCCCCTTCCGTTGTCAGCACAGCTTCTTTCCGTTCAATAATTTTTTCCATTAATTGCGGCACGGAAAGCTGCATGCGCACATTTTCCCCCGACAACAAAAACTTTAAATCGTCAGAAGCGCCAATCAGATCCATTTTCATAAACCGCCCCTTTGAATGACTTATTTCGCTTTAAACGATATCAGTATAACATATTCATCCGTTTATTACATACTTTTTTCTGGGAAAAATGCAGGGGGCAAAAGGGCAAATGGTGAAAAAAGCATTGACAGCGCCTGCTAAATTGCGTATGATTTTACTTTGAACGGATACTCTTATCCCGAGCTGGTGGAGGGACGGGCCCGATGAAACCCAGCAACCCGCCTCTGGAACAGGCAATGCGCTCGCAACGCAGCTGCCGCTTGACTTCCAGGCAAAGGTGCTAACCTGCAGCAAGGAATGTTTCCTTGAACGATAAGAGTGAAAGGCGCGATTGATTGAAGTCAAAACCTTTCCACTCATATGAATGGGAAAGGTTTTTATTTTTGGCTTTGTACTTAAAATGAATCGAGTTTAGGGTATGAGTACCGTTTTCAATATGTAACCATATAAGGAGGAAAAGCGGATGTTAAAAGGACGGCATTTGTTCACATCGGAATCGGTGACGGAAGGCCATCCGGACAAAATTTGCGACCAGATTTCCGATGCCATTTTGGATGCCATTTTAGAAAAAGACCCGAATGCCCGCGTTGCCTGCGAAACTTCCGTCACGACAGGGCTCGTGCTCGTCACGGGGGAAATTTCCACCAATACATATGTGGATATTCCGAAAGTGGTGCGCAAGACCATTAAAGAGATTGGCTATACGCGCGCGAAATACGGTTTTGATGCGGAAACCTGCGCTGTTTTGACATCGATTGACGAACAGTCCGAGGATATTGCGCGCGGCGTTAACCAGGCTTTGGAAGCCCGCGAAGGCGGGATGAGCGATGAAGAGATTGAGGCAATCGGAGCCGGCGACCAGGGCCTGATGTTCGGGTTTGCCTGCAATGAGACAGAAGAGCTGATGCCGCTTCCCATTTCGCTTGCCCACAAGCTTGCCCGCCGTCTTGCTGAACTCCGCAAACATGAAGTGATCCCGTATTTGCGCCCGGATGCGAAGACACAGGTGACAGTTGAATATGATGAGAACAACCAGCCTGCCCGGATTGATACGATTGTCATTTCAACGCAGCATAATCCTGACATCAGTGCCGGGCAAATTCAGGAGGATATGAAAAAATACGTCATTGAACCGGTTGTGCCGGCAGACTTACTCGATGCGGATACAAAGTATTTGATTAATCCGACCGGCCGCTTTGTTATCGGCGGCCCTCAAGGGGATGCCGGGCTGACCGGCCGCAAAATCATTGTCGACACGTACGGCGGCTATGCACGCCACGGCGGCGGCGCATTTTCCGGGAAAGACCCGACGAAAGTGGACCGTTCCGCTGCTTATGCCGCCCGCTATGTTGCGAAAAATATTGTTGCGGCCGGCCTTGCGGAAAAATGTGAGGTACAGCTTGCGTATGCGATCGGGGTGGCGAAGCCCGTTTCCATTTCCATCGATACGTTTGGGACTGGAAAAGTTCCGGAAGAAGTGCTGATCGAGGCGGTTGAAGCCCATTTTGACCTGCGCCCGGCCGGCATTATCAAAATGCTCGACTTGCGCCGCCCGATTTACAGACAGACCGCTGCGTACGGGCATTTCGGCCGCGATGATTTGGATGTGCCTTGGGAAAAAACGGACAAAGCCGGGGCGTTGAATGAATTCGCCCGCAATCATATCGGAAAATAATGGAAAAAGAGCGTGCCTGTTGATAGGCCGCTCTTTTTCCATGCGGGAGATACATGTACCTTTTTTAACAAAAACCCTGCAAACTGCAGGAAAACATGCTAAACTATATTACATGTGCAGATTTTGGCCGTCAAATTTTGGCGGAAATCGATTTGTTTTTTCAAGAAATAAATTTACAATAGAAGTATATCGAAATGATTAAAGTAGGTGACTTTTTACATGTGCGGATTTATTGGCTGCGTCCATGACCATCCCGTTACATTATCAGACGAAGACAGGCAACGGTTTAAACAGATGAACCATATGATCGAGCACCGTGGCCCGGATGATGAAGGCTTTTATGAAGACGAACATATCCAGTTCGGTTTCAGGCGCCTGAGCATTATCGACATCGAGGCGGGGCACCAGCCTTTAACATACGAAAACGAACGGTACTGGATCATTTTTAATGGCGAAATTTATAATTATGTTGAATTGCGTGAAGAATTATTAAAAGAAGGGATGGCATTCGAAACGAATTCGGATACGGAAGTCATCCTTGCCATGTACAGCCGTTACGGCGAAAAAGCAATCGGGCGACTGCGCGGGATGTTCGGATTTGCGATCTGGGATAAGCAGGAACAAACGCTGTGCGGCGCGCGCGACCCGTTCGGCATTAAACCGTTTTTCTATTATGAAGACGGCGATAAAATGTATTTCGGTTCCGAAAAGAAAAGCATTTTGCTTGCCATGGAAAAACCGGAACTCAATTATGATGCTGTCCAATACTATTTAACCTATCAATTTGTGCCGGAACCTTTCAGCATGACGAGTGGCATCCGAAAACTCGAACCGGGCCATTATTTTATGAAAAAAATCGGCAAACCGATGGAAATCAAACAGTTCTGGAAAGCTTCCTTCCACCCGGTCCATAAGAGCGAGGACGAATTTGTAAAAGAAGTGCGCGATGTGCTTATCGATTCCGTAAAGGTACATATGCGCAGCGATGTACCGGTTGGCGCGTTCCTGTCGGGCGGGATCGATTCCTCGATTACGGCATCGATTGCAAAACAGTTCCACCCGGGCATTAAAACATTCTCCGTCGGATTCGAACGCGATGGCTACAGCGAGATTGATGTTGCCAAAGAAACGGCGGAAAAACTCGGTGTTGAAAATATCAGCTATGTGATCACGCCGGAGGAATATATGAAAGAACTGCCAAAAATTATTTGGCATATGGACGATCCGCTCGCAGATCCTGCTTGTGTTCCCCTTTATTTTGTGGCGCGCGAAGCAAGAAAGCATGTGACCGTTGTCCTGTCCGGCGAAGGCGCGGATGAATTGTTCGGCGGCTATAATATTTACCGTGAACCGCAGTCGCTTGAAGTTTTTGATAAAATTCCGGCTGCCGGAAAATCAATTTTGAAGGCTTTGGCGAAAGTGCTGCCGGAAGGGGTAAAAGGAAAGAGCTTTATCGAACGCGGTGTCACGCCAATGGAAGACCGTTATATCGGCAATGCGAAAATGTACACGGAAGAAGAAAAACGCGACTTGCTGTTGACTTATAACAACAGCCTTGACTACCGCGATATCACAAAGCCGCTGTACGATGAAACGAAAGGCTACGACCCGGTTGACCGGATGCAATATATCGATATCCATACGTGGATGCGCGGCGATATTTTGCTGAAGGCGGACCGGATGACGATGGCCCATTCGCTTGAACTGCGTGTGCCGTTTTTGGATAAAGAAGTGTTCCGGGTCGCTTCACAAATTCCGGCGGGCTTAAAAACGTCCCATAACACAACGAAGTATATTTTGCGAAAAGCAGTGGAAGGCATCGTGCCGGACCATGTGCTGAACCGGAAAAAACTCGGGTTCCCGGTTCCGATCCGCCACTGGCTGAAAGATGAAATGCATGATTGGGCGGTAGAGATCATCAAAACGAGCCCGACGGACGACATCATCAACAAACAATATGTATTAAAACTGCTGGAAGACCATTGTGCAGGCAAGCTGGATTACAGCCGGAAAATCTGGACCGTGCTGATTTTCATGCTGTGGCATGCCGTGTATATGGAAGACAAGTACGATTTTCAAAAAGGAACACAAGGGCGGCTTGCCGGCGCTTCGTTGTAACAGAAAAAAGGGGGGTCTGGCCCCGCTTCCGTAATCAATCGGAAACGGGGGCAGGCCCTTTATCGTATAACGCTTTTTTTCGCACATGCCCGCAAGCTTTGCATCGCGGCGGTTTTTAAATCCGGTTAGCAGTATGGCCCTATTTTTATCATGCTTTTTTTCGCCTGTTTGCGGCTTAAAACAATGCGGCTGCCGGTGCCCGCCGTTAACCTTTGTCAGCGCCCGGCGGCATTTTTATAGTACTGCGCTTTTTCAGCATATTCACGGACGATGCGGCGCATATCCTGGATATCTTTTTCGGTAAGCGCGCGGATCACTTTTGCCGGGCGGCCGAATGCAAGCGTATGCGGCGGGATCTTTTTCCCGGGCGTGACAAGGCTGCCGGCGCCAATAAAAGCCCCTTCCCCGATTTCGGCGCCGTCAAGGATGATGGAACCCATGCCGATCAAAGCTTTTGTCCGGACATGGCAGCTATGTAAAATCACCTGGTGGCCGACCGTCACTTCATCTTCCAGTATGAGCGGCGTTTGCGGGCTTTCGTGCAGGACGCAGTTATCCTGGACATTTACCTTTTGTCCGATTTTTACCGGTGCGACATCGCCGCGGATGACGGTCCCGAACCAGATGCCGGACTGGCCGCCGATTTCAACGTCCCCCGTAATGGCCACATTGTCTGCGATATAAGCAGTCGGCGCAATCAAAGGGGTTTTTCCATTGTAAGCATAGATCATTTCGTACCCTCCTATTTTTGATCTTTTCTTTTATCTTAAAGAATTGGGAACAAATTGTGAATAAATCGGGTTAAAAATGGCATATGTTTTTCAGAACAGAAGGATTATGGGTAAAATAAAAGCAGGATGGTTTCGCAGGTTTTGAAGGAGGCAGGAACATGTGGAAATGGGAAGCAGATGAAAACCCAAAAGCAGTCATCGTTATGGTCCATGGCGCGATGGAACATCACCGCCGCTACAGCTGGCTGATTGAGATGTGGAGATCAAGCGGCTATCATGTCGTGATGGGCGATCTTCCCGGCCATGGGATGACGTCGAGAGCAAAAAGGGGGCATATTGATTCCTTTGATGAATATACAACAGAGATAAAAGAGTGGGTGACGGCAGCATACCAGTTCGACCTCCCGATTTTTCTCCTCGGCCACAGCATGGGCGGGCTGGCGGTCATCCGGCTGCTTGAGAAGGAACATCTGAAAATTGCGGGGGTTATGCTTTCCTCGCCGTGCCTCGGGCTTGTCCAGTATCCTTCAAAGCTGCTCGGCCTGCTTTCAATCGGGTTAAACCGGATTGCCCCGGGCCTCCGCTTTAACAGCCCGCTGACCGTGCAAATGGCAACACGGAATAAGGATATTCAAATGCAGGCGGTCAACGATTCATTGATGCTGACAAAAGTGTCTGTCCGCTGGTACCGCGAGCTGCTCGCAGCCATGCGGCAGGCACACATGGATACCGTGCGGCTGCCGGACGTCCCGTTTCTTGTCATGCAGGCCGGAAGTGATAAAATTGTGGACAAGGGAGCTGTCGTGAATTGGTTTAACCAAACTTCCGTGTCCGAAAAATTATACAAAGAATGGCCGAAATGCTACCATGAAATTTTCAATGAACCGGAGAGGGAAGATGTTTTCCTTTATGCGAAAAATTTTGTGGAAAACCGGCTCCGCACGTTAGGCTATATATTAGAATGAGGTGACGCTTGTGACAATCCCATCCTATCCGATCTCATTAATGGCGCAAGTTTACCGCCGGGTGATGCCGGCTGTCCACCATGAACTCCATTACTGGCGGGAAAAGGCACGCCGGATTCCCAATGATGAATTAAAGACACAGGCGCTCGCCAGCATTCAGCATAAAACGTTCCACTGCGAAGGCGGGTCGATTCTCGGCCTTTTGGCAATGGAAGAGCGGACAGCGGCTTTCCGGTTTATTGTCGCATACCAGACGATCAGCGACTATCTTGATAATTTATGCGACCGCAGCACATCGCTTGACCCGGTTGATTTCCGGGCGCTGCACGAGTCCATGTCCGATGCGCTTACGGTCGGCGCACCGTTGAAAAATTATTACCGGCACAGGCAGGACCAGGATGACGGCGGTTATTTGCATGAACTCGTGCGGACATGCCAGGTTGTGTTGAGCCGCATCCCCCAATATAAAGCCATTCAGCCTTATTTGCTGGAACTTTGCCGTTATTATTCGGATCTGCAGGTACATAAACATGTGCGCGTAGAGGAACGGGTGCCGCGGCTAAAGGAATGGTTTTTGCACTACAAGGCGGATTTTCCGGATATGGAATGGTATGAATTTTCCGCCTGTTCCGGCTCGACCCTCGGGATTTTCTGCCTTGTTTCCTATGCGCTCCGGGATGATTTCCGCCCTGAATATGCGAAAATTATCCGTGACGGGTATTTTCCTTATATTCAGGGGCTGCATATTTTGCTGGATTATTTTATCGACCAGGACGAAGACAAAAAAGGCGGGGATTTGAATTTTTGTTTTTATTACCCGGGAGAAGAAGAGCTGTTTAAGCGGCTGAAGCATTTCTTGCAGGAGGCGGATAAACATACGGCCCGGCTTCCGAATGAAAAATTCCATAAGCTGATTAACCGGGGGCTTTTGGCTGTTTATTTGTCAGATGAAAAGGTGAGGAAGCAGCGGAGCGTTCAGAAATTGTCGCGGAAAATGATCAAATTTGCCGGCTCGATCAGTTTATTCTTTTATGTTAACGGAAAAATGTACCGCGCCATCAAAAACATGATCCCGGCCAGCCTGGCAAAAACAATTGTAAAATAAGCCGGCGGATGGAAACGGGAAAGGGCGGATGGTTTGCCTGGTTACAGAATTCGTACCGGAGCACATGCATTTTTTCCGTCCGGGCTTTTTGCTAACCAGGAGCCGGCCGTGTTTATACGCGATTGAAAAAAGGGATTCGTACCCGTCCGCTTTGTTACCGTTTTTGGGCGGCGATGAGAAAAGGCGGATGGTTTGCCTGGTTAAGGAATTCATACCGGAGCACATGCACCTTTTTCTGGTCGAGCTGTTTTACATAATCGAGGAGCCGGTCACGTTCATATGCGCCGCCTTCATGCCCGGGGTAAACCACAACTGCGATGATCCCGCCGGTTTCAAGCATGGGGAAAATCTGCCTGAGTGCGGCAATGGTTGACTCCGGCCGAGTAATGACCGTTTTGTCGCTGCCCGGCAAGTAGCCAAGATTGAACACCGCTCCGCTGATTTTGCCGTGCAGCGATGCCGGGATGCATTCGCCGGCATGTTCATGGCCGGTGCAGAAAAGTTCGGCGCGCGTAACGAGGCCTTCTTTCTCCAGGCGTTCCTTTGTCCGTTTTACCGCTTCCGGCTGGATATCAAAAGCAAACACTTTTCCGCTTTTTCCAACCCGTTTGGCGAGAAAAACGGTATCATGCCCGTTCCCGGCCGTGGCATCAATGGCAAAACCGCCTTCTTTCACGGCTTTTTCCAACAGTGAATGGGCAAATGGAAGAACAGGAAGCATATTCATCTTTGCAGCATCTCCATTTTTTGATTGGTCTACAGGCGGAAGTTGAACGCCTGTTTCTTTTTTACCGTAAAAAGGCATAAGTGACACGTTAAAAATCATGTTTTACATCAAATTTCCATTCTAACAGGAATGCCGGAATGAACACGGCAAAATCGTTCTTATTCTTCAGACATGCAGGCTCGCGCGCCAAAATGGTAATAAACCGTCTTTCTGCAGCGCGCTCTTTTGCATTTTACCATGAACGGATGCAGGTGCAAAGGTGGGCGGATTCGGAATTGCTGTCCGGAAGAAACTCCCAATGCGCAGGGGAAACAATTTTTCTGCACGGGGCATCATACAAATGAAGCTTGTACGCTTCAAAGCATAAAGGGGGAATCGTGATGGCCACACGGGAAGCAGTCGAAAATTGTATCAACCGATGCGAGCAAGCCGTTCAATCGGCACGTGAGCAATTTGCGGAAGGCAACCGCCAGGAAAACTACGGCTATTATGATTTTTCGGAGCCGTTAACAGAGCTGGAAGACGCTTATAACGAGCTTTGCAAACTGGCGATCAGTGCCAATTCCCAGCAGCGCGAGCGCCTCCACCGTATGCGCCTTGTGATTCAGCAGCTGCAAAACGAGATGATTTTGCAGGAACATGAACCGACCATGTAATTACCGGCAAAAACGAAGCTTGCGGGAGCAAAATTGCCGATAAGCAAAACAGAAAAGCCAGGCAAGATACTCCTGCGAAAAATCCGGCGTGAACAACGGGAATATGGGAACGGTTTCGGCACGGCAACTTGGGAAAAACAGCAAGTAAAGCCGGCCGGATTCATGAAAGCGGGATAAGGCACGGGCCTTATCCCGCTTTCAATGCAAATGGCGGCGCAAACAGAGGGCGGGAATTGCCATAATATTTATATTTTGCAAGAATGCTTGTAACTGCCGGGAAAAACCCCTACAATTTCCTTTGACCGATTCATTAGCAGGGGGGCATTCATTTTGCCAAAAACTGTGTGGCTGCTCGTCATTGGCATGGCTGTCAATATGACTGGCGCTTCTTTTTTGTGGCCGTTAAATTCAATCTATATTCACGATCATCTCGGCAAATCGCTGTTTATCGCCGGGCTCGTGCTCATGCTGAATCATTTTACAAGCGTCATCGGCAGTCTTTTGGGCGGCTATTTGCATGATAAAATCGGGGGTTATCGTTCCGTGCTGCTTGGGGCCTGATTTCCGCCGTTGCGCTTGCCAGCTTGACATGGAACCACGCTTGGCCGGATTATGTATTTTTCCTCGGCGCAATCGGGCTCGGTTCTGGCATGATCGGCCCGGCGATCCTTGCAATGGCGGGCGCGGCTTGGAAAGGCGGAGGGAGAAAAGCGTTCAATGCCATCTATGTCGCCAACAACATCGGGGTTGCACTCGGTGCCGCGCTGGGAGGTGTGATTGCCTCTTATTCCATTGACCTTATTTTTGCAGCGAATCTTGCACTTTTTCTCGTTTTTATGGCGATTGCCATCTTCGGCTACCGGAATATTGCCGAAAAACATGCTGGGTATGCGGGAGCAGCCGCTGTTTCTGCCAAAAGTGCAGGAAGGGCGCAAGTGGCATCCCTCATCATATTATGCTTTGCTTATTTCCTGGCATGGACGGCGTACACGCAATGGACGGCTACGATTTCCACTTATACGCAGACGCTTCATATATCGCTGAACAAGTACAGCTTTCTTTGGACATTGAACGGCGCGATCATCGTGCTCGGCCAGCCGCTCCTTTTGCCGTTTTTAAAGCGGTTCTTGCCGGAAGTCAAACAGCAAATTGTTGCTGGGACGGCCATTTTTATGCTGTCATTCGCTGTCGTTGCCTTTGCCGGGCATTTTCCCGGTTTTGCAGTGGCAATGGGCATTTTAACGGTCGGGGAAATGCTTGTCTGGCCGGCTGTGCCCGCAGTTGCCAATACGCTTTCGCCGAAAGGGCGGGAAGGGTTTTACCAGGGCATCATTAACAGTGTCGCAACATGCGGCAGAATGATTGGCCCTGTTGTAGGCGGGTTTGTCGCAGATGCGTTCGGCATGAAGGCATTGTTCGGATTGCTCATTTTTTTTCTCGCCGTTTCCCTTTTACTGGCCTTGTTGTATGACCGCCCGCTCGCAAAAAAACCGCATTCTGAGGTGGCAGGAAAATAATGTTGAAACCGGGAATGAATTTCTGTAAAATAGGTTATAAATTGAATAAACGATAGAAGAACGTTGACAAGGAGCAGTAACGGCGGCACTGAAACAAGAGAATTGGCGGGAGGTGCAAGCCAATCAGGGAACCCCGTGAACTCGCCTTTGAGTTGCAAATATGAACCCGTTTTAGTATTTGCCGTATTCCGCGTTAAGGACTTAAAGTGAGTGCTTGCACTAATTTGGGTGGTACCGCGGGAGAACCCTCTCGTCCCTTTTTCCTGGGATGGGAGGTTTTTTGTGTTGCTTTGTTGTCAATGTCGATACATAAAAAAGGAGGAGTCTGTCATGAGTTTTGACCACCGGAAAATCGAAAAGAAATGGCAGCATTACTGGGAAGAACATCAAACGTTCCGTGCCGGTGAAGACGAAAATAAACCAAAATTTTACTGCCTGGATATGTTTCCGTACCCGTCGGGGGCGGGCCTCCACGTCGGGCACCCGGAAGGATATACGGCGACCGACATCATCTCGCGGGCGAAACGGATGCAAGGGTATAATGTGCTCCATCCGATGGGCTGGGATGCATTCGGGCTTCCGGCTGAGCAGTATGCGATTGATACCGGCAATGATCCGGCTGCTTTCACGATTCAAAATATCCATACATTCCGCCGCCAGATCAAAGCGCTCGGGTTTTCCTATGATTGGGACAGGGAAATCAACACATCTGATCCGGAATATTATAAATGGACGCAGTGGATTTTTCTACAGCTGTGGAAAAACGGGCTTGCTTATATTGATGAAGTGCCGGTCAACTGGTGCCCTGCGCTCGGAACCGTGCTTGCAAACGAAGAAGTCATTGACGGCAAGAGCGAACGCGGCGGGCATCCGGTCATCCGCAAACCGATGCGCCAGTGGATGCTGAAAATTACCGCCTACGCGGACCGCCTTCTTGAAGACCTCGAGGAACTGGACTGGCCGGAAAGCATTAAGGATATGCAGCGCAACTGGATCGGCCGTTCGGAAGGGGCGGAAGTGACATTCCAGGTTGAAGGCACAAATGAAACGTTCACCGTCTTCACGACCCGCCCGGATACGCTGTTCGGGGCGACCTACGCCGTGCTTGCGCCGGAACACCCGCTTGTGGATAAAATTAAAACGAAAGAGCAGGCCGAAGCGGTCCAGGCTTACATTGCCCAGGTGCAGTCAAAAAGCGACCTCGAACGGACCGACCTTGCGAAAGAAAAAACCGGCGTATTTACAGGGGCGTATGCCGTGAACCCTGCCAACGGCGAAAAAATGCCAATCTGGATTGCCGATTATGTATTAATGAGCTACGGGACAGGCGCAATCATGGCGGTGCCGGCCCATGACGAACGCGACTATGAATTTGCCCGCAAATTCAATTTGCCGATAAAAGAAGTCGTCGCAGGCGGCAATGTTGAAAAAGAAGCCTATACCGGCGACGGCGAACACGTCCATTCCGGGTTTTTAAACGGGCTGGGCAAGCAGGCAGCCATTAAACGCATGATCGAATGGCTTGAAGAAAAAGGGATTGGGCAGAAAAAAGTGACATACCGCCTGCGTGACTGGCTGTTCAGCCGCCAGCGTTACTGGGGCGAGCCGATCCCGGTCATCCACTGGGAAGACGGGACCATAACTGCCGTGCCGGAAGAAGAGCTGCCGCTCATGCTTCCGAAAATGACGGAAATCAAACCGAGCGGAACAGGCGAATCACCGCTTGCAAATGCTGAAGAATGGGTCAATGTTGTGGATCCGGAAACAGGAAAAAAAGGCCGGCGCGAAACAAACACGATGCCGCAATGGGCAGGAAGCTGCTGGTACTTCCTCCGTTTCATCGATCCGAAAAACCGCAAAGCGATTGCCGATCCGGAAAAACTGAAAAAATGGCTGCCGGTTGACCTTTACATCGGCGGGGCTGAGCATGCGGTGCTTCACTTGCTGTATGCCCGCTTCTGGCATAAATTTTTGTACGATATCGGCGTTGTGCCGACGAAAGAGCCATTCCAAAGATTGTTCAACCAGGGCATGATCCTTGGCGAGAACCATGAAAAGATGAGCAAATCGCGCGGCAATGTCGTCAATCCGGATGACATTCTTGAGTCGCACGGGGCAGATACGCTCAGGCTGTACGAAATGTTCATGGGCCCTTTGGATGCTTCGATTCCATGGTCGACAAACGGCCTTGACGGTTCCCGCCGCTTCCTTGACAGGATCTGGCGCCTGTTTGTGAATGAAGACGGCAGCCTGTCAGAAAAAATCCAGGACAAGGCCAATCCGGCACTTGAAAAAACGTATCATCTGACGGTCAAAAAAGTGACGGAAGATATCGATGCCCTTCATTTTAACACGGCCATTTCGCAATTAATGGTGTTTATCAACGATGCCTATAAAGCGGAAGTCATACCGAAAACGTATGTGGAAGGCTTCGTCAAGCTGCTGTCGCCGTTTTGCCCGCATATTGCCGAAGAACTGTGGGAAAAACTTGGCCACAGCGGCACGATCACATATGAAGCATGGCCTTCTTTTGATGCTTCAAAACTCGTCGACAATGAAGTGGAAATTGTCCTCCAGGTGAACGGCAAAGTCCGCAATAAAGTGAAGATCGACCGCAACATGAGCCGCGAGGACATGGAAAAACTCGCGCTTGCGGATGAAAAAATCAAAGAGTTTACGGAAGGAAAAACGATTCGCAAGATCATTGCCGTGCCGGGCAAACTTGTCAACATTGTGGCAAACTAATGGATTTCCGGAAAACGGGGCTTTACGGTGAAATGGCCGTAAGCCCCATTTTTTATGCGTGAAATTCATAATTTGTTTGTGAAATGGCAAACTAGGACTATCAACCACAAAAAAGGGGAAAAAAGATGGTTCTTTTATTTTCACTTTTGGCAGGGGCGGGACTGGCATATTTATCCCGTGCGCTGTTTCAGGCAGAAAAAATGAAATCATTGCTGCTTTACTTATGGTTATATTACTGGACAATCAATTTTTTAAGGATATTGGAAATGAACCTGCACTTTGTTCATGATCACCATACACCGATGTTCTATATTTCCAGGTTGCTTGTTCTGTTTCAGGTGCCCCTTTTGTTTTTGCTGTATTTGCACGTATTTCACATATCACGGACGTCCGGCCGGAAAACCCTGGCCGCTGTATGTTTTTTCCTTGTTTTTACGGGTTATGTCGCCATCCTCGATTTTTTACAAATTCTGTATACCTACGAATGGTCATGGCGGTATGCCCTTGCTTTCTTCTTCACTGATCTTGCGGTGGTACACGTGGGCGATGCGCTCTATAGATGGTTGGACAGGAAAAAGGAGGTGCGCCGGCATGCTTCCGAAAAAATTTGACGAGAATGAAATCTTTACCCTTGTTGCTTTGGCAGGTTTGATGCTGGCACTGTATCTTCTTCCAAAAGCCGTTTCATGGAAAGCAGGGCTTGCGACCGGGCTGTTTTTTACAGCAATGGCCTGCTTTGCGGATGAAGTGCTTAGCGGGATGTATCCTTTAAACTTATACAATACATTTGATTCCAAAGATATCGAACTATTCGACTTTATTATTTATATTCCGGTTTTTACTTTGTACGGCTATTTGTTTATTACGGTACAGAGTTTATTCCGGGCGCGGCTTCGCTCTGTGCGCATCGTGCTGTTTTATTTGCTTGTCTGGATTGGATTCACATTATTGATGGAATCCATTTCCGTTCGGTTCGGGGTATTTCATTACTTGGAAGGGTGGGACAATCTCCATTCACTGGTTGCCTATTGCTTCCTTTTCCCGGTATTTTATACTTATGCCAATTGGATTTTAAAAATCGAAGCGCCTGATTAAAATGTTCTGAAATTGGAGATAATAGAAATAAATAAAACAGGGAGGGGCCACAATGGTACAGGTTAAACTTTTTGATTGTGAACATGAGAAAGACCTTGAGGAGAGCATGAATACGTTTTTGGAAAAAATCAGCGAAGACCAGCTCATTGATGTCAAATATAATATTGCCGCCATGGTGGAGCCGGAGGACGACGACCAGATTTACTGTTTTTCGGCGATGATTTTATACCATAAATAAAGCGGGGTTGCCCGGCCCGGATTTTTTTCGTCCACACCATTGTAAAATATGATCCATGGCAGCTGCAGCCCCAACTGCCATCCATCCCGCCGCCTGTCCGCGAAAAAAATTCTTCATAAAAAAATTGTCAAGCGGGTATGTTCGCGGTACACTACATTATAGTGTGTGAAAAAAGGCCCGTCCGCATAAGGGGCGGCCGGAAGATCATTTCGGGCGGGAAGGGATTTTATGTCTTCAAAATTATTGCGCGGCACGTTTATTTTAACACTTGGGACGATCATCTCGAAAATTCTCGGGGTATTCTATGTGATTCCGTTTGATGCGATCATCGGCGGATCGGGACCGGAGGCACTCTATCAGTTCGGATATGTCCCTTACAATATTTTTATCAGCATTTCCACGGCAGGCGTCCCGCTTGCTGTCGCAAAATATGTGGCAAAATACAATGCGCTGGAAGAATATGCGGTCAGCCGGAAGCTGTTCAGGTCGAGCATGTATTTAATGATTGTGACCGGTATTGCCGGCTTTCTTGTGATGTATGTTTTTGCCCCGTATTTTACGGATTTGGCGATGGCCGGCAAGCAGGAAGCGCAGGTTTTCTCAAAAGCCGATGTGACGGTGGTGATCCGGGCGGTCAGTTTTGCGCTGATCATTATTCCGGTGATGAGCCTGATTCGCGGTTTTTTCCAGGGGCACCAGTCAATGGGGCCTTCTGCTGTTTCCCAGGTTGTGGAGCAGGTTGTCCGGATTTTATTTATGCTGATCGGTGCTTACGTGATTTTGCATATCCTTCACGGCAGCATCGTGTCCGCCATCAGCGCGGCAACATTTGCGGCTTTTGTCGGCGGGATGGCGAGCCTGTTTGTGCTCATTTGGTACTGGTTCAAACGAAAACCGCATCTTGACCGGCTGCTTGAACAGGACAAAGGCACAATGCATGTTTCGATCCCCACGCTGTATAAAGAAATCATCCTTTCTGCTTTGCCGTTTGTATTTGTCGGGATCGCCAATTCGCTTTACCAAATGGTTGACCAGCTGACAGTGAAGCGCGGTATGGAAGCGGTCGGGCTCGGGAAAATGTGGCAGACGCAGCTCGGGATGTTGAATTTCCAGTCGCACAAGCTTGTCATCATTCCGGTCTCCCTTGCGACCGCCTTTTCCATGACGCTTGTTCCGATGATTACAGAAGCTTTCGCAAAAAGGGAGCGCGATATGCTCGTCCGATCTGTTGACCAGACATTGCAGGTGCTGCTTTTTATTACGGTGCCGGCTGCGCTTGGGATGTCGCTTTTGGCCAAGCCTATTTTTGCGATTTTTTATAATACGGATAACGCCGTCTCGGTCAGCGTGCTGATGCATTATGCGCCGGTTGCAATTTTGTTCTCGCTTTATTCCGTGACGGCGGCGATCATGCAGGGGATCAATGAGCAGCGCTGGACGATTTTAAGCTTGCTCGTCGGGCTTTTGTTAAAATTAAGCCTGAATATCCCGCTGATCAAAATGTTTGGGATTCTCGGCGCAGTCTACGCCACGGCAATCGGTTATACAGCGTCGATTCTGATCAGCTTTATTGTGATCAAACTTTTCGCAGCCTATCCGTATCGGACAGTGATCCGGCGCACGATCTTGATTCTGATTTTTAATGCCGTCATGCTGGCGGTGACCGGTGCCGTATATAAAGGGCTCACGCTTGTGCTTTCGCCTTCTTCAAGGTGGCAGGCATTGCTGATTGTCACGATTTGCGCCGCGGCCGGTGCGGTTGTTTATGCCTACCTTGGCCTGAAATCGAAACTTGCGGACAAGCTGTTCGGCGTAAGGATTCAACGCGTGAAGGCCAGGTTGCATATGCGGTAAGGAAACGGGGTGTGTGCGGCAGGAAGCTGGCTTGCGGGCAAGACGCGGGATAAAGTTTGTATCTGGCTGTTTTATCGTGACAGCGGGATTGCAAGCTGCGGTAAAAAGCTGGACTTCCTGGCGTTTTCGGTTGTTCAACCGTTTAGCCGTGGGCTACAAACGGGAGTAAAAAGCTGCCCCCTCTTTAGCGGATAGGTTTCCGGTGTCAGGGTTTAATGCGTGGAGGCGGGTTTTCAAGCGGGAGTAAAAGCTGAATCCCACTTTAGCGGATAGGTGCCCGGTGTCAGGGTTTAATAGATGGAGGCAGGATTTCATATTTGGGTAAAAAGTTGGTGCAGGGAAGGCAAAACGGATATAAGGGTGAGGCGCATTTAACTTGTGAGATGGCGTTGTGGTAAAAGAAAATGGCGGGGATAAAAGGCTCTTAAACATGCCAAAAGCGGCACTGCATGTCTCCGCTGCCGCTTTCCAAAAAAAACAATTTGTTTCTTTCTCTAAGATGACATCTTAACTTTTTTGCTGGTTGTTGTCCAAATCCCCCTGTGTGTGCTTTTGACCAAGTCGTTGTATGCCAGCACATTCAAATCTCTTTGAATGGTGCGAGGAGTGATGCCGAACTCATCTACCAGTTCCTGGGTTGTCACAGTCCCTTTCTCTTTAATAAACATATAAATCGACTTAATACGAGTAAGCATACGGTCTGTTGATGGTTTCAAAATACCACTCCCTCATCTTTTTTCCAAAGACAAAGACGACAAACAGCTTTACAACATGTGTTTAGCTTACAGGAATATGCGTGCCGTTCGGACAACTCCTTTTTCTAAAATTTTTTCTAAGATGTCAGACAATTATATTGTACATCTTTTTGCCTGAATTGACAAATATATCAGCTCTTGTTTACACCATATGTTGTGCCTGCTAAGTTTATAACCACTAATGATAGCACTTTCTTCTCACCACCCTTTTCCCTGGGTTGCTGTAATCCGGCTAAAGGTATGGCCTTTGCCAGCCCGATGAAAGACATTTTGCTGTTTGCTTTTCTGATTAGGCGTGCTAATGGAACAATTGGCGTGTAGTGACTGGCAATTTTGTCTAATTGGGCGCCCGTTCCAATCGGACAGGTCGGATTGGCTGGTATTTTGTTTTTTACCACGCCAATGAAGGACGTTTCGGCAGTCCAGGCACCACGTTTTGTCTTTCATCGCGGTTATGAAGGACAATATTTTGATTTCCGGTTCGTGATGTGTCCTTCACCACGCCAATGAAGGACGTTTCGGCAGTCCAGGCACCACGTTTTGTCTTTCATCGCGGTTATGAAGGACAAAATGCCGTTTGCCGGCCAAAGTTTTGTCTTTCATCCCCCGCCCGCAAAAGATATCAATTCATTTTGTAATCAATGGAAAAAGAAGTAAAATAAAGAATGAATGACAACATAAAGGAGCGACAAAAATGGCCGATATCCACTGGATGGAAGAAGTATTAAAAAGGAAAGAGGATTTGATCCGCGATCTGAAAGGGATTTTGCAGATCAGGAGCGTTCTCGATGAAGCGAATGCAACGGAAGAAGCACCACTCGGGCAAGGCGTCAGGGAGGCGCTCCAATATATGCTCGATCTCGGTGAAAAAGACGGGTTCAAAACGAAAAATGTGCAAAATCTCGCCGGCCACCTTGAAATGGGGGAAGGAGAAGACATTCTCGGGATCCTCGGGCATGTCGATGTAGTGCCGGAGGGGGACGGCTGGACAGTTGACCCGTACAGCGGCACAGTCAAAGACGGGAAAATTTATGCGCGCGGCTCAAGCGACGACAAAGGCCCGACAATGGCGGCTTATTACGGCATGAAAATTGTAAAAGAACTCGGGGTGCCACTTGAAAAAAGGGTGCGCCTCATTGTCGGGACAGATGAAGAAAGCAACTGGAGATGCATGGACGCCTATTTTTCAAACGAGGAAATGCCGGCCATCGGGTTTTCGCCGGATGCCGACTTCCCGATCATTTATGCGGAAAAAGGGATTGCCGATTTTGACATTATCCAGGATCCGGAAAAAACGGAAGACCCGCAGCAGGCGGAACTGCTTTCTTTTGAATCGGGGCGCCGCTACAATATGGTGCCGGACTATGCGGAGGCACGCCTTGTCGCGCACGGCGAGCAGACGGAACTTTTGCAAAAATTCCAGGATTATCAGAAGGAAACCGGGCTTGCCGGGCAGGATTTCGTGGACGGAGGCGTTTTGATTTTAAAGCTGGAAGGCGTTTCGGCCCATGGCGCGGAACCGGAAAACGGAAAAAGCGCGGGGCTTTATCTGGCAAAATTTTTAAACAGTGTGGCGCTTGACCGTGCCGGGGCAAAATTCATCAAAACGCTCAACCAGTTCTTCGGCCGTTCACGCGGTGAATATTTCGGCATCGGGTACAAAGATGAAGTTTCCGGGGAATTGACGATCAATATCGGGATCATGTCCTATCATCAGGAAAAAGGCGGCCGCATAGGATTAAATATGCGTTATCCCGTTACTTTCGATCTTGAAGCAGGAAAAACAAAAATTGTGTCGAAATTAAAAAAAGACGGCTTGCGTTTCGATCATTTTTCCGATCAGAAACCGCATTATGTTGACAAAAATGACCCGCTGATTACGACGCTTGCGAAAGTGTACGAGGAGCAGACCGGAGAGGAAGCGAAGCTATTGGCAATCGGCGGTGGTACATATGCACGTACCCTTAAAAAAGGTGTGGCATTTGGGGCGCTTTTCCCGGGACGCGAAGATGTCATGCACCAAAAAGATGAGTACATGTATGTGGAAGATTTGCTCAAAGCAACGGCGATTTATGCACAGTCCATTTATGAACTGGCCGGGAAGCACGCGTGACTTCAGCTGTGAGCGTCAATGCCGGCGGGATGCAAGCAAGCACAGAAATGGTCGGGAAAGCCGCAATAAAATGAAGAAAGGCAAAGGGGTTACATCATGGAGAAACTGATTTTAAACGGCACCCTGGTCGACAGGGGAGAAGCAAGTGTTGATATTGAAGACCGCGGTTATCAGTTCGGGGATGGCATTTACGAAGTGGTCCGCGTATACGGGGGCAGGCTGTTTACAAGCGAAATGCATTTAAAACGGCTCTATTCAAGCGCGGAAAAACTTTCGCTCCACATTCCGTATACAATGGAGCAGCTGACGGCGCAATTGGAAGCACTGGTTGCGGCAAACCAGCTCCATACAGGGATTGTCTATTTGCAATTTACGCGCGGCGTCGCAAAACGAAAACACCATTTTCCGGAAACAAGCGAAACGACGTTTGTTGCATACACGAGTGAAATGGAACGGCCGCTGGAAAAAATGAGAAAAGGCGTAAAAGCGGTGCTTGCGGAAGACATCCGCTGGCTGCGCTGCGACATCAAAAGCCTGAACCTGCTCGGCAATGTGCTCGCCAAACAAAAAGCTGCGGAAAATGGCGCTTATGAGGCAATCCAGCACCGCGGCGAAACAGTGACAGAAGGTTCATCGTCGAATGTATTTATTGTGAAAGACGGCGTGCTATTGACACACCCGGCAACGAACCTCATTTTAAACGGAATTACAAGACAAGTGGTCTTTGGCATTTGCGGGAAAGAAGGCATTCCTTTCCGTGAAGAGCCATTTACGGTAGAGGATTTGTGCACGGCGGATGAAGTCCTGATTACAAGCACGACATCCGAAGTGATGCCGGTTGTGGACATTGACGGTAAACCCGTTGCAGGCGGAACACCGGGCACGGTAACGTTAAAACTGCAGCATGCTTTTGATAGGGAGATTCATGCCCTTTCGGCTCAAGCGGTTCCGGGGGCGCCAAACTAAAAGAAGGGGCATTCCTTTAGCCGGAGAAACGGTTAAAGGAAGCCCCTGCTATTTTTGGAGCCTGGCCTCTTCTTCTCCTGCCGGTTCAAGCTCCGACATGCGGGCAAGCACAATCTGATGAAGAAACGGCTTTTTCAGTTCACAATACCCGCTTTTGTAAATAAATACGATTTCACAATTCTCTCCTTTGTACATGACATGGTCGCCAATCTTCACTCCAGCTCCCCCCCTTAACATATTTATATACCCGATTTTGAAAAATAAAAACATGGAAAATGGCAGAAACCAAGTTTTGCACAGTATACCAGCAGGGCGGTTTTTGTTAAAATAAACACAAAACCATGATGGACAGGGGCGAAAAAAGCGATGGCAAACCATTATTTTTATGCCGTTATGCTGCCGGAAGCGCTCAAACAAAAATTGCAGCAGGCAACTGCCGGCATGAAAAGCAGCCTGCCGTTCCAGCGATGGGTGCACCGCGATGATGCCCATATTACTCTTGCTTTTTTGGGAGCGGCAGAAGAGGCGCAATTGGAAAAAGCGAACCGGCTGATTGCAGATAAAATCAGCACATTCCGCGTGCTGCCGCTTGTGTTCGACCACTTCGGCACTTTTGGAAAAAAAGAACAACCGCGCGTGCTCTGGGCAGGCATACAGGAATCGCAGCCGCTTTTTGATCTCGAAAGAATGGTGGCCGGCTGTTGCCTTGAAGCAGGATTTTCACTTGATCGAAGACCGTTTCACCCGCATATTACGCTGGCGCGGAAATGGGGCGGCGACAGGCCTTTTGCTGCCGGCATGCTGGACAGGTATTTGCCTGAACCGGTGCCTTTTTCGGCAGACCGGATCGTGCTCTACCGGACGAATCTCCATAAAACGCCAAAATACGAAATCGTGCAGTCTTTCAGGCTGGCTGATGCACAGAATTTGAAGTAAGGGAAAAGGAAAATGGGACAGTTATTAAAAATGCAAGACTTTGTATCACGTTATGAAACAGACTTAATCCGTTACACCAACCAGTTTATCCGGCTGAAAAAACAACAGTGGGAAAAATTCCGGGAAAACTGGGAAAACGGGCTGGAGGAAGAAGAGGAAGCGCCTGCGCCGGAAGAATCGCGCCAGGTCCTTTCCCGCATGAAACAATGGTTAAAAAGAAAAGATACGGCTGAAATAGAGGAGCAAGCCGCGCCGGTTTCCCCCGCGCCTCCCGGGGAATTGGATTTTGCCCCGCAGCTTGCCTTTTTGCCGGAGACGGAAGACCAGTTAAAAAAATTATTTCTCGACCAGCTGTTCCGTTTCCAGCTGAAATGGGCCAGTTCCACTTTGCTGCAACAGTCCGAAATCCCGGCTGTCCTTTATTTTGACCCGGATTTAAAATACTTTTTGCAAAGATTTCCGGATACATTTTTATTGATGTACCGGCCAGTTTTTTCATTCAAAAAAGCTGTTTTGGAAATGGAACATCTTTTGATTTCGCCAATGGCAGTGTGGTGTATTGCCTTTGTGGAAAAAGAAAAAGATGCCGTCTTTTTCGGGTCGAACGGCCGTTTCTGGAAGAAGCGGACAGCCAGGAACGAAGAAAAGATTTTAAATCCGGCCATTGCCCTCGCGCGGACGGAAAAAATCGTGCGCAGCATCCTGAAACGGCATGATATCACGTTTCCGGTCGAAAGGGCGCTCATTTGCCGGAACGGGTTTATCCAATGGCCGGATGCGCCGGACGGCCTCCATATTCTTGACAAACGCCCGCATGCCGAATGGTTCCGGCATCAGCGGAATTTGCGCTCGCCGTTTAAATATATGCAGCTGAAGGCGGCGCAAGTGCTGCTTAACGAATGCCTGGCTACAAATACAAGTTCCGGAAACAGCGGGGCTGCCCGTGGCGGGGGCGGGGAATAAAGCGGGTTGTCCCTTGTAAAAATTTGTTCTGCAGCATTGGAAAATTTTTGGCATACAAAAAGCCGCCTTACCGGCATTTCAACACTTTCGGGAACCCGGGCCCGTGCCAAACCAAAATTGCGCTTGACGAAAAAAGTCAAAAAGCGATAAAATTTACTGAAAGGTGGCTATTGTGAATGATACTTGCCAATAGCTGTCTTTTTTTGTTTTTGTCTCCGTTTGCCGCGTTGAAAAACCGGCAGCTGAGGATTTTTCAACAAACATGAAAAATCCGCGCCAATATTTTGTGTAAAATGGAATGGCATTTTTTACTTTTTTACAAATCCTGCTTTTCCCGGCATTATAACAGGGACGCAAAGTTTCGTCCATTTTATATCGCTGTTTTTTCATCGGTGTGAGGTTGACTTACTGAATTTGAAGGTGAACATGTTGGAAGATATATTAGGAAAAGGCTGGGAGATCATGCCGGCAGGGGGGGCGACAGGAGAAGCCTTCTATGCCAAATACCAGGAACAATCCCTCTTTTTAAAACGGAATTCATCGCCGTTTCTGGCCGTGTTATCCGCTGAAGGCATTGTCCCGAAGCTTGTCTGGACGAAAAGGCTTGAAAACGGCGACACCATCACTGCCCAGCAGTGGGTGGAGGGCAGGGAACTAAAGCCTTATGAAATGGAAGAAGAACGCGTTGCTAGGATGCTGAAAAAAATTCACGACTCAAAACCGCTTTTAACGATGCTGCAAAGGCTCGGGCTGGAATCGATGGAGCCTGAAAGCATGCTGCATGATCTCAAATCCGGCGCAAAAGGGGAATGGCCCGATACACCGGGTGTTTTGGATGCCCTTGAATTTCTCGAACGCGAACAGCCGAACGTTGCATACGGGGATTGTGTCGTCTGCCATGGCGATATCAATCATAATAACTGGCTTTTATCAAACGAAAATGAATTGTTTCTGATCGATTGGGACGGACCGCTGATCGGCGATCCGGCAATGGACATCGGCATGCTTCTGTACGCCTACATTCCGCCCGAAAATTGGGGAAGGTGGCTGCGCCAATACGGCACGGAAATGACCGCGAGTCTTTCGCTCCGGATGAAATGGCATACCATTTACCAGGCGATCGTAATGATTTGCTGGCATAAAGAAAAAGGCCGGTACGAAGAAATGCAGCACTGGCTTGATTTTTTGCAGAGTGTGCATGGCGGCGTGAAAAAATAAGAGAAGGCTCATCCGCGTTTGCCCTGGACTGCTTTTACAGGGGCTTTAGAGAACGCTGGCTGCGGGCTTATTGCTTTCGAAAAAAGAGTGCCTTGTGTTTCCGGTTTCGAATGAAAAAGAAGAGAAACCGGGTGATGGTTTCTCTTCTTTTTGCCGCTCCTCATTCTTTAAAAATAGGTGTTCAGCTGGTCAACCCATTCCTCAAGCTTGTTTTGGTGGGCTTCAATATGGTCGTCCAAATGCTGTGCATATTTTCCCGCCTGGCTGTAGCTGTAAACATCTGTCAGCGTTTGTTTCATATCATTTGCGACAGCCGGATTGACGAGCAATGATTTGACCAGCCTTTCCAATTGTTCACATTCTGAAACAGATCCGCAGCAGTCTGTTTGATGATCGTACAAAATATCCGTCAATAAGGTTAACTGGTCGCGATGGCTGAGTGCCAAGTGGAACACATCCTTCACTTGAGATATGCAGCTGTTGACATGTGCATGAAGGTCTTGCGCCGGTGCCTCCATACATACTCTATTGTTTAACCTGCCTCTTTTTTTATGCAGGCAGGCCTGGCTTTTGCCAAAAAATATAAGTTGGGGTGTTTTTATGAGATTACGGAATAAGCCGTGGGCGGAAGAAAAATTAAAGAAGTACCCGCAATTCGTCGTACCGGACCCGGAAAAATGGCGCGGCCATTGGCAAGCGCTGTTTGGAAACGGCAACCCGCTCCATATTGAAATCGGAACAGGGAAAGGCCGGTTCATTTCCGAAATGGCGGAACAGCATCCCGAAATCAATTTTCTCGGGATCGAAAAACAGCCGAGCGTGATCGTGTCTGCGCTCGATAAGCTGATTGAAAAGAACAGCCCGAATGTAAAACTGTTGAATGCAGACGGTGCACGGTTGCGGGAATTTTTTGCAAAAGGCGATGTCGAACGGATTTATTTGAATTTTTCCGACCCGTGGCCGAAAAAACGCCATGAAAAACGGCGGCTCACATACCGCACTTTTTTGCAGCTTTATGAAGACATTTTGGCGGACGGCGGGGAAATTCATTTAAAAACCGACAACCAGGGCCTGTTCGAATACTCGCTGCAAAGTTTTTCTGAATATGGCCTGCTGTTAAAAAATATCAGCCTTGATTTACATCGCAGTGATTTTTCCGGCAATGTCATGACGGAATATGAAGAAAAGTTTTCCGCACAAGGGCAGCGCATTTACCGCTGTGAGGCAAAATACCGCAACGCGCCCGGCGCACTGCAAGGATAATGGCAGTGCGGGGCGCTTTTTTTGCATCGCGGCAGGGAAAAACGCAACGTTATTTTCAATTTTTTGCACCGTGCAGCAGGCTGGGGAAAACGCAACAGCATTTTCAGTTTTTGGCATTACGGAACTGGCTGGGAAAAACCACAAGGGCAAAGCGAGCAGGGAGGATTGCCTTTTTTCGTCGCGGCACAGGCAGGAAAATGGGAAATGGCGGCGAATCCTTTTAAATGAAATCGATTACAGGAGGGAAAAGAATGGAACATTTAACAGTCGGTGAAATGACCCTTTACTGGCTCGATGGCGGCGTCACGCATCTGGACGGCGGGGCAATGTTCGGCGTTGTCCCGAAACCGCTTTGGTCGCGGAAATATCCATACAATGAAAAAAACCAGATCGAACTTCGGACAGACCCGATATTTTTTCAGCTGAACGGGAAAAACATCCTCATTGAGTCCGGCATTGGGAACGGAAAACTGACAGACAAGCAGAAGCGGAATTACGGCGTCACAGAGGAGTCGCAGATTGACCGCGCATTAAGCGCATTCGGGCTGGCACGTGAGAATATCGACATTGTCCTGATGACGCACTTGCATTTTGACCATGCATGCGGCCTGACCATGCCGGATGATACAAAGGGATATGTCCCTTCATTTCCAAATGCGGCCATCTATGTATCTGAAACGGAATGGGACGAAATGCGCCACCCGAATATCCGTTCAAAAAGCACGTATTGGAAGGAAAACTGGGAAGCGATCCAGCATCAGGTACAAACGTTTAAAGAAGAAGTTACTATTGAAGGCAAAGTCCGGATGGTACATACAGGCGGGCACAGTGACGGGCATGCGATTGTCATGGCGGAGTCCGGCGGCGAAAAATGGATCCATATGGCAGATCTTTTGCCGACGCATGCGCACCGCAACCCGCTTTGGGTGATGGCTTATGATGATTACCCTATGACCTCCATTTTTCAAAAACAGAAATGGATTGAAGAGGCGATCCGAGACAATGCCTGGTTTGTATTTTACCACGACGCTGTCTACCGGGCGCTAAAGTGGGATACGGACGGGAATATGGCAGAAAAAGTGGAGCGTGAAAAAACGCCCGTATAAAGCAGCAAAAAAAACGGTGAACAAAAGGTCCGCCGTTTTTTACTGCCGCGTATGGGAAACGATCTATGCACATATTTTTCTTGCATGGCCATAACCCCCTGCGGCTTCCTGCTAAACTGGCCGGTATTGAGAAGGGCGGCATGAAACCCCGCCCTTAAACCGATTCTGCTTACTGTCCGGTACAGAGCCGGCATGAAAAGCCAGCCCTAAAAGGATGCTGCTTTTCCAGCCATCCGGCACAAGCCGGTTTACAAAACCGGTCCTTACAGATCTGCTTTTCCGTTAAATCGGATAGACATCGAGGACGGTGCCGGTTTTGGAGTCAGCAATAAACTCGTACTGCTTCTTCTCCCCGTCTTTTGTAAGCGAAACCCCGCCCTTATAAACCCTCGTTTTAAACGGATATTTTTCATAATCTTCCTCTGTCATTTGAATCCAGGAACCGTCAATCGGCCCGTTTTCTTTAAACGCTTTCTTGACTTTTGCAAGAACGGTTTCTGCGGATACGTTAACGGTATGGTGCAATGTTTCATTTACGGCATACCCGGCGGCTGCGCCCACTGTAATTCCGGCTATAAAAGTTTTCCAATTCATAAGTGCCCACCCTTTCATTATTTAGTGCATCTAATATTTCACTTAGCTATCATTATACACTGAAAAAGCAAAGAAAGATAACGATCGGAAAATTTGAATAAACCAGCTTTTTCAGATCGGGCGCCTCTTTTTCCGCGCCAACACTTCTGCCTCTTCGAGAAAAATTTTACCACACAGACATTTCTTTGCAACGGCCACAGGCTTTTGTCCCGGGAAAAACGTCCAGTTTTGCGGGGGACAGCGTTTTGTAACAAATTTGCCACAAATTGGTGGTATAATATGTTGGAAAATCGGAATAGAGTATAAGCTTCAATGGCTTCATCACTTGGCTTGAGAAGTGTTGATATATCCGGCAGATGGAAAAACAGGGGGAAGAAAGCATGGGCTTTAAGAAAAAACAGTATGTAGGGTTCGGCGTGATACTCGCTTTTATGCTTGTCACGGCTGTCGTCATGCTCGTTTCCATGAACCATATGAAAAAAACATGTCTGAAATCGTGCAGGACCGCTATATGAAAGTAAAAATGGCAACGGAGATCCAGCTGCTGTTTTCGCAGTCCGACCGGGAACTTTTAGCCATTATCAATGATGAAAAAGCAAGCGGCACGAAAACCGCTATTCAAAATATTACGGCTAATCGTGCAAAAATCGAGTCAAGGCTGAACCAGCTAGACAATATATTAAACCATAGCCAGGCAAAAAATATTTTGGCAAAGCTCCAAAATGAATTTGCTTCCTATACGGAAACGGAAGAAACGATTATCAATGATGCACGGCACAATAAAACCGTGCCGTCCGGGGTGATTTCCGACTATCAAACGAAGCGGAGCCTTTTAACGGGATATATTACCGAATTTAAAAATTTCCAGGAAAACTTGATGTCGAAAGCAATGAAAAACGCCAGCCAGCTGGAAAAAAACTTGCTGCAGATGATTGTCGTTTCTTCCGGGCTGATGATTGCTGTTATGCTGTTTATTGCTTACTGGATTGTATCGGGAACGGGGAAAAGCTTAAACAACATCTCAAAAGTAATGGCGCATATCAATTACGATGACCTTACGTCACTGCCGCGGGCGGATGTTACGACAGATGATGAAATCGGGGAAATCGGCGCGGCTTGAGCTCATCAAGCAAATTAACCATACACTCGGGATGGCGATTAACAGTGTCCTGAGCAGAAAGATGATGACATCAGGAAGCTTGAAATGGATATGCTGCTATTTGCCATTTACCGGATATCAGGCTATGATTTCCGCCAGTATGTCCGTTCTTCCATTGAAAGGCGGGTTACGCACCGGATGCGGCTCGAAAACGGAGCACCTGCTTTTCCACTTCCAATTGCGGGAAGAAGCCGACAGCACATCCGACTTCCGAAAGCGGCACGACTTCCTTTTCATCCACGAGGGCAAAAGCGGGCGGGTGGCCGGCATTCACATATTCAACCGTTTTGCCGGCACAGTCAAGCACAAGGTAGATCGCCGTAAAATAATGCTGCATCCCGCCGTCTTTATTCAAGTAACGCATCAGTTCGTTTAATTCCTGCATCACTGTTTCAGGGTCTGCCTTGCTTTGCATTAAATCCCTTAATTTGGAAGAAATAAACATGCAGACGAGCGAGGCCGAAATGCCGTGCCCCATCACATCGAGCAGCATGAGGCTGTAGCGGTGGTCATCTATTTTTTACCAGTAATAAAGATCACCGGCCAGTTGATGAGCCGGTTTGTACGAAGATGTAATGGAAAGGCAGTTTTCCTTTATCGGTTCGCTCAAAAGCGTGCGCTGAACCTGCATTGCAAGATCAAGCTCGTCTTTTAAATGCTTCTCCTGTTCCGCATGCCAGTCTTTCTCTTCTTTCAGGCGCAGTGCCACTTTAATGCGGGCGATCAGCTCGACTTTGTTGATCGGCTTTGTAATATAATCGATTCCCCCGGCGTTCAATGCTTCCGCCAGTTTCCGGGCATCATCAAGCGCGGTCAGGAAAATGACGGGAATATCATGGAAACGCGGCGACTGCTGCAGCATCCGGCACGCTTCAATCCCGTCAATTTCGGGCATCATAATATCCATCAGAATGCAGTCGGCAGGTGGTTTTGGAGCATGTTCCTCACCCAGATGCAAATAAGCGAATAATGCTTTAGCCGAAGTGAAAGATACATATTGATCATACCCGGCACTTTTTAAAATTTTTTCTATGACAAATAAATTTACTTTATGGTCATCTACAATTAAAATGGTCATGAAGTCTATCCCTTATGTAAAAAATCCATTTCCCGCAAACTGATCAACTTTCATTATACCGGGAAAGCCGGGTGATGAAAAATGAAACAGCTCTGCCGTTACGGTATAATAAAAAGCAGAAACAGAAACTGGAGGGTTAACCATGCAGGAATTGCAATCAATGGAAGATTTTAAAAACTTGAAAGAAAACGGGGCGCACATTTTTTTGTTCTCAGCGGACTGGTGCCCGGACTGCCGCTTTTTAGACCCGTTTATGCCGGAAATTGAAGAAGCATACAGCGATTATACTTTTGTCCATGTTGACCGCGACAAATTTTTGGATTTATGCGCGGATCTCGATGTATATGGCATCCCGAGTTTTGTCGCATTCCGGGACGGCAAAGAAATCGGCCGTTTCGTCAGCAAAGACCGGAAAACAAAAGAAGAAGTCGAAAAATTCATCGAAAGCCTTGCCTGAATCATCGATGCCCATGCCGCATGGAACGTGGCATCACCCGAATGCACGCGCATATTTTCAGGAAAGACAAAAAGCAGGCCGGATTTCCCCCTCTTTGCGGATGGGGGATTTTTCCGTAGCCGGCGATAAAGGAGGTGCCAGCCGGAAAATGGATACGAAACAATTGAGGCGGGAGCTGGAAAAAAGGCTGGAGAAAAAAGGCCGCATTTTTTCCTATGACCGTGAAAAAGATATACTCCGGGTCGAAAATGAAGACACGCATCAGGGACTCAATATTTCCCTGCCGGAGATTGCCGCCAAATGGGTCTCCCAAAAAGAAGAAGCGATTGAAGAAGTTGTCTATTATGCGGAAGAAGCGCTCGGCGTGATGGGGAAAAACCATTCACTGCATGGCCGGGAAAAAAGTATTTTTCCTGTGATCCGGTCTACTTCTTTTCCGGCAGAAGCCCCGGGAGGCATCCCTTTTTTAACGGATGCGCACACGGCGGAGACGCGCATTTATTACGCGCTCGACCTCGGGAATACGTACAGGCTGATCGATTTTCAAATGCTGGAGCGGGAAGGATGGAGCCCGGAACATGTCCGGGAAACGGCGCGGTTTAATTTGCGGTCGCTTTCCACGAAAATGAAAAAAGACACTGTCGCCGGGAATGATTTTTATTTTTTAAATACGAATGACGGCTATGATGCGAGCCGGATTTTAAATGAAAAGTTTTTGCAGGAAATGTCTGTAAAAACGGAAGGGGAGATGGTCCTCGCCGTTCCCCATCAGGATGTTTTCATTATAGGTGACATCCGCAATGAAACAGGTTATGATATAATTGCGCAAATGGCGATGAATTTTTTTGCAAACGGACATGTGCCGATTACAGCCCTCTCATTTTTATATCAGGACGGCGAACTGGAGCCGGTCTTTATTTTGGGCAAAAACCGGAAATCTTGAAAGGAGTACGTTTATGAATGTTTTTTACAACCGCGAAGGCATCGGCGATACATTGATTGTCATGATCAAAGAGGCGGAGCATGCCGCTTATGAAAAGAGAGGCACGGTCGCCCGCATTTATGATGAAAAGACAAAAGAAACAGTCGGGTTCAATATTTTCGAAGCATCCCGGTACGGGGGGTTTGAAGGAAGCGGCCCCGTGAAACTGACGGAAGCTTTGCTCGACAAGCTGAACGGAATTCTCGCCGAAAATGGGTTCAATGAAAAACTTGACGCCGATCTTTCCCCGAAATTCGTTGTCGGGTATGTAAAAGAAAAGGAAAAGCACCCGGATTCCGACCATTTAAGCATTTGCCAGGTTGACACCGGCACTGAGACATTGCAAATTGTCTGCGGCGCGCCGAATGTGGAAGCCGGGCAAAAAGTAGTGGTTGCAAAAACAGGCGCTGTGATGCCGAACGGGATGATCATTAAAGATGCTGTCCTGCGCGGTGTGGCTTCAAGCGGCATGATCTGCTCGGCGCGTGAACTCGGGCTCCCGAATGCGCCGCAGAAAAAGGGCATCTTAGTGCTCGACGGGCAGTACGAAGTCGGAAGCGAATTTCCGCTGCCAAAATAAAGCCGGGATGGCAAAAAAGGGCGCATCACGCGTGATGCAGCCCTTTTTTACTTATCTTGATCCATTCGGAAAGACACGCTGGATGGTATCGTTAAACTGGTTAAAAAATCCTGAAATCGGGCGGCCATTCCGGATGTCGTTGACGTAATCACTCATCTGGTCAAAGAAATCCGGGTTTTCGGAAATGTACACATCATTGATCGATGGATCGGTTTGCTTGACGACTTTTGAAATTTTGTTTTTCAATTTCTTGTCAAGTTTGTCGTTGTTTTGGTTCCTTTCCAGCAAGACAGCCACATAAGCATTGTCATTCGTGGCGATGACGTGCGCTTGTGCCACCTCTTTTAAATCCTCAATGCTGCGCGCAATACGGTTGGCCACCCGGACATTGTTGTTGTTATTATTGTTGTTGCCGTTGCCATTATTGTTCGTCAAATTGGCGTTGTTGATTCCCTGTGTACCCCGTGTATTATTTGTCAAATCGGCGCCATTATTGCCGTCTGTTCTTCCTGTATTGTAACGGACGTTATTGTAACGCACATCATGATTGTCGGCTGTGTCGTTATAGCGTACAGGCCGTGCATTGTTGCGGTTGCCGTTATTGTCGCCGGCGCCGTTATTGTTTCCGCATCCCATTAATAGCCCGGATGCAAGCCCGATGCCGAGCAATGCTTTTGCGATCTTCAATCCATTCCCTCCTCGTATAATAAGTTTAAATCCAAAGTGGATGTCAATTTCCAGTTCATTCTGCTGCTCATTGACAAGTGAATATAAGATTTTGTATTCCGGGCTCGCCCGGAATACAAGTTCGGACTTGGACG
>Ga0207807_1000018_pt1 | contig 62520 bp, 59 predicted proteins | sample HigsolmetaGSP15D_FD_184843 | JGI IMG/M metagenome (GOLD analysis project Ga0207807, IMG submission 184843) | High solid enriched microbial communities from the Joint BioEnergy Institute, USA - SP1-5-D (SPAdes) | ecosystem: Engineered > Bioreactor > SSF (Solid state fermentation) > Aerobic >... | reverse complement strand
CCCGCAGCGAGGTACGAGCGAGGAGGCTCGCCGGCCGCCCGCGGAAAGCGAGTGAATTTCGCGCGCCTCAACATCCCCGTTATCCATCTTTATACGGAAATATTACATCTTTTCCGAAAATTACACTGAGCAAGTAAAGCACGGTAGCCGAAAGTGTACAAAAAGAGTGTCTTGGAATACCCGATATTTAAACCTTGTCGAGAAAAACTTGACACATACCCGGAAAGCGCGCCTGTTGGGATTTTTTAAAGCTTACAGTATAATGGATAAAGATGCCGTTTGGCGGTTTTTAAGCAAAAGGAGGAAACGGGATTGGGCATTATTTTAGTCGAAATATGTGAAGGCAGCCTGATCAACACGATTGATGTGGAAGCAGAACTTGAATCCCGGTATCCTGAAGTTGCGGTGATTTCAAATGAATGCTTAATGGCGTGCGGCTTATGCACCTATAGCCCGTTTGCGATGGTGAACGGAAAAAGGATCTTTGCCAAAACGCCTGCGGCTTGCCTTGAAAAAATCAAAGCAGCAATTGAAACGGAATTAAAGAATCTGCCGTAAATGGTTCTCGTTTCAATTTGTTTTTTATATTATAATGTGGGATGGAGCATTCGGGATAGGGGGATAGCAGGATGGAAATTTGGACTGCGTTCAAATACAGCTGTTTATTGCCGGGAAAAAGGGCTGCTTTCCGCTTGAACAGGCTTCCGATGGACAAGGCGGTTTTGTATATGGTTCTGCTTGTTCTTGCGGTTTCCTGTCTGCATATCCCTGCGCTTTTAACCAGCGGATCCGTTAGCGGCCTGAATGCCATCCAATTTGTTTTTTATTTTCTGTTCGCTTATGTGCTCATTGTCCTGTGCGGCGTATTGGCGGGCATTTCCCTGCTCGCTTGCGCCGGATACGGGCTCAGGAAGCTGTGGAAAAGAAAACTGGCCTACCAGCATTTATGGAAAATGTCATGCTTTGCCATGACGGTCCCGTTTATTTTACATACAATCATTCATGAATGGGTTACGAAAAACGGCTTTGTTTCGGCTGTATTGCTGATCGGGTATCCGCTTATTTGTTTGGCGGCGATGATCCTCCACTATCCGGAAACAAAGAGTCGGCATGTAAGCAGCAAAGAAGGAGAAGAACATGGCTGAAAAGACAATTTTACAAGACTTGCGTTCACTCATTTACCCGCGTGAAATTCTGGAAGATGAACCGTTAAGCAAATATACGTTTACAAAAACGGGGGGGAAAGCGGATATTTTGATTTTTCCCGAGACATATGAGGAAGTGCAGAAGACGGTCCGTTTTGCTTCTCTGAACGGCGTGCCGTATACGATCCTCGGCAACGGCTCCAACCTGATCATCAAAGACGGCGGCATCAGGGGGATTGTGCTGATTCTGACTAAATTAGCGAAAATATCACATACAGGCAATGACATTACAGCCCAGTGTGGTGCAGCCATTATCGATGTATCGCGCTATGCTTTAAAGCAAAATCTGACAGGGCTTGAGTTCGCCTGCGGGATACCGGGATCTGTCGGCGGTGCGCTGTATATGAATGCGGGGGCGTATGGCGGGGAGATCAAAGACGTTCTGAAAAGCGCGCTTGTCCTGACCAAAACAGGCAAGATGAAAAGGCTTGAAAAAAGCGATTTGTCCTTCCAGTACAGGAAAAGTTCCATTGCGGAGAACGGGGAGATTGCGCTTGAAGGGACGTTCAGCCTGAAGCCGGGCGACGCACAGGAGATCAAAGCCAAAATGGATGAGCTGACTTCTCTCAGGGAATCCAAGCAGCCGCTTGAATATCCGTCGTGCGGTAGCGTGTTTAAAAGGCCGCCCGGCTATTTTGCAGGGAAACTGATCCAGGACAGCGGGCTCCAGGGGAAACGCATCGGCGGCGTCGAGGTTTCGACCAAGCATGCAGGATTTATGGTGAATGTTGGCGGCGGAACGGCAACGGATTATATGAATTTGATCAAGTTTGTCCAAAAAACGGTAAAGGAAAAATTCGGGGTGGACCTCGAGACAGAAGTGAAAATTATTGGGGAAGATTAAAAAACATCCCGGTTCTTTTGCGTATAAAAGAACCGGGATGTTTTTCAGCCCTTCCGGCGGATATCGGTTAACCGGTTCCCGCGGTATTTGATGTACACTTGGTCGCCAATGTTAAAATTTAAATACGTATCGCAGTCAGCCGTCAGCGTTTTGCCGTTATTAAAGGCGATCGCGCAATACGGTTTCGTTGTTGTTGGTGCCACTTTTATTTTCCGCTTCGTTTTCACACCGGTTGCAACCGGCACTTCTTTCCGGTTGGGCGTATAAAATTTATCAGTAATCTTTACGCACTGATAGCTTACCGGGCGCTGAAAAAAGAGCAACCCTACAAGCACGGCCAGGCAGATGATGAATAAAACCAGTTTCCATTTCAGTTTTTCCATTTGTCATCCCTCTACTCCCAAAACGTCTCTATGAATATATTTATGGGGCCATTCATTAAAATATGTATATACCACAACCAAATGCTTTTTTAACCGAATCTTTCTTGAAACTTTTTAAGGCCGGTTTCGTATATTGATTAGACTAGTCTAGCAGAAAGCAGGGATGTTATGAGTGAAATTGCGCTCTCGGTCAAAGGGATTACAAAACAAATCCGCTCGCGCAAAATTGTGGACCAGGTCAGTTTTGAAGTGAAAAAAGGCGAGGTTTTCGGCCTTCTCGGTCCGAACGGCGCCGGTAAAACAACGATTATCCGGATGATTGTTTCATTGATGAAACGCACAAGCGGAGAAATCTATATTAACGGCAAAAGCCTTGATGAAGATTACAAAGGCGCTTTGAACGAAATCGGCGCGATCGTTGAAAATCCGGAGTTTTATCCCTATATGACCGGCTATCAAAATCTCGTCCACTATAAGAGAATGTCAAGGAAACCCATTTCTGAAGAGAGATTATGGGAAGTCGCAAAGCTTGTCAAACTGGAAGATGCCCTTAAACAAAAAGTCAAAACGTATTCGTTGGGAATGCGGCAGCGGCTCGGGGTCGCCCAGGCGATTTTGCACCGGCCTTCGTTATTGATCCTTGATGAGCCGACAAACGGCCTTGACCCGCAAGGCATCCGCGAATTCAGGGGCTATTTGCGGGAGCTGGCGGGAAGCGGGGTATCTGTCCTCGTTTCCTCACACCTTCTTGCGGAAATGGAATTGATGTGCGACCGGTATGCCATTATCGAAAAAGGAAAACTGATCCATATTGAAACGATGGCAGAAACGACAACGGTGAAACAGGATGACCGCCGCGATATCCTGTTTGCAACGGATGACAGCGAAAGCGCGAAGCAGGCGGTAGAAAAACAGCTCCATTTTCCGGTTTCCATTGTCGATGATACGCACATTTTGGTTTCGGCAGCTTACAAAGACGCAGCCGTTATCAACGCAACATTGGTAGGAAACGGCTGCAACGTCTATGAAATTCATTTTGAAAAGAAAACGCTGGAAGACCGTTTCCTTGAACTCACGAATCATACAGCAGGGGAGGAAAATCAATGACCGCTTTAATTCGAAATGAATGGATGAAAATATTTGCCCGGAAAAGCGCATGGGTCTATATGCTCCTGATTGTAGCGTTCGTGCTGATTGCTGCACTGTTTTACAATAAGGTTTACGGCAAAGACGATCCAAACTGGCGCACGAAAATCGAGAAAGAAATCAAAGCGGATGAGGCACTCATGAAAAAGGATCCTGAACAATACGCGGACCTTGCGCCAACCATCCAAAGAAAGCAAGATTATTTGAAATACAATATCAATCCGGATGCCCATTCAAACTGGCATTTCATGAACAATATTGTCATTCCGCTTGGTTCATTTGTCACCTTGTTCAGTGTAATCGTCGGGAGCGCCAATGTCTCATCGGAATTTGCATCCGGAACGATTAAGCAACTGATGATCCGCCCGCATGAGAGATGGAAAATTTTGCTGTCCAAATACATTGCTGTAACAGCCTACGCGGTATTACTGCTTGCTGTCCTGCTTTTAGCCGGCTATTTGATCGGCATCATTTTTCAGGGATCCGGCAGTTTCCATATGAAAATGGTCGAAAATACCTTGGATTCCAGCCAATATAAAATTAAAGAAATCGGTCCGCAGTTTTTCCTGAAATTTGCCCTTTATCTGCCGAGCCTTGTCATGGTAAGCGCGATTGCGTTCATGCTTTCGACCTTGTTCAAGAGCCAGGCGCTGGCTGTCGGGATCGGCATTTTTGCCCTGTTTATCACAAACACACTGGGCGGGATTTTTCTGTTTCTGATGGACCGGTACCATTGGCTCAAATTCCTGATCTTCCCGCATTTGGACTTGTCCGTCTATGCGTATCAGGATAAACTTACAGATGGCGTCACCTTGCCGTTTTCATTAATCACGCTGGCTGTTTATTATGCCGTTTTTATGGCCTTGACCTTTTGGTATTTTCAAAAACGCGATATTGCGTTTTGATACAGCGGGCAAATTCGGGTAAAATGGCGGCAAAGGGCCGGGTGAAGGAGGGATCTGCCAGAGCAGGTCTCTTCTTTGCTTTTTTTGGGACGGCGCACGCATCAGGCTGTACAGGCGGCGCATAGCGTGCGCACCCGCCGAATAGGATAATAATGGGGGCTTGCCCGGACCGCTGGAGGATGATATGGGAAAAAACAACCGGAAAAAAATCAATGCGGCCGTTTTGTTCGTTTTCATTGTGTATGCTGCTTATTTAATGGAACTTTTGTTTTTTATCCCGTACCGCCATGCGCCCAATTCTGCCAGCCAAAATGTTATCCCGTTTAAAACGATCCGGATGTATATCCTTTATTACCGTTACTTTCAATTTGAAGTCTGGTTTTCCAATCTGTTTGGGAATATTTTCATGTTTATGCCGTTCGGGTTTTTCCTGCCTATTCTTTTTAGGCGGCTGAGAAAGGCCTGGATAATGGGATTGCTGTCTTGCCTGGCATCGGCTTTGGCGGAAATCATTCAAGGATATTTCCATGTCGGGGGTTTTGATGTGGATGACATTTTGCTGAATACAACGGGCGGATTGTGCGGTTACGGCATATTTTTACTGGTCCGCAAGCTTGTGAAAAAAATAAAAATTGAGATTTGGCGTTAAATATGCATAAGAAAAGCCCTGCGGAGATAATCTAACGGGGACCCATCAATGGCCGGCCTAAAAAAAGGGGGGGAAGTGTGGATTGGATGAAGAAAAACTGGTCCGGTTTTTAAACCAGGAACTTTCAAATTTTACAGTGCTTTATATCAAACTGCACCGTTACCACTGGTATATTCAGGGGAAAAACTTTTTTACGCTCCATGCTTATTTTGAAGATTTGTACCAGGCGTTTTCAAAACAAATGGATGTGCTTGCCGAAAGGATTTTGGCAATCGGGGGACGGCCGCTTGCAACCATGTCGAAATTCCTGGACCGGAAGACGCTTGTTGAAGCGAGCGCGGATAATGAAGAAGGCGAACTGCTGCAGCAATTAAGGGAGGATTTGGCACAGCTGGCAAAGGAGATCCGGGAAACGGGGATTCCGCTGGCGGAAGAAAGAAAGGACGACGCCACCGTCAATCTGCTCACCCGGTTTTTGGCCCGGTTTGACAAGGATATCTGGATGCTGGATGCGATGGCGGACAAACGGTAAATGCCCTTGTTTTCCTCAACCGGGAAGCAGCGGCAAATAAAAAAACAGCCTTTCCATTTGATGGAAGGGCTGTTTCACTTTATATAAACGTATCAATCAAAAGGAACAGGTTCAGGCATACGACGAATCCTGCCACGATCCAGGAGATAATGCTCGTTATCCGGTGGTTCACCAGTTCACCCATGATCTGTCTGTTACTCGTGAACAGAATCAGCGGGACAAGGGCAAAGATGATCCCGAATGAGAGAATGACCTGGCTTATGACAAGCGCGCTTGTCGGGTTGGTGCCCAGCATGATAATGAGAAGCGGCGGGATCATTGTGATCGCACGGCGCAAATAAAGATTGATCCGTTTGTTGATAAATCCTTGCATGACGACATCACCGGATAATGTGCCGACAGAGGAGCTGGAAAGCCCTGCAATCAAAAGGCCGAGGCCGAAAGAGATAGCCGCTGCCGGGCCGATATGGGTGTAAAACTCGCGAAACGCGACATCCAGATCTTCCACGACAAGGCCGTGTTTATAAAATACACTGGACGCAATCACAAGCATGCTCATATTGATGGCCCCGGCGATCACCATGGCGATGATGATGTCGATCAATTCAAATTTGAAAATTTTTCTTTTTTCCAGCTCATTTTTTCCGACGATTCTGTTTTGCGTCAATGAAGAGTGCAAATAGATGGCATGGGGCATGACGGTGGCGCCGAGAATGCCGGCCGCCAGGACAACGCTTTGGATGCCATCGAATTTTGGCGTGACAAGCCCGCCGAGCACTTTCACCCATTCCGGTTTTGCCAGAAACGTTTGCAAAGCAAAAGCGAGCACGACAATCATCACAAGGGCGGCAATTACTGCCTCAAATGACCGGTAGCCGCGGCGCTGCAATTCGAGAATGGCAAACGATCCGACTGCTGTAATCAATGCGGCCGGAAGCAGCGGAAGGCCGAAAATTAAATACAGGCCCAAAGCCGCGCCGATAAATTCTGCCAAATCTGTTGCAATAATGACAAGCTCGCTTTGGATCCATAAAAATATCGACACCGGTTTTGAAAAACGGTCATGCGCAACTTCCGGCAGATTTTTCCCGGTGGCAATGCCGAGCTTTGCGGAAAGGGACTGGATTAAAACGGCCATTAAGTTTGAAAAGGCAATGACCCAAAGCAGCATATAGCCGTATTTCGATCCTGCCGTAATATTGGTGGCAAAATTGCCGGGATCGATATAAGCAACGCCTGCAATGAAGGCCGGGCCAAGGAAAGGTAAAATCCGTTTTAACCCTTTTACATCCCCTCGGAGCACGGCTTGTGCGCTCGTTGTATTATGGGACGTGCGGACTGGCATTTTTTGGCTCATCATTTTTTCACTCATTAGATGTTTCCCCCTTCTTTAACTTTAACCCCGAAACAAAAAAGTTTCCTTAGGGAAAACTTTATCTGGTACTATTATATTCAATGTTTGCGAAAAAGTAAACCTTTTGCATGCATTTTCCCCTGTATTTTTTGTGGAAAACATGCTTTTTGATCATTATGCCCGATTTATGTGCGGTTATGGCTTCTGCTCCGGGAGAGAAAGCAGGAGGGGAGAAAAATGCATCCTTTTCTTGAAAACTGTGGTATATATTAGGTATAGGGAAAACTGTTTTCACATCATGGAAACGCTAATAAAAAAGGGGGGAATCGATTGAACGAGACATTCATTATCGAAAAGTTAAAAAAGCGGGAACCGTCCGTTTTTGGGATGGACCGTTTGTCCCAGTTTGCGGTCCTGTTGCCGCTCGTTCAAAAAGGCGATGGCCTTCACGTTTTATTTGAAGTCCGGTCCCGGCAGTTAAGAAAACAGCCGGGGGAAATTTGTTTTCCGGGCGGCAGAATTGAGACGACGGATAAAAACCCGATGGAAGCCGCGATTCGGGAAACAACCGAGGAATTGGGCATTGACGCGTCTGTCATCCGGGACGTGTTCCCGCTTGACTATGTCGTTTCATCATACGGAAGGCGTGCGATCTTTCCGTTTGCAGGTTTTTTGCCGGATGCGCCTTTTCATCCGAATCCGGGCGAAGTGGAAGAAGTCTTTACGGTCCCGCTTTCACATTTCGCCAAAATAGCGCCGGAATGTTACCGGATCGAATTTAAGGTGGAGCCTGACCAGGATTTTCCTTTCCATTTAATTCAGGGCGGCAAATCATATAAATGGAATAGCCAGCAAATGGACGAGTATTTTTATTACTACGGGGAGTATGTCATTTGGGGATTAACCGCCGGTATTTTGAAAAATTTTATGGATATTTTGGGCGCAGACAAGGCTTGAACGGTGCCCGCGGCGGCTGTCCTGCTGCTCTTTTGGAAACCGGAAATGCCGACAGGATCCGGAAGCCGGGCGCCTGAATACCGGATGTTTCCTACATGCCTGGTGTGTAAGGCATAAAAAGCTGTTCAATTGCGGGAAATTATTATAAAATGTTGTTTATAATACAAAGCTTCCGTTGCGGAAACGGAGGGCATTTTTACAATCGAGGGAAAATGAGCGATGATACAACATGGTCTGGTCAGAGATGCCACAGAAGAAGATCTGCAGGAGATCCTGGACATTTATAATGCCTGCATTGGCAACGGGATTATAACGGCTGACACGGTTCCGGTCACCGTAGAAGAAAGGCTGCCGTGGTTTAAAGCCCATCAGCCGGAAAGCCGGCCGCTTTGGGTGTTGGAAGCAGACGGGGAGATTGCTGCCTGGATCAGTTTAAGCGATTTTTACGGAAGGCCTGCTTACCAGCCTACAGCCGAGGTAAGCATTTATGTCAGCGAAAAATGGAGAGGAAAAGGGGTCGGGAAGTACCTGCTCAGGAAAATGTTGGAAGCCTGCCCGAAGCTTGGGGTGGAAACACTGCTCGGCTTTATTTTCAGCGAAAACAAGGCCAGTTTAAAGTTATTTGCATCCTTCGGGTTTGAAACCTGGGGGCATTTGAAAGAAGTGGCTGTGCTTGACGGGCGCATGCACGATTTAATGATCACCGGCAAAAAAATTTAAAGGATTTTGAAAGGCTTAAGGAGCTATAAAGTTATGAAAATAGAATTATGGTCGGATTTTTCATCGGCGGATTCTTATCTTGCCTTTGTTAGGCTTGGCGAGGCACTGGAACAATTTGGCCACAGGGAAAGCATTCAACTGGAATTTCGCAGTTTCATGAAAAACCCCGAAAAAGAAGTACATATTGAAGGGAGCCATAAACTGCTGCACTTTGCAAAACAACACGGGAAGCAGTCGTTTATTGCCAAGGCCCTGTTTGAAATGTATGCCAGGCAGCCCTCACCAGGCAAAGGAGATTTATTACAGGCTGCCCAAATGGCCGGGCTGGATAAAGGCAAGGCTGAACAGGCCATTGTAACGGATGTTTACTTGGAGCATATCAAAAAAGACCAGGCAGAGGCAGATCTGTTGGGTGCGGATTTTGCCCCCTTTATGGTCATCAACCGGAAATATGCGATTTCGGGAGCCCGCCCGGTCGATTTCATTGTCCGGTCCATGCATGAAGCATGGCGGGAAGAAACCTATGTGGCGGCCATATAAACATGAAAAAAGCGCCCGGTCCGGGGCGCTTTTTTCCGATCTTGTGTTGCGGCGGCTAAGGCTTGCACTCCACATTGTGCATTCCAAAAAGGTTGCCTTGCCGGCTTACGCAATTCAGCTCATCGCTATATCAATATAGCATGATTTTAAACGAAAAACAAGCGTTTCAGCGAATTTCCGTTTATTGCCACACCCAAAAAAGGCCGGTAATTATCCCGGCCTTTTTAGTATCCTCACCAGCGATGCGCTTTTGCATTGCTCCTCAAGATGATGGTGTTTTGTGTGACTTCCGTCTCGCCATTGACCTGGGAATTTGTATGTTTCCGCCGCGTCCAGTTGTGATGGAACAACCCCGAATGCGGATCCAGCTGGTCTTTGTAGCTCATACGATCACCTCTTGGAAGGATTTGGATACCGCTGATATTCATACCGAATATCAATTCTAGCTTGTGCAGAAAGGGCAAAATTACACATCCTGCGTGTTTCCGGTTGGCCATTTTATTGTGGATGGGGTAGCGTCAGGAAAATGCAGATTTACAACGTTAAGGAAATTACAATATTAAAAAGCCCAATTTCTCAGTATTAAAATTGAGAAATTGGACTTTTTTAGTTACTCCAGAAACGCGCCCTTTAATTGAATATCTTAAATAGGGTCTTATTCAAAAAAAACGCCTATGCTTCTTAAACTAACCTGCACCCGTTACTTTAAGTGGATTTCACCTTAAACTTGAGATTTATTTTTTAGAATAAATTGATTGTGAAACAGTGATACTACATAAAAACTCTAATCCGGTTGACAAAAAACCGTCCAGACGGTATAGTATAAATATCGAAAATATGGAGGTTATTATGTCTATTTCAAAGCATGCAAATAAGAAAAAAAAAATATATTGACTGCTGCATCTGAAATTGTAAAAGAAGAAGGGGTTGTCAAACTCACTTTAGAGGCGGTCGCCCAAAAAGCTGGGGTGAGTAAAGGTGGATTATTATACCATTTCCCTAGCAAAGAAGCATTAATTAAAGGAATGGTGGAAGATTGGACAAATAATTTTTTCGAGAGCATTCTAACGTTAGTTAATAACGATAATAAAGAGATAGGAAAATGGATAAGGGCTTATGTTAATACTACATTTTCCGATTTAGATAACAACAATCTAAATTCAGCATTAATGGCTGCGATGTTTATTAATCCAGATTTATTAGACGACTTCCGCCAGAAATACAATAGTATGCAAACAAAATTAATGAATGATGGGATCGACCCTGTCAAAATTACAATAGCAAGATTATCCATAGATGGTTTATGGTTATCAGAAATATTTGGAATGGCACCATTAAGCGAAGATTTAAAAGTTAAAGTTTTTGATGAACTAATCAAAATGACTCAGGAGGATGAATAACAATGTCTTATCTATATTTAGTACTTGCAATAGTTGGGGAACTTATTGGTTCTTCTTTATTAAAAGCTTCTGAAGGGTTTTCAAAACTTTTTCCTACAATAGGGGTAATAATAGCTTTCGTTGGTTGTTTTTTCTTTTTGTCACTTTCACTGAAAACAATCCCTTTAAATACTGTGTATGCAATATGGTCAGGATTAGGTATTGTTTTTACTACAATTATTTCAGTTTTAATTTGGAAAGAGAAAATTAACATGGCTAGCATTACAGGAATAATACTGATTCTTGTTGGAGTTGTAATATTGAATTTATTCGGACCAGGACATGGAGAATCTGGTCATGAAGCAAGCGAAACTATTACAATCAATGAAAAGATGGAATAACAAAAAAGAGACTGAGACATAAGTAGTTCAGTCCTTACTATACCTGAACGATTGAGAGTTTATAACTTTTAATCGTTCAGGTTTTTTGATTGTGAAAACAATGTTGGAAACAGGGTGGAATGGAGCGTAGGACACTCGACTCCAGCAAGGAAGCTCAGGTTCCTCCCCGCGGAAAGCGAGTGGCCGTAGCGCAATGGAACGAACGTGTTCAGACAAATCAAAGAGATGGGAACAGCTAGTGTTCGTCTTTTAGAAGCAATCATTTTGTTATGTCCCAAACTCTTTTTTTGTTATTCTACTCCTGCTTCTTTAGTTTAAGTACATTTCTTAACAATACCAAACAAGTATTAACATAAATATCCAGTTCCGTTCAGAAATCTTATTCAATAAAAGGGCTATTAAATGAAGTACTTAATTTTATTCAATTATCTCGAATTCAAGTATTCAATATAATGGCCCTTTAATGGAATAGGGAACGACTATTTTTTCCCTTCCGACAGCTTTCTATATAATGAAGCCCTAGACACATTTGTAATTTCACAAATTTGATTTACAGTTATACCTCCTTCTTTATATAGCTTTACTGCATAATTCATTCCTGCGTGATTTTTATGATATTTCTTTAACCGACCTTTAAACTTTCCTTCTTTCTTAGCCAGCTCAATCCCTTCACGTTGACGCATACGGATTAGATCTCGCTCTAATTGGTTAACACCAGCCATTACCGTAATTAAGAATTGGCTGTATGGATTATCTTCTGATAAATCTAACCATGAATCCTTGAGTGATTTTAAGCTTGCTTTTTTACTTCGTATTAAATCGATCAATTCAAATAAATCCTGCGTACTTCGAGTGATTCGAGTCAAGTCTGTAACATAAATAATGTCACCTTCCCGTAAGTCCTCTAACATTTTTTGAAGTTGCCCACGATCCTTTGTTGCTCCAGAAATTTTTTCTTCAAAAATAATATCCATTCCAATTTCGTTCAATTGCTGAAATTGCCTTGAAGGATTTTGGCTAGTCGAACTAACACGTATATAACCGATTTTTCGCAAAATGTCACCTCGTTTTTGAGACAAGTCTTATGAGACTCTCTTAACTATGATTTTATCAGTCTATTACACTTGTATCAATAGAGTACACTCTATTGATATATAATTGAACTAATAAATTGAAAAATACAGAAATGGGATGATATTGAATGAAAATTGCGAGAGGTAGAGAATTGCTTACACCGGAACAGAGACAGTCTTTTATGCAAATCCCTGAAGATGAATGGATATTGGGGACCTACTTCACTTTTTCCAATCGTGATTTAGAAATAGTTAATAAGCGAAGGAGGGAAGAAAACCGTTTAGGGTTTGCCGTTCAATTAGCTGTTCTTCGGTATCCCGGTTGGCCATACACTCATATCAAAAGCATCCCAGATTTGGTCATACAATATATATCGAAACAGATTGGTGCTAGTCCATCCTCGCTTGATCATTATCCTCAAAGGGAAAATACACTTTGGGATCATTTGAAAGAAATTCGAAGTGAATATGACTTTGTAACTTTTACCCTGAGTGAATATCGAATGACGTTTAAGTACCTTCATCAATTAGCTTTGGAAAATGGTGATACTATTCATCTACTGCATGAATGCATAGATTTTCTAAGAAAAAACAAAATTATACTGCCTGCTATCACTACACTTGAAAGAATGGTGTGGGAAGCAAGGGCGATGGCTGAAAAGAAGCTATTTAATACAGTTAGTAGATCTCTTACAAATGAGCAAAAAGAAAAACTTGAAGAGATTATTACTTCGCAGCATCCATCCGAATCCAATAAAACGATATTGGGTTGGTTAAAGGAACCACCGGGTCATCCTTCACCCGAAACTTTTCTAAAAGTAATAGAACGACTTGAATACCTACGAGAAATGGAATTAGAAACAGTGCAAATTAGCCATTTGCATCGTAATCGTCTATTACAGCTTTCTCGCTTAGGTTCAAGATACGAACCGTATGCGTTCCGTGACTTTCAAGAAAATAAACGTTATTCGATATTAGCCGTCTATTTATTACAACTTACTCAGGAGCTAACAGATAAAGCGTTTGAAATTCATGATAGGCAAATACTTAGTTTGTTATCAAAAGGCCGTAAGGCTCAAGAGGAAATCCAGAAACAAAACGGTAAAAAGCTAAATGAGAAAGTTATACACTTTACGAACATCGGACAAGCATTAATTAAAGCAAGAGAGGAAAAACTAGACGTTTTTAAGGTTTTAGAATCAGTTATTGAATGGAATACCTTTGTCTGTTCAGTAGAAGAGGCTCAGGAGCTTGCACGTCCTGCCGACTATGATTATTTGGACTTACTGCAAAAACGATTTTATTCACTTAGAAAATATACGCCAACGCTATTAAGGGTACTGGAATTTCATTCTACAAAGGCAAATGAACCACTTTTACAAGCCGTAGAGATTATTCGAGGAATGAACGAATCCGGAAAGCGAAAAGTGCCTGATGACTCACCCGTGGATTTTATTTCAAAACGATGGAAAAAGCATTTATATGAGGATGATGGTACAACAATTAATCGTCATTACTATGAAATGGCTGTTTTAACAGAACTTCGGGAGCATGTTCGTGCAGGAGATGTTTCCATTGTTGGCAGTAGACAATATAGGGATTTTGAGGAATATTTGTTTTCGGAAGATACATGGAATCAATCGAAGGGGAATACGAGATTATCAGTTAATTTATCATTCGAAGATTATATAACGGAGAGAACCAGCAGCCTTAATGAAAGGTTAAAATGGTTAGCTGCCAATTCCAACAAGTTGGATGGAGTTTCTCTTGAAAAAGGAAAACTGTCACTTGCACGCTTAGAAAAAGATGTTCCAGAAGAAGCAAAAAAGTTTAGTGCAAGCCTTTATCAGATGCTACCAAGAATAAAATTAACCGATTTACTCATGGATGTTGCTCATATAACAGGATTTCATGAGCAATTCACCCATGCTTCCAATAATCGAAAACCAGATAAAGAAGAAACAATCATTATCATGGCTGCCCTTTTAGGGATGGGAATGAATATTGGCTTGAGCAAGATGGCCGAAGCCACACCCGGACTTACATATAAGCAACTAGCTAATGTATCTCAATGGCGCATGTATGAAGATGCAATGAATAAAGCCCAAGCCATTTTAGTAAATTTTCATCATAAATTACAGTTGTCCTCCTATTGGGGCGACGGTACAACATCCTCGTCAGATGGTATGAGAATGCAGCTAGGTGTTTCATCACTGCATGCAGATGCAAACCCACATTACGGGACTGGAAAAGGAGCAACTATCTACCGTTTTACTAGTGATCAATTCTCTTCTTATTACACAAAGATTATACATACAAATTCAAGGGATGCTATTCATGTTTTGGATGGATTGTTGCACCACGAGACGGATCTAAATATAGAAGAGCATTATACAGACACAGCTGGTTACACAGACCAAATATTCGGACTGACTCATTTATTAGGATTTAAATTTGCTCCTAGAATAAGAGATTTATCAGACTCGAAATTATTTACAATAGATAAAGCAAGTGAGTATCCAAAATTAGAAGCCATTTTACGTGGACAAATAAATAAAAAGGTCATTAAAGAAAATTATGAGGATGTTTTGCGATTAGCTCATTCTATAAGGGAGGGAACAGTTTCAGCCTCCCTTATAATGGGGAAACTAGGTTCCTATTCAAGACAAAACAGCTTAGCTACCGCCTTACGTGAGATGGGCCGAATAGAAAAAACGATCTTTATTTTGAATTACATTTCAGATGAATCATTAAGAAGAAAAATACAAAGAGGATTGAATAAAGGAGAAGCCATGAATGGATTAGCAAGGGCTATTTTCTTTGGAAAACAAGGTGAGCTTAGAGAACGAACCATACAGCATCAATTGCAAAGGGCCAGTGCCTTAAACATAATCATTAATGCCATCAGTATCTGGAATACCTTACATCTAACAAAAGCAGTTGAATATCAAAAACAGTCTGGTAGTTTTAATGAAGAATTATTGCACCATATATCGCCTCTAGGTTGGGAACATATTAATTTACTAGGAGAATACCATTTTAATTCCGAGAAAATAGTCTCGTTAGATTCTTTAAGACCATTGAAATTTTCTTAACGTTGTTAAAAATGGGGGAATCGTCTCGAAAATGTGCTTAGCGTTGTAAATCCGCATTTTCCTGACGGGACCCCTGGATGGAAACAATAAGCGGGTTTGTAAACACAAATACACAAAGACACAATGTGCTAAATACACATAAACCTTGGTGTTTTTTTTCCGCAATCACCCCATAATCAGAATGCGCCTATCGTATATTGTGCTAATAACAAAACAGTCAAGGGCGCTGCCACGCGCAAACCGTAAACATGCCGCACCTAGATAGTCAAATTACACTATGTGCTGATAACACAACAAATAAAAAAACAAGCCATTAAGGAAAAAGAACGAACCGGAAGAAATTCCGGCATCCCGGTATTGAAGCGGGGGGAGGCCAAGCGGCAGAAACGGGCAAAAAAATCGAGCTTGATTAGGCTTTCTAAATAATCATCCAACAAATGCAGACATAATATATAAAAAACAACCGTCCAGGAAAAGAAACGGCCGGCAAATGGCAGCATCGCCGTTTGCCAAACCAGGGCTTTTCCCGCTTGAATGCATCTGCAGAAAGCAAAGATCTTCATGAAAGCGCTTTAAAACAGGGGAGTTATGTTGGAATGGTTATAAAAGGATCAGCGTCTTGCCAACACTAATGGTATGGATCAACTTTTTGGAGGTGAAGAATGATGAACATCGAGAAAGCTGTTGAGGTCATTGACCGGATGCGCCTGCCAAACGGTGCTTATACCGCCAGTTTGTCTTCCGACTACCATTATGTTTGGATCAGAGATGTCGTATATACCGTTCTGCCCTTTTTAGCCACGCCGTCCCCGTACTATGAAAAAGCATACCACGCATTGCTTGATCTGTTTATCCGTTATGAGTGGAAAATTGACATTCATACGAAGAAAAGGCCTCGGTATTTATACGAATATATCCACGCCCGCTATTCCACTGACCTCAAGGAACTCCCGCAAGAATGGGGCCATGCCCAAAATGATGCTATTGGGGCTTTTCTTTGGGGAGTAGGGGAAGGCATCCACCACGGCCAGAAAATCATCCGCAGCCAAAAAGATTTGGAGATTATCCAAAAACTGGTTGACTATCTCGAGTGCCTGGAGTATTGGCAGGCCGAAGATAACGGCATGTGGGAAGAGAATATGGAGGTGCATGCTTCAAGTGTCGGGGCATGCGTTGCCGGCTTAAAAGCAGTCAGGATGCTCGTGCATGTGAAGGATGGGCTGATTGAAAAAGGGGAAGAAACACTTTATAAACTGCTGCCGCGGGAGAGCGCAGGCAAACCGACCGACCTTGCCTTACTGTCGCTCATTTACCCTTACCGGATTGTCAGCCGCGGCATGGCGCTTCAAATACTGGAAGATGTCACCACTACGCTTGAACGGAAATATGGCGTGATCCGCTATGTCAACGACCAATACTATAACGAAGGCGCAGAAGCCGAATGGTGCTTTGGTTTTCCGTGGCTTGGTTTATGTTTCTATGAACTGGGTATGTATGATAAGGCAAATGGATATGTGGAAAAAACCAAGCGCATTATTACGGAAAATTGGGAAATCCCGGAACTTTATATCGGCGGCAAGTACGTGCCAAATGGAAATAAGCCGCTTGCCTGGTCTGTTTCTTTGGCATACCAGTTTTTCAAAACAATGGACGTCCGTTAAACAATTGAACAGTCAATTTTAAGCTGTTTTAAATCCGCAGCCCGCATATTCATTGCATGTCAAACCAATGCGGCACATTTAAAACAGCTTTTTTCTATTGGTAAACGGAATGGCGGATTTGAAAATAAAATCATTTTGTCTCCATTTCGACAAAATTAGACGGCTTTTTTTGCAGGATTCGTAAAATTCATAACGAATAGTAAAAGTATGCTGAAATAGCGGAGGTGCGACATTGGAAAATTCAGTAAAAATTTCGCAACAAGTCCTGCCCACTGATTTCGAGCTTTATTTATTCCACGAAGGCACCCTTTACGAGAGCTATACTTTGTTCGGGGCACATGCCATGGAGTATGAAGGAAAAAAGGGCGTGCGGTTTGCAGTTTGGGCGCCGAATGCGCAAGCCGTTGCCGTAGCCGGCGATTTTAACGGCTGGGATGGCAGCAAACACCAAATGAAACGGCTCAAAGATTCAGGCATCTGGGTATTATTTATTCCGGATCTCGCGCCTGGTGAACTGTATAAATATGAAATTACAGGGCCTTCAGGCAATACTTTTTTTAAAGCGGATCCATATGCGTTCTATTCGGAAGTACGCCCGAAAACGGCATCTGTCATTTATGATCCTGGTATGTATCAGTGGCATGATAGAAAGTGGATGAGACATAAAGCAAAATCCGACCCATACCACGAGCCGATGCTGATTTATGAAATGCATTTCGGTTCATGGAAGAAAAAAGCCAATGGTGATTTTTACACCTACCGTGAAATGGCAGACGAACTGGTCCCATACGTTGCCGGCCATGGCTATACGCATATCGAGCTTATGCCGATGATGGAACATCCGTTTGACCGGTCATGGGGCTACCAGATTACCGGTTTTTATGCACCGACGAGCCGGTACGGAAAGCCGGAAGATTTCATGTATTTTATCGACAAATGCCATCAGAACGGCCTTGGGGTGATTTTAGACTGGGTTCCCGTCCATTTCTGCAAAGACGCCCACGGCCTTGGCCGGTTTGACGGAACACCGCTGTTCGAGCCTGCAGATCCTGACATGGCGGAACGGCCGATTTGGGGTACATACAATTTTGACTTTCAGAAACCTGAAATTTTCAGTTTTCTTATTTCCAATGCCCTTTTTTGGATGGACGTTTATCATATTGACGGCTTCCGGGTTGATGCAGTTTCTTCTCTTATTTATTTGAACCATGACAGGGGAGACGAAAAGAAATTGGCAAACCAATATGGCGGTGACGTCAATTTGGAAGCTGTCGAGTTTATCAAAAAGCTGAATGAAGCCGTTTTTAAAAAGTTTCCGCATGCCTTAATGATTGCAGAAGAAGCAACATCGTGGCCGCTCGTGACAGCGCCGGTTTACGCGGGCGGGCTCGGCTTTAATTATAAATGGAACATGGGCTGGGTGCATGATGTGCTCACCTATATGCAGACACCGGAGGAAAAAAGGCCTGATGCCCACGATCTCCTCACCTTTTCCATGCACTATGCTTTTTCGGAAAACTATGTACTTCCTTTTTCGCATGATGAACTGGTTTACGGAAAAAAATCGCTGCTCAATAAAATGCCCGGAGATTTTTCACAAAAGTTTGCAAATTTACGCCTTCTTTATGCTTATTTTATGACCCATCCGGGTAAAAAATTATTATTCATGGGAAGCGAATTCGGACAGTTTGACGAGTGGAAAGACCTGACGCAGCTGGATTGGATGCTGCTGGATTTTGAAACGCACCGGACCTTCTTTCAGTTTACAAAAGCCATGAACACATTCTATCAAAACACAAGAAGCTTGTGGCGGCAGGACCATGACCCTGAAGGCTTTGAATGGATTGATCCGAATAATCGCAGGCAGAGCATCATAATTTTTATGAGAAGAGGAAAGCGGAAAGGGGATTATTGCATCGTCCTCTGCAATTTTTCAAAAAACAAATATGACAAATTCAGAATTGGCGTGCCTTCATTCGGAAAATATATTGAAATTTTCAATACGGATGATGAACAGTTCGGCGGCAGCGGTTTGTTGAACAAAAAAGCAATCCAAGTGGATAAGGAGCCTTTTCATAACCAGCCATACAGTATGGAAATCAGCATTCCCCCACTCAGTGCATTGATCTTTAAAAAGCAATCAACAAAACGGCAAAGGGGTGGTAAAAAATAATGGCAGAAAAGAAATGGATGGCAATGCTCTTAGCAGGCGGACAGGGAACAAGGCTCGGGGATTTGACATCCCAGCTGGCAAAACCGGCAGTGCCTTTTGGCGGCAAGTACAGAATTATTGATTTCTCGCTAAGCAACTGCATGCACTCGGGCATTGATACCGTCGGCGTGCTGACGCAATATGAACCCCATCTCTTAAATTCGTATGTCGGAAACGGGAAAGCGTGGGACCTGGATAAAAATTTCGGCGGTACAACCGTACTGCCGCCGTATGTAGGGAAAGACGGCGGCGAATGGTATAAGGGGACGGCCAATGCGGTTTACCAAAATATCCAGTATATTGACCACTACAATCCGGAATATGTTGTGATTCTTTCAGGCGATCATATTTATAAAATGGATTACCGGAAACTGTTAAAATCGCATGTGGAAGCAGGGGCGCAGGCGAGCATTGCCGTCATTGAAGTCCCGTGGCAGGAAGCAGGGCGCTTCGGCATTATGGTAACAAACGCGGAAGGAAGAATTGTTGAATTTGAAGAAAAACCGAAATTCCCAAAGAGCAATCTTGCCTCCATGGGCGTATATCTGTTTAATTGGAAGCTTTTGCGCGAATATTTAATACAGGACGAGAAAAACAGCGCTTCCTCAAATGACTTCGGGAAAGACATTATTCCGAAAATGCTGAAGGATAAAAAGAAAATGTATGCTTACAAATTCCAAGGTTATTGGAAAGATGTTGGCACGGTCCAAAGCTTCTGGGAAGCACATATGGACCTGCTGGAAGAAAAACCGGCATTTGATCTGGATGACCCGGACTGGCGCATTTTCACCGGAGATGCGAACCATCCTCCGCAATACATTGCGCCCCAATCCAATATTAAAAACGCGCTCATCAACGAAGGCAGCTGGATTTATGGGGATGTTTTCCATTCCGTCATCTCGGATCATGTCTATATTGGCAAAAACAGCACGATCCGGGATTCCGTCATCATGCCAAGTGTCACGATCGGCAGCAATGTGACGATCGAACGCGCCATTATTGCGAGCGGCACCGTCATTGAAAACGGCAAAAAAATCACGCCTTCAAAGCCAAATGATATTCAGTTGTACAGCTGTCCGCAAAACGGAGAAGAAGCGGAAATAAAAGAAGTTTTATAAAAGGGACGGGTGAAACATGACGAACGTATTAGGAGTTATCAATTTGATCAACGAAAAGCCGATTTTAAAGGAGCTAACGAAACACCGCTGCCTTGCTTCCGTTCCGTTCGGCGCCAGATACCGCTTCATTGATTTTGCGCTTTCCAATCTCATTCATGCTGAAATTACCCAGGTTGCCGTTTTTACGAAAGACAACGGCAGATCGATTATAGACCATATTGGTTCAGGAAAGGAATGGGATTTGGACCGGTACGACGGCGGGCTGTTTATCCTGCCGCCGGTTGCCGATGATGCAAAATTGAAGGGGGATATCCAGGGCTTTTATGATCATCGCGAATTCTTTGAACGCGCCTCGGCAGACCTTGTCATCATCTCGCCGGGAAGCAACGTCAGCAAACTCGATATTTGCGAGCTGGTCGCATTCCATGAGAAAAGCCAGGCAGATATCACGGTTGTATACAGGAAATATGACGGGGAGCCGATCCAAAAACCGAACTATCATCAAGTGGTGGTAGATAAAGAGGACAATGTGCGGGACATCGAATTGTTTACCACTCCGCAAAAGGGCGACTTCGTCTGCCTGGAAACCTATGTGCTGTCAAAACCGTTGCTGATGGATCTCATCCAAACCTGTTCTGAAAACGGAGAATATGACTTTTTGCGGGATGCGATCAAAGCGAATGTCCATAAATTTAAAATTAAGGGGTATCACCACCGCGGCAATATGATCTTTATCCACTCCATGGACACTTACCACGCGGCAAACATGGCCATGCTCGACCCGGATACGATCCGCGCTTTCTTTTACAGCGACTGGGAAATTCTGACCAAGATCAAACATGAGCCGCCGGCAAAATACGGACAAACAGCGGACGTAAAAAATTCATTTATTGCAAACGGCTGTTTAATTGAAGGGACAGTGGAAAACAGTATTATTTTCCGCGGCGTGAAAATCAAAAAAGGGGCAGTCGTGAAAAACAGCATCATCATGCAAAAAACAGAAGTGGAAGAAGATGCGGTATTGGAAAATGTCATCGCAGACAAGCAGGTGGCCGTTACCCAGCATAAGGTGGTTGTCGGGACTCCGTCGCATCCAAAAGTATTATGCAAAAAAGAGATCATTTGATGGAGGGGACAAGATGAACGTATTATTCGCTGCTTCAGAATGCGCGCCATTTATTAAAACAGGGGGGCTGGGCGATGTTATCCAGGCATTGCCCAAAGCTTTGAAAAAAGCGGGGATCCATCCGGCAGTCATCCTGCCGAAATATGAAGATTTAAAACCCGAAGTAAAAGCGCGCCTCTCCTTTATGGGAAGCCTGACCGTGCCGGTTGGGTGGCGGAAGCAGTATTGCGGGATTGAAACATTGGAAGAAGGGGGGATCCGCTATTATTTTTTGGACAACGAGTATTATTTTAAACGGCACGGGAGTTACGGCTATTTCGATGATGGCGAACGGTTCTCCTTTTTTTCGCGTGCAGTGCTTGAAGCTCTTCCTTATTTGAACGAGAAACCGGATGTCATCCATTGCCATGACTGGCAAACCGGGCCGATTCCCGTGCTGTTAAAAGCGCATTTTTCCAGCCATCCTTTCTACCAGGGCATCAAAACGATGTTTACGATTCATAATTTGCGCTACCAGGGCGTATTTCCAAAAAGTGTTCTGTCTGATCTTCTCGATTTAAGCGAATTGTATTTCCATGTGGATGGCCTTGAGTTTTACGGGAATGTCAGCTACTTAAAGGCGGGGATTGCTTATGCAGATGCCATTACAACCGTCAGCCCGACATACGCCCGGGAAATCCAGACGCCGTATTACGGGGAAAATCTTGACGGCTTTTTGCGGATGAAAAGCAACCGTTTCGAAGGCATTGTCAACGGGATTGATACGGATGCTTATAATCCCAAAACAGACGACGCGCTGTTTTTTACATATGAGGACTATCCGGGAAAATTAAAGAATAAAAAAGCCTTGCAGGAAGCTTTCCATTTGCAGCCGGATTCCGGCATTCCCATTATATCGATGGTGACAAGGCTGGTGGAACAAAAAGGCATCGATCTGGTGCTACATGTAATACATGAGATGTTAAGTTTAAATGTCCAGTTTGTCCTTCTTGGCACAGGCGAGCATCAGTACGAGGAAGCATTCCGGCATCTTGAAAACCAGTATCCGGGCCGGGTATCCGTACATATTTATTTCGATGAAGCCCTTTCCCATAAAATTTATGCGGGCAGTGACTTGTTTTTAATGCCATCCAAATTTGAACCGTGCGGCATCGGGCAACTGATCGCCATGCGGTATGGCACATTGCCGCTTGTGCGTGAAACCGGCGGGCTGAAAGATACCGTAAAGCCATACAATGAATTCACAGGCGAAGGCAACGGTTTTTCGTTCACAAACTATAACGCGCACGATATGCTTTACACAGTTGAAAGGGCCGTTTGGTTTTTCCGCTACCAGCCGAAAACATGGCAGTCGTTGTCTGAACGGGTGATGGGGCTTGATTTCAGCTGGGAGAATTCTGCAAATGCATATATCCGGCTGTATGAAGGGATATGGCCGTAAAGAATAGGGAGCACTTATACAGAGTGGAAAAAGGCGCCTGCTTCGTACCGGCGCCTTTTTACTGATGCCCACGTTTGTTTCGCCGGCTGATGGCTTTTAAAATCGATAACTTGTCTTGGAGCGTTAACATATTCCAACTTCCGACTTTGATTTTCACTTTTCCCACCCCCCGCATAAGGATTGGCGAACATCAATTATACTTGTATAATACCGCTTTTTTCTTCAATACAAACGCCAAATATTTCTACAAAAATTGCGTATTTCTTGCCGCATTTTTTCTTTAACATTAGAATAAGAACAGAATATCCCTTTAAAGCTGATGGCTTTTAGGTGAATTTGTCTAAATATGGAGGCTTTTGTCATGAAGATAGGTTGGATTGGTTTAGGGCATATGGGATCTCCGATGGCCTGCCGCCTTTTAGATGCGCATTTCGATTTGTTTGTGTATAATCGCACAATTAAGAAAACGGAAAAACTGGCTGAAGCCGGCGCCGCCGTTTGCAAAACGCCGAAAGAAATCGCTGAAAATGCGGACGTCATTGTCACGATGCTGACCAATGCCGCGGCAGTGGAAAACGTTTTACAAGGGGAAGACGGGGTGCTTGCCGGCCTCACGGAAGGGAAAACAGTCGTGGATATGAGTACCGTCAGCCCTTCCGATTCCATCCGTTTTGCCAAGTGGGTGGAAGAAAAGCACGGGCATTTTATTGATGCACCGGTATCGGGTTCGGTACAGCCTGCAAAAGAAGGCAATCTCGTCATTCTTGCCGGCGGCCGGAAAGAAGAGATTGAAGCTGTGACCCCCGTATTTGAAGTTTTAGGGAAAACCACCATTCATTTTGGCGAAAACGGAAAAGGCAGTGCCGCGAAATTGTCGATTAATTTGCTGCTCGGCCTGACGATCCAGGGAGCGTCCGAGGCCATCCTCCTCGGGGAAAAGCTCGGGCTTGAAAAGAAGGATCTCATTGAAATGATTTCGGCTTCTGCTTGCAATACACCTATTTTCCAAATGAAAAAGAAGGCAATTTTACAAGAGGATTTTCCGGCTGCATTTATGCTTGAATTAATGGCAAAAGACCTTGGCCTTGCAAAAGAGGAAATCAAAAAAGCCGGGATGTCGCTGCCGCTGGCGGACGCAGCCGAAAAAACATACAGCCGGGCGAAAGCAGGCGGAACCGGAAAAGCGGACGTCGCTGCGGTTTATAAAGCATTAAAACACCTGAACTTTTAAATGCAATGGAGGAGAAACCGGGGATGAAATTTGTTTCTTGGAATGTGAACGGGCTCCGCGCCTGTGTAAAAAAAGGGTTTCTTGCATTTTTTGCAGAAACCGGCGCCGACATTTTTTGCGTGCAGGAGACGAAACTGCAGGAAGGCCAGATCGCCCTTGATTTGGACGGCTATTATCAATATTGGAACTATGCCGAGCGGAAAGGGTATTCGGGCACGGCCGTTTTTACAAAAAAAGAACCGCTTTCCGTGCGCTACGGCGTCGGGGAAAATCGGACAGAACCGGAAGGCCGGATTTTGACACTCGAATATGAAGATTTTTATTTGGTCAATGTTTATACGCCGAATTCCCAGCGCGATCTTGCCCGCCTCGGTTACCGCCTCGAATGGGAAAACCGGATGCGGGCCTATTTAACGGATCTTGATAAAAAGAAGCCGGTCATTGTATGCGGCGATATGAACGTTGCCCATCAGGAAATTGATTTAAAAAATGCAAAAAGCAACATCGGCAATTCAGGGTTTACAGCGGAAGAGCGCGATAAAATGACCGGGCTGCTGAACAGCGGATTTATTGATTCGTTCCGGTATTTTTATCCTGAGCGGGAAGGCGCATATACATGGTGGTCTTATATGAATAAAGTAAGGGAAAGGAATATCGGCTGGCGGATTGACTATTTTCTCGTATCCAAAAGACTTGCCGGCCGTTTAAAAGGTGCCGGCATGTATCCGGAAATAATGGGCAGTGACCACTGTCCGGTATTTTTAGAAACCAATTTTTAATTGGCAGGATCCGTTTCTGCCGATTGCCCTTTTGTGCTGTGTGCCGAAACTTAAAGCCCGGTACTCTTTCGGATTTAACAAACATCAAGCATCCGGTTTTTTCCGCCCGGGTGCTTGATTTATTTCAGGCACAGGTGGGGTTCTCTTTTGGTGTTTTGCAGCATAAGATAAAAAGCGGAACTTGTGCGCAATTTGCAAATCCAGGGAGGCTTAAAATGGCAGTCGTAAGGGCATCAAGTGCAGACATCGATTTACTGGCACGGCTTTTAAGGGCGGAAGCAGAAGGGGAGGGGCAGCTTGGCATGCTGCTTGTCGGCAATGTCGGCATAAACCGGATCAGGGCGAATTGTTCGGATTTTATCGGGCTCCGGACCATTCCGCAAATGGTTTATCAGCCGCATGCTTTTGAAGCAGTGATTCACGGGTATTTTTACCAGCGGGCACGGGAAAGCGAACGGCGGTTGGCCAGACGTGCGATTAACGGCGAAAGGCATTGGCCTGCCAAATACAGTTTATGGTATTTCAGGCCGCAGGGGGACTGCCCGCCCACATGGTATGACCAGCCGTTCGTTGCCCGGTATAAATTGCATTGTTTTTACGAACCGACAGCTGAAACATGCGAAAATGTATACAACACTTTTTAATTTGCGAGCCTTTTTTCATTTGGCAAAAAGCAGGATATGACAGCGCCGATCATGGGCAAGAAAGATAAAATGGTAAATACTGCAGCAACCCCGAACATATCGGAAACGCCGCCCATGAAAACGGAACCGATTCCGCCGGCGCCGACCCCGAAACCAATTGACAGGCCGGAAGCAAGCGCGATATTTTTGGGCAACAGCTTTTGCATATAGATGACGCCGACAGAAAAGCTTGAAAGGACGCTGAAACCGAAACAGAGCAGATCTAGTACAGCCAGCCAGCCGCTTAAATGCGGCAGCACAAGCGCAAAAGGCGTGGCAAGGAACATGGACACGACAAGCAGCCGTTTCATGCCGGCCCGGTCTGAAATAATGCCGCCAAAAAGCGTGCCCAGTGCCCCGGCGCCGACAAAGACAAAGTTCAACAGTTCGCTTGTTTCCAAACTTGCATGTTTCATGTAAAACGGAAGAAAAATAACAACCCCGACCTGGCACCAGGAACGCAAAATAATGACCAGAACAAGCAGGATGACGCCGGGAATATGGTTTTTTCCGGCGATTTCTTTTTTCCGGCGCTGGATATTTTGCACTTTGCTGTTCATCCAGCCAAGCAGGGGGGCGGTTAAAATAAGGGATAAAAGAGCAACCGGCAGCAGCCAGATCAGGCCGTGTATGCCGGTATGCACCAAAAAGAGCGGAATCATAAGCGGCCCGAAAGCCTGCCCGGCATTTCCGCCAACCTGGAATATTGCCTGTGCCAATCCTTTTTTATACCCGGACGCAAAATGGGTGCCGCGTGATGCTTCCGGATGAAAGACGCCCGACCCGAATCCGGAAAGCGCAATAAAAACCAAAAGCCATGGGAGAGATGACGCAATGGCGGTTAGGCTCAGGCCGGCAATCGATAAGAAGACACCGAGCGAAAAAAGCCAGACCCGCGGTTTCCGGTCCGTCAGCATGCCAAAAACCGGCTGTGTTACCGATGAAGTAAAATAAGAAACCAGTACAATTAAAGTGGATTGCGTATAATTCAAATGGAGCGCATGCTTGTACATGACAACAAGGGCAGGAACCATGCCGGTTGTCACCAGGTCATTTAAAAAATGCGCACCGCTGAACGTAAACAGCGCACGGCGAAAAAAAGGGTTTTCTGCCTCTAACGGCGCTGATGTAAATGATTGACTTCCCATACATACTCCCACTTTCTCGTAATTTCTTTCAAACCGCCCCGGACAGGGACGAAGACAGCCGGATCAAAAACGAGAGCTGTATGAATATTGTAACATAATTTTCCACAAAAATGACAAAATGAACCTCTTGTGTAAAGTCTATTTGCATAGCGTTTTGGATTGCCACTTTTTTCGTACGGGCAGAGATGAAATGAACAAGAATACTCCGGTTCAAAAGGGAGGTGGCCCTTTTGAACCGGAAAGGGGGGGAGAAGGGGTGTACGGAAATTTTTCCAACACTTCAAGAGCAGCAAGTTTGAGCATCCAAGAAAGTTATTTGAAAGAAGCATAGCCGTCATCAAGCATGACAACGCTTCCGTTAATAGCATCTGCTTCTTCAAGCGTTAACAGATAAACCGCATTTGCGATCGCTTCCGGGCGGATCAGTTTTTTGCGCATTTGCTGTTCTGTCATTTTTTGCGTCATTCCGGCATCTTTATAAGCTTGTATAATCGGGGTATCCACACAACCCGGCGCAATGCCGACGACGCGAATGCCGTATTGTGCCAGTTCGAGCGCGGCATTTTGCGTCATCATCCGGACAGCGCCTTTTGCAGCCTGATATGGGAAAGTACCGAAATTTGCCAAATAACCGAATACGGAAGCCGTGTTGATAATGACGCCTTTTACATCCAGCTCGCGCATTTTTCTGCCTGCAGCAATGATCCCGTATGCCACGCCGTGCTGATTGACATCAATGACATGCAAGTAATCTTCTATTTTCATACTCAGGATATGCCCGAGCGTTCCGATTCCGGCGTTGTTGAACATCACGTCAATCGTCCCGTATATTTCAACTGCCTGATTGACAAGTGATTCGACTTCTTCAAATTTGGAAACATCCGTCTTGGCAAAAACAGCATCTCCGCCTTCTTGTTTGATCAATTCCACCGTTTCAAGCCCTTTTTCTTCATCAATATCGGCAACCACAACGGAATCGCCTTTACGTGCAAAAGTTAAACTTGTTTCCCGGCCAATCCCGCTGCCGGCCCCTGTAATCACTGCAACTCTGCCTGACATGATGCATGCCTCCTGATGGATATATTCATAGAAAAAGTAAGCGTTTACTTTTCTTTACAATTTTTAGTGTATCACCTCAAGAAAAGGTTTACAATAAAAGGAAAGAACAGTTCGAAAAATTGACTTACCTCAATAGACAGTTTTAAAACCATCAAAAAAGTATAAACGTTTGCAGTTACTTTGAAGAAAAAGCAGGCGTAAAATCAAACCGATGCGGAATGCTCATTAAAGCACAAAAACAGGGAAATCAGCCAGAAGAAAAATTTTAAAGCAAAAAGAGTGTGCTGGTATTGTAAGTAAAAGAATAAGCCAAAATTTAGGGCGATTCAATGAAAGAATGTGCGAAAATGTAGATGAAAATGCAATAACGCTGAGTGATGGAATAAACCCGGAACGATCAATGACCGCGACCGCATACGGATAAACCGAAATCCCGTCCTGATGAGATGAAAAGATGCAATAAAGGATTGTATTTCACAAAAAATCGTTTCTGTCTCAATGTTTAAAGTAATCTTCTTTTTTGAGATAAAATTTCATTTTACTCCTCAACTAGTTATAATATATATTATGTTAACTAGATAAAAATCATCACATTGCGGAGTTGCCCGGCCACTCCTTTTCCCTTGTACCCAGAGATTATCTTTGGCCAGAATCGTTTTCACCTAAAAAATCCGCTGTATAATGCAGCGGATTTTTTAGATCAAGCCTGAATATACGATTTTCCGGTTTTTACCGATGCCATTGTATTTTGGATCGATTTTGCCGATTCGTGCAGCCAGGATGTTTCCTGTTCATCGAGTTCAATTTCAAGCTGTTGTTCGATCCCGTTACGGCCGATGACACTTGGTATGCTTAAAGCGACATCACCATTATATCCGTACTGACCATGCAAAGTGGCGGAAACTGGATAAATGCTTTTTTCATCCAGCATCACGGCTTTTGCCAATGTCACTGCAGCCTCAGCGACACCGGCGTTGGTCCATCCTTTCCCATTCAGGACATCAAAAGCGGTTTTCACCACCTTTTGTCTGAACGTTTCTCTGTCCAACGGTTCTTTTCCTTTAAACACGCTATCCAGTTCTTTTTCGCGGAATCCCTGTACATTTAAACGGCTGAAAACCGGAAATGCGGTAAACCCATGCTCGCCCATCATATACCCCGTTACACTTTTCGGATCAATGCCGTAATTTTCGGCAACAATCTGGCGGAGGCGGGCCGAGTCAAGCATGGTGCCTGTTCCGAATATCCGCCCTTTCGGATAGCCAAATTCATTTTCAGCAATATAGACAATCGTATCAAGCGGATTTGTAATAAAAATGATGACAGCTTCTTTTGTATATTTCGTAATCCCTGCCATGACTTCCCGCACCACGGCGGCATTCGTCCTGGCAAGCCCTGACCGGTCCGGCATTTCGTCTTTTTCCGATGGAATTACGCTTGGCCCTGCTGCACAAATAATGACGTCCGCATCGGCGCATTCCGAGTAATCCCCTGCTTTCACGCTTGTGTTTGGCATATATGTAAGTGCTGTGGCATGCCTCCAATCGAGCGCTTCCCCGAATGCGACCCCTTCCTTTTTATCCAGTACAGCAATTTCCGAAAAAAGGCCCAGTTTCATCGCATTTGCAAGCACATACGAACCGACATGCCCGACGCCTGCAACCACCAATTTCGTCTTTCTCACTGTTGTCTCCCCTCCTTGTTTTCTTTATTTTAACATTTAAAGTCATACTATTGCAGAGAAAATTTCGCAAACCGGAAATACTGCATAAAAAAAGCTGCCCGATCCGCAGTACGGTAGGCAGCTTAAGATGCATGATTATTTTTTAAAAATGGTTGAAATCACTTTATCGTAACTCATCGTGCTGTCCACGACATAAGTGCCCGGGCGGAGATGGTTCTCAATGCCCTTCTTTTCGACGTCTTTACTGAATTTAAATGCATCATCCACGATATTTGCTTTCTCAAGCAATCTGCCGACATCAATGCTGGTCATCCCATCCGTTACCTGGAATACAACCCGGTTGACGGTTTTGGTATTTGCAGATTTTTCGGCGGATGACTTCGCATCGGCCAGATCTTTGTCATATGCAGCCTTGGTTTGAACGACATATCCTGCTTGCTCCAGTTTGTCCTTCATCTGGCTGTTGGAGAGCTTTGCAGTTTCAGCCGTATTGGTTTTTTTCGCCGTATTGTCCGCTGCTTTGCCTGTTCCGGAAAAATAAACGGCGCCTGTTACAGCCGTGGCGAGCAAAATCCCTGCGGCAAAGCTGCTCAATTTATTCATTCCCACCGGCAACCTTGCTCCTTTCGTTTTTCGCCGCCATAAACGGGGCCAAGATTTCCTCAATTTCGGCTTGCGTCACTTGTTTTTTTCCTGCAATGCTTTCAATAGAGTAGTTGCGTTTATATAAATCCAGCACTTCAAGCCTGAACTGTTTATCAAAGGCAGAAAGCTGGATGCCGGCTTCTTTTTCAAGAATTTCCATTTCCAGTTCAAGCGTCTGGATGCCGTCTTTCAGATGATTGATTTCATCCATAAGTGCCAAATGCACCGTTTCCAATTCCTGCTGTTCCTCTTTCGCACGGTTCCGCGTTTTAAAGATGGAAATGATCAGCAACACAACGGATACCGCAAATAAAATTGCTAATGTCCAGACCATCAAATATGTATCCCTCCTTCAAAAACTCTTCTTCCTGTTCTCTATTATTATACATGTCCGGCCCTCTATTTTCGATAAAAAACAAGAATTTATGACAAAAGTTGCATTGAAAAACACCAACCGGGCCGGCGGCTGGTGCAGTGTTGTTTAATAATACGGCGCCATCATCAAGTAAACGATAACGCCGGTGAGGCTGACATAAAGCCAGATTGGCATCGCCCAGCGGACAATTTTTTTATGCTTTTTCACCTGCATCGTCCATCCCCACACAAGCGCGAACAAGGCAAGCGGAACAATGATGGCCGCGAGAAAACTGTGGGTAATGAGGATAAAGAAATAGATGGCCCGGATTGCCCCTTCCCCGCCGTATCTTGCCGTTTCAGGCGAAAGATAATGGAACGTCAAGTAAGAAAGCAAAAACAAAAACGTTGACGCGAAAGCAGCCAGAACAAATCCTCTGTGCACATTGATATTTTTCCGTTTAATGGCAATGAGCGCGCAGACCAGAAAAATAAACGTAAAGCTGTTAAAAACGGCGTTCAGCCTCGGCAAAATATAAATATCAAATCCTACTTTTCCCTTGTAACCGATGTTCGTAAAAAAGAGCAGTAAAATGATGATATTTGCTATAAGGGAAACGGTGATAATCAGCGCCGTAAAATTCTTATCACTTTTCGGTTGGTAAGATGGACTGTTCCCTTTATTCATGTTTTCAAGCACCCCGTCATTTTTATATTCTGTAACCATATGCTTCCATGATAGCATGAAGATTGGCAGACAAACAACAATAGCGAAGTTTTTTTCACATTCATTTTTATTTGTGGTAGAGTAAAAGTGAAAAATCATACATACTGGAGCGAAATGATGGGACACTATGAAGCACTTTTTTTAGATGTGGACGGAACGATTTTGACACCGGAAGATACGATCCAGCCTTCAACAAAGCAGGCTGTGGCCAAGGCAAAAAGGTACGGAATGGAAGTCTTTCTGGCAACCGGGAGGCCGCTTCATGAAATTTCGTGGCTGATGGACGAACTGGATATTCAATCCGCAATCGGCTATAATGGCACGCTTGCTGTTTATAAAGGAAAAAACCTTTTTAAAACGGTAATGGATCCAAAAATTGTGGACAAATTTATTGCCATTGCTGAAAAGCACGGCCATGAAGTCGTTTTGTATACGGACCGGCAAAACTTTATCACTTCTTTTGATGTGCCTGAAGTGGAAAGTTTTATAAAAAAAATCCACCTTCGCCAAAACGCCCCTTTTACACCGGAAGCACATGATCAAATATTGGGCATTACGCTTGTAAATGTCCGGGGAAACGGCGCGGCATTGTATGCGGATTTGCCCGGCCTGCATTTATCCCAGGTCAACATTGACGGATTCAGGCATTGTTACGACGTCATTCTTGATAAAGTGAATAAAGGAATGGCTGTAGCCAAAACTCTTGATATCCTTGGCATTCCAAAAGAAAAAGCCGTTGCGTTCGGGGACGGCATGAACGATAAAGAAATGCTGCAGGTGGTCGGCGAAAGTTTTGCGATGGCAAACAGCAACCCCGGACTGTTTGCTTATGCAAAACACCGGACGACAAGCGTTACCGAATCCGGCATTTACCATGGTTTGGAAATGCTCGGGGTGATCGATCAAGTATAAGGGGCGTCCGTTTTAACAGTGAATTAAAAAAGCCGGAACACCCGGCTTTTTTTATGAAAAATTATCCCGGAGCGCTTTTTGCAAAAGCTGCTCGCACCGTTCCAAATCAGCCTTGACAAGTTTTTTGTACGCTTTTGCTTTTTCCATGTCTTTAATTTTGTATACAACAACCTCTTTTCTTTTTGCTCCGTCCGGTTTTACTTTTATTTTGGTTAAAATTTGCTCCTCATCTTCCAGTTCATGAAGCGCCCGGTAGATTTCGGAATGCTGCGGTTCGAAACCGAGCGGCTTAAATTCTTTTTTCAGTTCATCCAAAAGCTGCAGCCCGTACCAGCGCCCGTTTTCAATATTGGTGATCATATAAAGTTTCAAAAAGGCGCGCTGTTTGATTAAAAAGCCGGTACTCTCCCTTTGCCGCTTTTCCGCCATGCTGCTCACCCCTTTTTCTTCCATTATAGTAAAATGTGCCGGCAGCACACAAAAAATAACGCTCGAACGTATGTTATTTTAATTGCAGGTTTTTGTTTTATTGTGTTTTTAGCACACTGTGTATTTTGATTTGTCCCAAAACACTTTCATTTTCTATAAAATGGAAATGCGTTTTATATCCATCCGCGTATCCGGCTATTTTTTTACAGCTGGCAATAGAATGGTGAACATTTAAACAATTGGTTGAAATGAAAAATTTATTTATCTTTTAGCACATAGTGTTATTGAAACAAATTACGCAAAAAAATACCGGCGAATTGCCAGCATTCCGCTTTTCCCAAACGGCATGGGTGCCTTTTCTCAAAATGGGGATTTTTTGCTGCCGTACTGTTTGCCTCATACCCCGGAGAGTTGTTTTCGCAAAACGTGTTTTAAAACTTTTCCGCTCGCATTTCGTGGAAGTGCTTGTAAAAATTCCATTTCGGCCGGCCATTTATATTTTGCAAGTTTCCCCGAACAATGGGCGAGCACTTTTTCTTCTGTCAGTGTTTCGCCTTTTTTCACGACAATATAGGCTTTTGGCACTTCCCCGTATATTTCATGCGGAATGCCGACCACTGCCGCTTCCAAAATTTCCGGCATTTCATATAGCACTTCCTCCACTTCCACCGGATAAACATTTTCTCCCCCGCGGATTAACATATCTTTTTTACGGTCAACTAAATAGAGAAAACCGGCTTCATCATCGAAACGGCCCAAATCCCCGCTATAAAGCCAGCCGTTTTGCAATACCCTCCGCGTTTCTTCTTCATTTTTCAAATATCCTTTCATGACTTGCGGCCCTTTAACAATGATTTCGCCTACTTCCCCGGCGGGAACAGGTGAACCGCTCGCATCTACCACTTGAATTTCCGTTTGCGGCAATGCTTTGCCAACCGAACCGGCCTTTTCCAAAGCAAAACGGTCAATTAATGTTGAAGCGGCCGGTGCATTTTCGGTCTGCCCGTATAAATTTTGCACTTTTACTTTCGGAAAACGCGTTTTTAACTGGCGCACACGTTCATACGGCATCGGAGACGCGCCATAACAGAACAATCGCAAATAAGAAAGGTCAACTTGAGCCATTTTCGGCGTATTGAGAAGGATACTGTACATTGCCGGCACCCCGAAGAAAACAGTAACTTTTTCTTTTTCCATTGTTTCAAGCGTTTTCTCAGGGGAAAATTGTTCTTCTATGATCATGGTGCCGCCACGGTAGATGGATGGAATGCTAAAGACATGGCATGCCGCGCAATGGAATAACGGAGTTACAATATGCACGCGGTCTTCCCTGTTTAAATCCATTGCCTCAGACCAGATTTGCGCCGCTGCCCGGACATTTGCGGCAGACAGCATGACGCCTTTTGGCCTGCCGGTTGTGCCGGATGTATAAAAAACGACAGCAGTATCATCTGCCTCTATTTGGGGAGTCATAAAAGCATCAGTATTTTCTCCGGCAACAGCCCGGAATGTGTCTTCCCCGCCAACCACCAGGCGGTCTTGGAACTGATGGAACTCGCGCGGAATTTCATGCAGTATATGAAGCAAGTGGGAATCATAGATGAGGGCTTTTGCTTCTGAGTGCTGAAAAATATACTGCACTTCGGGCGGCGCCAATTTTGTATTGACAGGCATGGCTGTAAAACCACCCAGTTGGCAGGCATAATAGGCAATGAGCAGCGCATCGGAATTATGGAGAAAAAGGGCAATCATGTCCCCTTTGTTGTATCCCTTTTTTTGGAAAAAAGCGGCGACATTTACCGACTGCCAGTAAAATTGGGCATAAGTCGTTTTCTTTCCCCGGTAAGACGTGATGATATGGTCCGGTTGATGAATGGCATGCCATTTAAGCTGTTGCCCTACAAACATTTTTACTCCTCCTGTTCGAAAAACCCGGTTTTTCCGTTTGCCGCAGTAAAGCGCCGGCTGCGGCGGTCCTTTCCTGCCTGCAGCCGGAGACAACATGTTTTTAATCCAATCGCTCAATAATCGTCGCGTTTGCCATCCCATAACCTTCGCACATGGTTTGCAAGCCGTAACGATCGTTTGTTCGTTCCAGTTCGTGCACCATCGTTGTCATAAGCCGCGCCCCGCTTGCGCCAAGCGGATGGCCAAGCGCAATCGCACCGCCGTTCGGGTTCAGTTTTTCCGGACTGGCGCCGGTTTCTAAAAGCCAGGCAAGCGGTACGGAAGCAAATGCCTCGTTCACTTCAAATACATCTATATCATCAATCGAAAGGCCCGCCTGGTGCAGCACTTTTTCCGTAGCCGGGATCACCCCCGTCAGCATCAGTGTCGGATCGGACCCGACAACGGCCCGGGCGAGAATACGGAATCGCGGCTTCAGGCCGAGTGACTCTGCTTTTGTGCGGGACATGATTAAAACGGCAGCTGCCCCGTCGCTAATCTGGCTCGCATTGCCTGCCGTGATACGCCCGTCTTCCTGAAAAGCCGGTTTCAGCGCGGCCAATTTTTGAACCGATGTATCTGCACGCGGGCCTTCGTCTTTCACAACCGATACGGCTATGCCATCCGGCTGTTCCGCTTCAACCGGCATGATCTCCCTGTCAAAACGCCCTTCTTTCTGCGCTTGCAATGCACGCCTATGGCTTTCCAACGCATAATGGTCCATCTTTTCACGGCTGATGCCCCACTTTTCCGCAATCAAATCCGCGGACAGCCCTTGATGGATCATGTTGTATTTTGCTGTGAGTACCTTGCTAAATTGTACGCCGCTCCTGTTGGACCCGATCGGAACGCGTGACATGCTCTCAACCCCGCCTGCAATCACCACATCCATATCGCCGGAAAGAACCGCCTGGGCTGCAAAATGCACCGCCTGCTGGCTGGATCCGCACTGGCGGTCAATAGTAACACCGGGCACTTCAATCGGAAATCCGGCGATCAGCGCTGCCTGCCGCGCAATATCAGACGCCTGTTCCCCGACCTGGGAAACGCAGCCCATGATCACATCTTCCACCAAATCCGGGGATATCCCCGTTCGTTTAACCACTTCCTGCAAAACTTTCGCCGCCAGTTCTTCCGCCCGGATCCCGCTTAATAATCCGTTCCGCTTTCCAACGGGTGTCCGAACCGCTTCTACAATGACCGCTTCCCGCATCCGAATTCCCCTCACCATAAAAATTTTCCACTCCGCTTACACCCTGCGTTTTCCAAACCTGCGATTCCGTTTGTAAACCCGCATTTGCACGGGCCTTTTTGAAAAATGGTGCCCGGCCCGGACGAATGCTTTGAAAATCTTATTTATCGGCACGTTAAGCAAACGTCCAATCCGCCGGGCACGTGCGGTTTCAGATATGTTTCCCGCATCTGCCTACCGGCGGATTTTTCCAGCGCCAGCTCACACCCATTACTTCGGCTGCATCCGGATCGCACCGTCAAGGCGGATCGTTTCCCCGTTCAGCATCGGGTTCAGGACAATGCTTTGGACAAGCTGCGCATACTCCGCCGGCCGTCCGAGACGGGGAGGAAACGGCGTCATTTTGCCAAGCGCATCCCTTGCTTTTTCCGGCAAAGAAGCAAAAAGCGGCGTTTCAAATACACCCGGTGCAATCGTGACAACACGGATGCCAAGCCCGGCAAGATCCCTGGCAACCGGAAGTGTCATCCCGACAATGCCGCCTTTTGACGCGCTGTACGCCGCCTGCCCGATCTGCCCTTCAAAAGCGGCAACCGAGGCTGTATTGATGATCAGCCCTCTTTCCCCTTCCTCGTTCGGGCTGTTCTGTGCCATTTTTTCAGCGGCAAGCCGGATCACATTAAAAGTGCCAATCAGGTTCACCTCAATCACTTTCCGGAAAGAGGCAAGATCATGGGCGCCGCTTTTGCCGTATGTTTTTTTCGCCGCTCCGATGCCGGCACAATTCACCAGAATGTTAACGCTTTCAATTTGTTCCAGGGCATATTGGACACTTTTCTCGTCGGTTACATCCGTTTGGAAAAAGCGGACACGGCCTTTTAGTTCCTGCTCCAATTTTGCCCCTTTTTCCTGCTGAAGGTCAAAAACAACCGCCTCCGCGCCGCTTTCCACCAATTTTCTCACCGTTGCTTCCCCGAGTCCTGATGCCCCGCCGGTTACAATGGCTGTGCTGTTTTCCAGATTCATTTGGCCAAACCCCTCTCCCGTGAAAATCCGTTCATATCTAAAATTCTAAATGTTTGTATTTTCGCTGTCAACCGAAAAAAACCGCTCAAAAGCGGTTTTAATGTTCCAGCAAAAAGTTGACGGGAACGCTCATTTTTTTATCCGGATGGTCAAGGGTATGCACCGTTGCCGTTTCTTCCTGCCGGTCAACGTGCTCGATGTAAATCCTTTCCCCGTTCAAGGTGACCGTCACCATTTCCGGCACGTTCATAATTTCCTGCGCACGTCTTGCATCCATATCAAAACCTCCGTTTCTTTTTATAATTAAAGTATGGATAGGGGGGTATGAAACTATACCGGCATTTAAACATCCGCCTCTTCCTGTGCTAAAATAAAACAAAGAACAGAAACGGAGATGATGGGGATGAAGTCTTTTAAAATCGTGCTTGGCGATATTACAAAAGCCAAAACGGACGCCATCGTGAATGCGGCGAATACAACACTGCTTGGCGGCGGCGGCGTGGACGGGGCCATCCACAAGGCAGCAGGGCCCGGGCTCCTGGAGGAATGCCGGAAATTGAACGGATGCCCGACCGGCGAAGCAAAGATAACGAAAGGATACCGGCTCCCGGCAAAATACGTCATTCATACGCCCGGCCCCGTCTGGCAGGGAGGCGGCCATCATGAAGCCGAATTATTGGAAAACAGTTACCAAAACAGCCTGCGCCTCGCTGAATCGAAAGGGCTGCGGACGGTTGCCTTTCCTTCCATCAGCACCGGCGTTTACCATTACCCGGTGGATGCGGCTGCCCGGATCGCTGTCCGCACCATTTGCACATTCCTTGAAACTTCCGGCTCCGTCCAGGAAGTTTGGATGGTTTGCTTTGACGAACGGACAAAACAAGCGTATGAAAAAGCAGCAACAGAATGGGAAAGAATTTCACATAATGGCGAAAAATCCGGCAAAACTGTGGCGATCCTGGTGAATTGAGTCAATCAATTTGCTTTTGCCAGCATGCCAGCTTTTTTTGCCCGGGCCGGCACGTGCCGGAAAAGCGGAAAAGAAGACATTTTCACAGGTGTTTCGCAGCTGCCGCCGTTTTTCCACACCCATGCCGTTTTACCGGAAACTTACTTTGCCCGTCCCGCTAGATCCCGGGCCCGGATTCTTCCCTGGTTTAGGGGCCTGCAGCCGCTTCCAATTCGGAAAGGTTCTTATATTTTCTGGCCCGGTCGATCTTGCTTTTCCGAATATGAAACTGTTTAACAGCGTATTGCCGCATCATATCCGGCTCGAATACAATCCGCGATTCAACATTTGACTGTTCTCTTTGTAAAACCGCCAGTCCGACAAGGTATTCGACAACGCCGTAAGCGTGCGCCCACAACTCATCCATATAGTCATGGAACAATTTAAACCTTTCCTCATTTCCGACCACAAGCCGCTGTATCGTATAAATGCCAAACTGGATATGCCTGCCTTCATCCATATTTAAATAATCTATGCCCTGTAAAATGCCCAGGAACAAGCCGGCTTTTTTATAAATCTGCCTGAACGAATAATAACCGGATTCCGCAAGCACCCCTTCCACAATTATATTGTAAACCGCCGCCGCACGGTTGACCGCTTCAGGCGAATCGTCTGTATAGAGGCGTTCCATTGCTTCGGGCAGCGCTTCGTAAAAAATCCGCTTGTAACTGTCGTTATGGTAAGCCGATAAATCAAGATCGCCGACGCCCACAGCCTGCTGCCATCGCGAAAACATTTCCGTATGTTTGGCTTCATCGTGCAGATAGCTTTCACAACTGATTATATATTCCGAACCTTCCAAGGCCAATTCCTATATATGTAGGGAAAACGTCAGCCCGGTTTGCCGCTTGCCCTATATTTATCGCCCGCCTAAAGCCTTGCCGATACGCAAATCCGCGCATCCGGTTTCGGTTTGCCTGCTGCACGCCTGTTCCTTCGTCGCAAAAAAATCATCTGCTTCTTAAACTGAAGCAGATGCGGGCATATCAGGGCAAAAAATATAAAATTTTACCATTCTCCAGCCGGCTCGAAATTTTCCCGGCGGATTCCAGATAAAGGCATCTTGTAATCGTTGCCATAAACGGCGCAAAAAATTGCTTTAATGCGACATCGCCGTAAGTATCCCGGCAGATTTGCGCCGCTGTTTTCTCCCCTTCCTGAAGCGACATGGTCATTTGCTTGAGCCTGTGCTCATGGCGCATCCGGATGCTTTGCGCCCGCGCCTTTACATCGCCGATCAGCCCGCCGTGCCCCGGAAGCGCCACTTTGACAGGCAGGTCTTTAATCCGGTCAAGCGAATCAAAATAATCCCCAAGCGGGTTTTTGTCGTTCTCAGACCAGGCGGCAACAATGGGGGACAAGTCTTTTAACACATGGTCTCCGAGCACCAGAATTTGCTTTTTGCGATTGTAAAAACAAAAATGGTCCGGCGCATGGCCAGGCGTCCGGATCGCTTCGTAAGGATCATCACCGAGCAGAACCTGTTCGCCATTTTTAAAAAGGCCGTCCGGTTCAAAATCATATTTCGGGATCTCCCGTGCAAAATTCCGTTTCGGCAAAGTCGGCCCGCCATGCTTTTGCAAAACCGCTTCGTATTTATCATGTGAAACGGCAAAACGGGCCTTTGTTTCCTGCATGGTCTGAAAGCTTAAATCGGACATGAAAACAGGTACACTGTATTTTTCTTTCAGCCATTTCGCAAGCCCGAGATGGTCGGGATGCGAATGTGTCAGCACAATTTTTTCAATGGGAAAAACCGATGCCAGCACTTTGTTCCATGTTTCCTTCGCCGTTTCATGGAAGTCCCCGGTATCCACAATCGTGTACCCTTTTTTTCCTTTAAAAAGATAGCAATTGACCTCCCGCATGCCGAATGGAAAACGGACGACCAGTTTCCATACATTTTCCGCCACTTTCGTGAAGTCGCATGAATCCTTTTTCTCTGTAAAACTTGCCAAATCCATCCCCTCCTACCATAAGCATAACTTTTCGGAGGGGCGGGGGCAAACTTTTTCACTTTTTTTAATCGTATGCATGATGCCGCCAATCAGGCAGATGGTGCCATAAGTACCTGCCTTTTTGGGCTGGGCTCAACTGTCCCGCAAAATCACCTGTTCGATCGGTTCTTTTGCAAATTCAATGCCGTTTTCGCGGAACAGCCGGACGATCACATGGCGCATTTCATTTTCAATCTCATCTTTCTGGTTGCCCGGCAAAAGCGGGATCTCTACAAGAAAATCAAAGCTATGGTTCCGCAACCGGATCAACTTTACAGACGCTATCGTATCCGGTGCGAGACCATGATCTGCTTCTTTCACTATTTCAAAAGCCTCGTGCAATAGCTTTTCCACCTTTTTTGTATCCATTTCGGAACTGACGCTGACCTGAATAGAAGCAGAAGGCTTTTCCGTCGTCCGGTTTTTAATGACCTGTTCAATAAAATATTGATTTGGAACAATCAGCGTACCGCTTTTATCGAGCCGGACCGTTGTAGAGCGGAGATTGATTTTCTCCACTCTGCCGGTTTCCTCATTGATTTCAACCGTTTCACCGACTTCAATCGGGCGTTCAAATAAAATGATGATCCCGGATACGAAGTTTGCCGCGATGTTGCGCATGCCAAAGCCGAGCCCGATCCCGATTACGCTTAAAACCGCCCCAAGTGCAGACAGGTCAAGGCCGACCGTTGTAAAGCTGATACAAAGTGCAGCAATCATGACGGTATAATAAATGAGGCGGTTAAACGTATACCCGAGTCCGCGGTCAACGTGATAATGGTCATAAACGGTTGAAAGCACATATTTTGTCAGAAGCTTCACAAGCCTGTGCGCGAGCGTGACAATCATTAAAGCAACAATCAGCAAAAACGGCGTGACATCGAGCCCGCCTTTGGAATAAAGCGGGTAAAACAACCACCTGTTATCGGAGAAATCAAACAGGAAGATCAAAAGTACACCGTATAAACAAGCCCAGTTTGTAATTGAATAAACCGCCGGCACGACCGTTTTTTGCAGCCGGCGGTTCCTTTTGGCTGCAACCGATACCGTCCACTTCAACAGCTTGCCGGCAACAAGCAAAACGACCGTATCAAGCGCAAAACGAAAAAGATGAATGTCCGAGAATTCTTTCCATACTGTATCCAACAACATAACCACCCGGTTCCAAGATGATATTTTTTCTATACCCTGAAACCGGGCATTCAATCGTTACAAGCCGTATTTCCGCAGTTTTCTGTAAAATGTGCTGCGCGGAATATCCAGCATTTTCGCCGCTGCCGCCGCATTTCCTTTCGTATGTTTCAAAGCTTCCAGTATCATATCGCGCTCAATCGCTTCCCGCGGGTTCAGCGTCGTGACCTGTTTTTCCATGCCGTTAAGCCCGGTCTCTCCGGAAACATATTCGTCCACATACCGTTCCGCTTCTTCTTCACCGGCCACAGCAAGCAGTCGGACGTTTTCAATCACATTCATCAGTTCACGGATATTGCCGGGCCAATGATAATCCTGCATTTTCTTCATAACCGCCGGCGGGATTTCGACGTCTTGATTTTTCTTTCTGCTGATATACTGAATCAAAGCAGGCAAGTCTTCTTTTCTTTCGCGCAAAGCAGGAAGGCGGACGGGAAAAACATACAGGCGGTAAAACAAATCTTCACGGAACTTCCCTTCTTTGACGAGCTTCGGTAAATCCTTGTGGGTCGCGGCAATAATCCGGACGTCCACACTTACTTCTTTTGCAGAACCGACCGGCACGACTTTTCTTTCCTGCAGGACGCGGAGCAACGCCGTTTGCATGGCAGACGGCAGCTCGGCCACTTCGTCAAGAAATAAGGTGCCGCCATGGGCCTGCTCGAATTTTCCTTTATGGCCACCCCGTTTTGCGCCGGTAAAAGCCCCGTCGGCATAACCGAAAAACTCGCTTTCCATTAATTCTTTCGGCACAGCCCCGCAATTGACGGCAATAAACGGGCCGTTTTTCCGGCTGCTGTTTTCATGGATGGCTCGTGCGACCAGCTCCTTTCCAGTTCCGGTCTCACCCGTGATAAAACAAGTGGTATCGGAAAGGGAAGCAATCCGGGCTTTGCGCAACGTTTCCTGAAAACTTCTACTTATACCGGTGACGCCACGGAAGACGAACTTTTCTTTTTGAAGAAGGGTGCCGGAAAGATTTTTATTTTCAGACAAAAAGAAACAGGTGCCGATTTTTTCCCGGCTGGAAGGCAATGGAATGGATTGGTTCACAATGGTATCCGTTTGGGAGGTCATTTCTTCAATCGTTCTACCAAAATAATCCGGCATTTTCTTCCGAAGCGGCCGGCTTGCCGCAACGGCTTTTCCTTCTTCATCCGTAATGACGAGTAACCGGTCCCCGTACTGGTCCGAAAGTTCAACAGCTTTTTGGATGAAACGTTCATGCCGGCTTTTTGCCATGCGTACGATTTCCTGCTCTACTGTATAAGCCAGCGATGAAACCATGGCGAGCATGAAAGGGTGGGATTCGGTATATGGACATGTTAAGTCCATGACGCCAACAAGATTCCTTTGGCTGTCGTAAACCGGCGCGGCTGCACAGCTCCACTGGTGGGAGGCAACCGAAAAATGCTCAGGGCCGTTCACCATCACGGCTTCCCCTGTCTCAAGCGTAGTGCCGATCGCATTCGTGCCGACCCGCTCTTCCGTCCAGCAAACCCCTTCGACAAAATTAATTTTTTGCGCTTCAAAAATGGTTTTCCGGTTTCCTGATACGGACAGCACATGCCCGCAAGGATCAATCAGGAGCGCCATCATGCCGGCTTCCTGAAACACAGGCTCCATCTTTTTCACATGGCGTTCGGCAATATTTAAAAAATCTTTATGCCTTTCCCGGTGTGCCAATAGTTTTTCAACAGGCAGGATATGCTGCCCTTTCCGCAAATACGGGTTCACATCCCGTTTTTTACAGCGGTACCACGATTCAGCGATTCGGTTGTTGATTCTCTCGGGATCCAATGTCCCTTCCTGCACAAACTTTTTCCACGTATTCCAATAACATACAGCCATCTTTCATCCCTCCGACTCATCATAGAAAATTGCGCATCAGGAAGAAAGTCGTGATGTTCTTTTCTATTATAATCGAATACGGAAAGCGTTTTCAATATGTAGACAGGGCTTATGAATATTCCCGGCAGTCTGAGAGACTGCCGGGAATGATTATACGTGCACCGGATGCCCCTGTGCATTTAAAACGGCTTCATGGATGGCTTCTGAGACGGTCGGATGAGCGGCAATCAAGCGCTCAAGCAAATCAGCCGTCATTTCCCCGTTCAGCATCAATACCCCCTGCCCGACCAGTTCGGTTGCATGCGGGCCGCAAATGGACAAGCCGACCACCTCTTCGTATTCCGGCTCGATGATGACTTTCACTTTCCCAACCTGTTCCCCGCTGATCATCGCTTTTCCGTTTGCCGAAAACGGAAATTCGCCGATCCGAACAGCGCCGTACATTTCTTTCGCCTGCTTTTCGGTGAGGCCGGTGCCGGCAATTTCCGGAAACGTATAAATGCAGCGGGGAACGGCTTTGTAATCCGCACTTGCCTCCATTCCGCATGCATTGAGCGCGGCCACTTTTCCTTCATGAAAAGCGACATGTGCAAGTTGGATGCCGCCAATACAATCGCCGCAGGCATAAATATGGGGGATGTTCGTCTGCATCTTTTCATTGACTTTTATGCCCGATTTTTCATACGCCACCCCGGCATTTTCGAGGCCGATCCCGTTGACAGACGGTTTCCGGCCGATTGAAACAAGCACGTATTCCCCGTAAATCTCGCGCGTTTCCCCTTCCTGCTCAATCAGCGCGCATTTCTTATCACGGTCCAGTTTTTTTACGGCAGCAGATGTATAAATGTCCACCCCGTCTTTTTCAAGCTGCTCTTTTAAAATATTCGCGATATCCGCATCTTCCCCCGGCAAAATATGTGGGGCCATCTCTATGATCGACACTTTTGTCCCAAGCCGGCTGTAAATGCTCGCAAACTCGCAACCGATTACCCCGCCGCCGACAATTACGAGCGATGGAGGCAGTCCGGGAAGAGACATGGCCTGCGTGCTGTCGATGATCCAGTTGCCATCAAACGGCGCAAACGGGAGGGAGCTCGGTTCAGACCCTGTTGCGATGATGAACTGGTCCGCTTTTATTTCAACCGTGCCGTCCAGCGTTTCTGCAAGGACCACATGGGGTGACTGGAATGCCGCTTTTCCCTGCACGATTTTGATTTTGTTTTTTTTCATTAAGTAATGGATGCCCTGCACAAGCCGGGAAACGATTGCATTTTTCCTTTCAAGCAGGGCGGGCCAGTCAATGGACACCGCTTCCTTGTTCACCCGGATCCCGAATTTGTCCGCTTCCCGGATGTCCCGGTAGCGCCCTGCACTTTCCAAAAGCGTCTTGGTCGGCATGCACCCTTCATTTAAGCATGTGCCGCCTAAGTTTGCCTGTTCAAATAAAATGACATCCGCACCCTGCTGTGCTGCTGTAATGGCAGCGACGTAGCCCGCAGGCCCGCCGCCTAAAATCCCGATGGTTCCCATCCTGATCCCTTCTTTCCTACAAAAGCATCGTAACTGGTTCTTCCAAATATTGCTTGACCGTTTGCAGGAAGGCTGCTGCCGGCGCCCCGTCGAGCACGCGGTGGTCAAACGTCAGGCTGAGCGGCAGCCGGCTCCGTTTTTCAATTTTGTCCCCGATAAAAACAGCTTCATCCGAAACGACACCGACACCCAATATCCCGGCTTCCGGCGGGTTCAAAATAGGCGTGAAAAATTCGACGCCGCTTGCACCCAGGCTTGAAATGGTGAAAGTGGACCCTTGCATCTCATCTGCCGGCAGTTTCCCGGATCTTGCTGCCGCTGTTTTTTCTTTGATTTCTTTTGCCAAGTCGATCAGCGATTTGCTGTCGGCGTTGCGGATGACCGGGACAATCAGCCCTTTTTCAACCGCCGTTGCGATGCCCAAATGGATTTCCGGGTAAGTGACAATTGTGTTATCCATAAACGCACTGTTCATTTCCGGATGGTTTTCGAGGGCAAGGATGGCAGCTCTTGCTATAAAATCCGTGATCGTCAGTTTGCTGTCGTACCGTTTTGTGATTGTCTCTTTCACTTGCGTTTTTAGCGCCAATAGTTCCGTGACATCCGCTTTCATCGTGATCGTCAGCTGTGCAGCCGATTGCAGGCTGGCATGCATGCGTTCTGCGATCACTTTGCGCATGCCGGATACCGGTGTGTGCTTCGGTTCTTTTCCTGCCGGCGCCTGGATGAGGCTGTCCTGTTTGCGGCTTTCTTTCTTTGACGCAATTGCCTGTTCCACATCTTCTTTTGTAATCCTGCCCCCTGGCCCGGTCCCTTTTATATCTTCCGGTTTGATGCCTGCTGCTTCCGCCATTTTCCGCGCGACCGGGGAAATTTTCACGCGCACTTTCCCCGGTTTTTTCGGGAGCGGTGCGGGACGGGCCGCCTTTATTTCTTCTTTTTGTCCTTTTTCTTCCTGCACCGGGGCTGCTGTTGCCGCCACTTCTTCATCCGGATTTCCGATATAGCAAATCACCGTTCCCGGCGGTACGCCCTTTCCTTCCGGCACATTGATTTTTAATACATTGCCGTCCGCAGGGGACTCGATTTCCATCTCTATTTTTTCCGAACTGATGCTAGCGATCGGGTCGCCTTTTTTAACGGCTTCTCCTTCTGTTTTATTCCACTGTGAAACGGTTCCTTCTTTCATCGCCATCCCAAGTTTGGGCATAATAACTTCAACCGGCATGCCAACCACTCCTTTCTATCTGTCTGTTATTGCCCGACCGGTTCCCCCAACAGCTCTGATACCGCCTGCACAATTTTCCCGGCGGACGGCAAATACAAATCTTCAAGCGGCGGCGAGAACGGAACCGGCGTGTGCGGTGCCGTGATCCGTTTGATCGGGGCATCCAGATCATCAAACCCTTTATCGGCAACAAGTGCCGCAATATCGGTTGCCACATTGCACCGCGGGTTCGCTTCATCGACCACAATGAGCCGGTTTGTTTTTGCGACCGACTGGAGAATCGCCCCTTCATCGAGCGGCGATAAACTGCGCGGATCAATCACTTCCGCTTCGATGCCGTCTTTGGCAAGCCGTTCTGCCGCTTCAAGCGCCGTCTGCACCTGTTTGCCAATTGCAACAATGGTGATGTCGCTTCCTTCACGTTTCCTGTCCGCCTTACCGAGCGGAATCGTATAGTAATCTTCGGGCACTTCCCCTTTTATGTTGTAAAGCGTTTTATCTTCAAAAAAGATAACCGGGTCATTGTCTTCGATCGCAGCCAAAAGCAGCCCTTTCGCATCATATGGCGTTGACGGCACGACGACTTTTAAGCCCGGTATCGACGTAAACAGCGCATACAGGCTTTGCGAGTGCTGGGCCGCCGCCCGGAAACCGGCGCCGTGCATCGTCCGGACCGTCACCGGCACTTGCGCCTTGCCGCCGAACATGTACCGGAATTTCGCACCCTGGTTGAGCACTTCGTCCAGACAGCTGCCGATAAAATCGTTGAACATGAGCTCTGCAATCGGCCGCAATCCTGTTGAAGCAGCAGCCATCGCAGCCCCCATATAGCCCGCTTCCGTAATCGGCGTATCCAAAATCCGCCCGCGGCCGAATTCCTGGACAAGGCCTTTCGTCACGCCAAGCACGCCACCCCATGCTTCTTCATCCTGCAGGTGGTCGACTTCCGCGCCGCCGGCAACGTCTTCCCCCATCAAAATCACGTTTTCATCTCTTCTCATCGCCAGTTTCATCGCTTCGTTAATGGCCTGCGAAAAAGAAATTTGTCTTCCCATTGGAAAAGCCTCCTTTTTTCATAGATTAGTAGGATACATAGACATCTTTCAAAAGTTCGGAAGGGTCCGGATACGGGCTTTCTTCGCTGAATTTCACAGCTTCTTCGATCTCCTGTTCCACTTTTTGTTCCAGGCTGTTGATGTCTGCTTCGCTGAACAGGTTTTGTTCAAGCACAAATTTTTTAAATTGGACGATCGCATCTTTTTCATTCAGCTGTTTCGCCTTTTCTGCTTCTGCTTTATAAGTTTGGGCATCCCCTTCAAAATGCCCGTAGTTTCGGTACGTCACGCATTCAATCAGCGACGGGCCTTCCCCGTTGCGGGCGCGTTCCACCGCTTCTTTTGCCGCCTGGTACACGGCGACGATATCTTTCCCGTCGACACGAACACCCGGAATGTCGTAGGCAACGGCACGGTCGGCAATCGTTTTACAGCTTGACGCATAATGGAATGGCGTCGCTTCCCCATAGCCGTTATTTTCCGCCACAAAGATGACCGGAAGCTTCCATACGGCTGCCAAGTTGATGCCTTCGTGAAACGTACCGTGGTTATTCGCGCCGTCCCCAAAGAAGCAAACGCTTACATTACTCGTCTTTTTAACTTTCGCCGTCAATGCTGCGCCGCATGCCAGCGGGAACCCGCCGCCGACAATCCCGTTTGCACCGAGCATGCCTTTGTCGAGGTCGGCAATATGCATGGAACCGCCTTTTCCTTTGCACAGACCTGTCGCTTTCCCGTAGATTTCCGCCATCATCCCTTTTAAATCGCAGCCTTTCGCGATACAGTGGCCGTGGCCGCGGTGTGTGCTTGTGATCATATCCTGATCGTTCAGATGGGCGCAAACGCCGACTGCAACCGCTTCCTCACCGGCATATAAGTGGACGAAGCCCGGTAAAATGCCGGTCGCAAACACTTCATGCACTTTGTCTTCAAACTTGCGGATTTCAAACATTTTTTGCAACATCCACTGCGCTTTTTCCTTCGTTAACTGCAGTTCGCCCGCTTTTACTGTCTCCATTTATCCATCCTCCTTATCGTCGTCTTTCACTTGGTAAACAAGCAAAAAGCGTGCCAACTGAAAACCCCGCTTTCATCCTGCTTCGTCTGCCCGGCACATAAAAAAATGAGACAAACCGGGACAGCTGTCTCATTTTGTCTCATTTTTTCCCATATTTTCTTATCCGCTGATTTCTGACTTTTTCATTTTCCATGCAGCCGGTGCAACGGGTTTTCGTGACATCAGGCTGTGCAGCACCATACCGGCTGCAACTGTGATGATGCCGAACCAGGACAACAGCGATGGCGCCGCAACCGGTAAAATGGCCATCTCCCCGAACAGCGCAAACAGCACTTCCAATGACTGGGTCGCTTCCACAAGCGATAATTTTTGCATGTCACCGCGGACAAGATCGGTTGCCCGGAAAAACAATACCGTGGCAATCACCCCGGAAAAGACCGCAACCACGCCTGATTGCACGATTTGGTTTCCGGACGGCGGGCCGGACGCCTTTAAACCGTACAATGACAGGATAAACCAGAACGGCAGGCTGGCAAGCGTCATGCCGAGCACACGCTGGAATGTATCGAGCCGGCCTTCGCACAATTCCATCATTTTCCGGTTGCCCAAAGGATAAGCAAAAGTCGCCACAATGACTGGAAGGACACCCAGTATCATTTCCCGGAAGCTGATCCGGCCGGCCTGCTCAAGCTGCATCATCAAAACGCCGAGCAAAATCACAAGCGACCAGCGCAAGCCGCGGAACGGGATGGGCTCCCGGATTTTTAGCAGGCCCTTTGGCGTCTCCACCGTTTTAAAAAAGAACGGGGCAAGCAGCGAACCGGATAAAATCGTGATCTGCCAGGTGGCGGCCACGAGCCATCCGGGCGCATAAGCTGCCGAAAAACATAACGGCGCATAAAAAAGAACAAAACCGGTAAAGCTCCACAATAACCACCCGGCCGGATGCTTTTTCATTTCCGCCCATAAGGCTTTAAAATTTTTCCTGGCAAGCACGATCACAAGCAAAAACGGAACCATCAAAATGTACCGGAGGGAGGCGCTCCAAATCCAGCTGCCGCCCGACAGTTCCATCGACCGGTTTAAAACAAATGTCACCGCGAAAAAGAAGGCGGCACATACCCCCAATAAGACCGGACGCAACATCTCCCACATCCTTTTTAAAGCGTTTTAAAGAAATCCCGCATGCGGGGCATTCCTCCATATCTTATGAAAGCGGCCATGTTTTGAGCTCGTTCCAATACGTGCAAATGGTCTGGATGCCTTTATCAAAATTTTCAAGATGGAAATGTTCGTTCGGCGCATGGGCATTTTCCGACGAAAGGGCAAATCCCATCAGCACGACCGGAATTTTTAAAATGCGATCAAATTCTGCGACAATCGGGATCGACCCGCCGCCCCTTGTATAAGTAACCGGCACGCCGTACACTTTTTCATACGCTTTTCCGCAAAGCTGGATGGCAGGATGCTTGCGCGGCGTGACATACGGGTAACCTTTGTCAAATTCGGTTACAGAAACGGTTACGCCTTTTGGGGCATGGGCTTCAATATGTTTTTTCACTAACGACAAAATTTCGTACGGGTCCTGGTTTGGCACAAGGCGGCAGGTCACTTTCGCAAAGGCTTCAGACGGCAAAACGGTTTTCAGGCCTTCTCCGGTAAAACCGCTTTGTAAGCCGTTGATCTCAAGCGTCGGCCGGACGGATGTTCTTTCTGCGTACGAGTAGCCTTTTTCCCCGAACAATACAGGCACGCCAAGCTGCGCCTGTATTTGGCTTTCATATGCCGCCTGTTTTGCGAACGCTTCTTTTTCTTCCGGCGTGCTTGCTTCCACTTTGTCATAAAAGCCTTCCACCAAAACCCTGCCGTCCTGGCCATGGAAGGATGCCAGCAATTCAACCAGCGCAGTGGCAGCATTTTGCACCCCGCCGCCGTATTCGCCGGAATGAAGATCGCTTGATGCGCCTTTTACATGGATTTCAAGGCCGCATAAGCCGCGCAGCCCGTAGCAGATCGTCGGTTTTCCCAATTCCGGCATGCCGGTATCGGAAACGACGATCAAATCCGCTTTTAAAAGTTCCTGATGCGCTTCTGCAAATGGCGCAAGATTCGGGCTGCCGATTTCCTCTTCCCCTTCAAACAACACTTTGATATTGACAGGCAGTTCCCCTTCCGTTTCCATCAGCGCCTCGATCGCTTTGATATGCATAAACACCTGCCCTTTATCATCGCTCACGCCGCGGGCAAAAATTTTGCCATCGCGGATCTCCGGTTTGAACGGATCGCTTTTCCAGAGGTTCAGCGGGTCAACCGGCTGGACGTCGTAATGCCCGTAAATCAGGACGGTCGGCCTCCCGTCTGCGTGAAGCCAGTCGCCGTATACAACCGGGTTGCCTTTCGTTTCCATCACTGCGGTATGTTCGAGGCCTGTTTTCCCAAGCTCCGCTTTCAGCCATTCCGCTGCTTTTCTCACATCTGTTTGATGTTCGGATAAGGAACTGACACTCGGGATTTGGAGAAAATCAAACAGTTCTTTTAAATGTTGCTCATGGTGTTCCTTTAAATATTGCTGATAGGTTTGTGGCATTCCTATACCTCCTTGTCATGCTTTCTCTTTATTGTAAGACAAGTTTCATTAATTTTCCAATTTATTTTGAAAGGCGGCAAACGAAAAAAAGAAAGCAGGAGCCCCTTTTTTGGCAGCTCCTGCTTTTTTTATTCCTCCGTTTGATTCGCAAATTCCGCCATGGCTGCGGCCATAAACGTTGCAAGCCCTTCGCCAAATTGATCAATGTTTTTTGTAAACCGGCTGTCTTCTATATACATTTGGCCAAGCCCTTTAAAGGCTTCCGGCGTATAATTCCCGAAATGGCGGTTTAAAAAATCAAACCATTTCCGGATCGCTGTCTGCGCTCCTTGTGCGCGCGGGTCCTTGTGGCGGATGGCGGCAAGCTCACGGTAAATTTCGTTCATCTCATCAGCCAAAGCCAATTTTTCATCCCCGCCAAGCGTCGCCATTTTCGCTTCCGCTGCATCTACTGCCTGATCCCCCCATTTTTCGCGTGCCTCACGCTCATACGGATTGTTGTCAAAGCGGAAACCGGCAAATTTTTCTTCACTAGACATTTCCATTCCCTCTTTCTCCGATTGGATTGTTTTTTCGATCAAGGCAATCATTTTCGCGAGCCGCTTCTGTTTTTCAATCAGCAAATGGCGCTGGAGCTCGAGCGCCCCGAGCCTTTCAAACGAAGGGCTTTCCATGATTTCCTTGATCTTTTGCAAAGGGAAGCCCAATTCCTTGAAAAATAAGATTTGCTGGAGCGTTTTTAGGTTTTCTTCCGAATAGTGCCGGTAACCGGACGGTGAAACTTCAGCCGGTTTTAGCAGCCCGATGTCGTCATAATGGCGCAATGTCCGGATGCTGACGCCGGCCAGCTCTGCAACTTCTTTAATTCTCATCGTGCAGCCCCCCTTCCTTTTTTACTGTAAGGGGTGACGCAGCGTGAGGGTCAAGACATTTTTTCAAGTTTTTCCTGGAGGGCAAACAGCACTTCGTAAATTTTTACGAAAGCTTCCATGAGCGGCATTTCTTCCTTGAAACCGGGCACATCGTTCAACGGAAAGTTCACATCCCAGATGCCTTCATTGCCATCAAAAACGATTTCCCCTTTCCCGTCTCCTTCGAGCAGTTCAGACAATCCCGTTTGAATCGCCGGCCCGTATTTCTTTTGCACTTTAAGCCCGAGCATACTATTGTAATGGCCGAAGACATCATCCAACTCGAGGGCAATCCCGTCGACGCCGATGATGCCAAACCAGTCCGACGCGATGTAAACATATTCTTTCCTATGCTTTTTCAAATAGAGGACAGGTTCATTTAAAAACACCGCCGTTTCCACTGCAAGCGTCTCATCGGTTTCCTTACTGCACCGTTCAATAGATGCATCGGCAAAACGGGCGGTACCCTCTTTTTCAACAATTTCTTTTTGATTGACAGCATCTTTGAAAAAATCCTTATAGCGCTCCAAATACGCTATTTCTTGTTTACATAATATTATTATAGTATCCTTTTGGTTTTCGATATATGTTTTTAAATTTTTTCCCAGCATGGCAACCATCCTTTATGAGGTATTCTGCTAAACAGTATGTCCCAATTGGAAGCTTTTGTAAAGAAACAAAAAAACTGTGCCCGGAGAATAAAATCCTTCTAGGCACAGTTTGTAAAATTATTTATTCACCGCTGCCGGTTTATGAAAATCACGTCCATCACGGATCGCTTCTACAATTCCGGCGCGGATGACAAAATCCCCGAAATGTTCGCCTTCCTGCCGTTCTTTTGCATATTGCAAAAGAATCGGGCGCAGGGAAGCGAGGATCTCTTCTTCCCCGATATTTTCCTTATAAAGGCAAGCGAGCCTGTCGCCGGTGAAGCTGCCGCCCAAATACAAATTGTATTTTCCGGGGCCTTTCCCGATAAAAGCCATTTCCGCAAGCGCCGGCCTTGAGCAGCCGTTCGGGCAGCCCGACATCCGGATGACGATTTCTTCTTCGCGCAACCCCGCTTCGTCCAAAATCTCCTCGATTTTTCCGAGCAGTTCCGGCAAGTACCGTTCTGCTTCCGCCATCGCAAGGCCGCAAGTCGGGAATGCGACACAGGACATCGAGTTTCTCCTGAGGGCGGAAGCATGCTTGCCGTCCGTCAGATGGTATTTTTCAACCAGTTCGTCAATCTTTCCTTTCATTTCGTCGGTGACATTGGAAATGATGACATTCTGGTTCGGGGTCAGGCGGAACTCGCCTTGATGGATCTTTGCAATTTCGCGCAGCCCGGTCATCAAAGGGTAGCCGTCAAAGTCTTTAATCCTGCCACTTTGGACAAATAACGTCAAATGCCATTTGCCATCGCCTTGGATCCAGCCGTAACGGTCGCCGTTATGGTCAAAATGGAACGGGCGGGCTTCGCCGAGATCCCAGCCGAGCCGTTCATTCAGTTCCGCCTTGATCCATTCAAGCCCCCGCGCGTCAATGGTGTACTTGAAACGCGCATTTTTCCGGTTCGCGCGGTTGCCGTAGTCGCGCTGGATCGACACCACTTTTTCCGCCACTTCAATCACCTGGTTCGGCGTGCAAAAACCGATGATCCGGGCAAGCTGCGGATATGTTTTCGGATCGCCGTGGGTCATGCCCATCCCGCCGCCAACCGCGACATTAAACCCTTCAAGCTTCCCTTCATTCAAAATGGCGATAAACCCTAAATCCTGTGAAAAAATATCGACATCATTGGAAGGCGGCACAGCAAACCCGATTTTAAACTTCCGCGGCAAATACTTCGGGCCGTACAGCGGTTCGGAATCTTCCTGCTCTTTTGTATCAATGATTTTTTCATCTTCCAGCCAGATTTCATGATACGCGGAAGTCCGCGGCAACAAGTGGTCGCTCGTTTTTTTCGCCCATTCATACACCTCGGCATGCACATCCGACTGGTACGGGTTCGGGTTGCACATCACATTCCGGTTCACATCCCCGCACGCAGCAAGCGTCGTCATGAGCGCATCGTTCATTTCGCGGATGGCCTGCTTTAAATTCCATTTTAAAATGCCATGCATCTGGAATGTCTGCCGGGTCGTCATACGCAGCGTTCCGTTCCCGTATTTTTGCGCCAGTTCATCCATCACAAGCCACTGTTCCGGGGTCGCAACGCCGCCCGGAATGCGGACACGCACCATAAACTGGTAAGCCGGCTCCAGTTTCTTTTTGCGCCGATCGTTGCGGATATCACGGTCGTCCTGCTGGTAGCTGCCATGAAATTTCAACAGTTTATTATCGTCTTCGGATATCGCGCCGGTCAGCGGATCTTTGAGCCCTTCCGCAATCGTCCCTCTTAAAAACCGGCTTTTTTCTTTTATCGTTTCAAGCGGATCAAGTTTTTTATCAGCCATCTTCCTGCCCCTCTCTGTTAATACACATCACGCTGGTATCGTTTTGCCCGTCGCATTTCCTGTAAATAATCCTCTGCCTCTTCCCTCGCCATATTGCCTTCTGTTTCAAGAATGTGAAGCAGCGTTTCCTGGACGTCGCGGGCCATGTGCTTTTCATCGCCGCACACATACACACAGGCGCCTTTTTCAAGCCATGCATAAAAATCTTTGCTTTTTTCAAGCATCCGGTGCTGGACGTATATTTTTTCTGCCTGGTCGCGCGAAAAAGCAACATCCATCCGTTCGAGCACGCCATTTTTCAGCCAGTTTTGCCAGTCAAGCTGATACAGAAAATCCGTCGCAAAATGCTGGTCCCCGTAAAACAGCCATGTTCGGCCGGTGATCCCTTCCGCTTCCCTTTCTTCCAGGAAAGAACGGAACGGCGCCACGCCTGTTCCCGGCCCGATCATGATCACCGGCACATCCGGGTCAGCCGGAAGTTTGAAATTCGGATTGCGGTGGACATAAACCGGCAGCTTGTCTCCCGGTTTTATCCTGCCTGCGACTTGCCCGGAGCAAACTCCTTCGCGCACCCTTCCGTTTGCTGTATAGCAGTCCAGTGCAATGACAAGATGGACTTCATCGGGGTTCGCTTTCCAACTGCTTGCGATCGAATAAAGCCGCGGCGGCATTTTCCGGAGCATTTGTACAAAAGCTTGCACTTCCACTTTTTCCGGCGGATATTCCTCGACAAGATCGATCAGGCCCCGTCCTTCAAGGTATGCCTTTGCCTCCGCTTCATTTTCAAGCAAAGCCGTAAGCCCTTTGTTTCCGAAAAGCACGGCTGCCTGCTGAAGCAGTGGTTTTGTTAATCTCGTAATTTCATAATGTCTGAGCAATGCTTCCCTGGCCGGCAGTACTTCCCCTTTTTTATTGATCGGAACCGGTTCTTTTGGATCCCAGCCGAGCTTTTCGATCAGCCGTTCCACGAGGTCCGGGTCATTTTCCGGGTAAATCCCGATGCTGTCCCCCGGTTCAAATGTAAAACCGGAACCTTCAAGGGATAATTCGATATGGTGCGTTTCTTTATTGGACCCTTCCCAGTTCAAATTGATATTTTCCAGCACTTCCGCCTGGAACGGGTTGGATTTGGAATAATCGGTGTTTGCAGGCCGGGTGGCATCGGCAGCGGTTGGAGCCGGCAAGGCAGATGACTGGAGCACGCCTGTAACCCCTTCAAACCATTCCTGGGCGTCTTCTTCATAATCCACATCGCAATCCACTCGCGGATAGAGCCGTTCCCCGCCCAACTCTTCCAGCCTCTTGTCGATCTCTTTTCCGACCTTGCAAAAAAACTCATATGTCTGGTCCCCAAGCGCCAAAACGGAAAATTGGACCCCGTCCAGTTTCGGAGCTTTTCTGCTGTGGATCAGCTCATAGAAAGACAATGCGTTGTCGGGCGGGTCCCCTTCCCCTTGTGTGCTTGTAATGATGAGCAGATACCCTGCATTTTTTAAATCTTTCGGCTTGGCCGCATCGAGTGCCGAAAAAGATACGGCAAACTGCATTTCTTTTAATCTGGCTGCGAATGCTTCGGCAAGCGCCTGGGCATTGCCTGTCTCGGAACCAAACAGCAGCGTAACCGTTTTGGTTGCCGTCTGTACCGGCTTTTCGGCAACAGCTGTACTTCCCGGGGGATTCGTTCCTTGTTCGGCAAACGGATAGGTTAAATATCCGCTCAGCCATAATTTTTGCTGATCCGTTAACATTTGCAGCAGTTCATTTAACTTTTCCGCCTGTTCTTTACTAAACGGGCTGTTTTGTACACTTAACGGCAAATCTTCCACCTCGCAATGTTTGCATGCACTTTTCATTTGTTTATTTATGTATGACATCCTAATCCAAATAGACATAGAAGTTTACTTGGATTTTAATCCGCTTCTTTCCATGAGAAGCACCTTCGAAAAAAGCTCTTCTTACAAAGATAAGAAGAGCCGGCGCACAATGGTCAACTTCTCTTATCTTTCAGACGATTGTCTGCAGGAATTGGCACAGTGTTTTTCAACCTGTTGCCGAGGCTTCAAAGGGCCTTTCCCTCCACCTCTCTGGATAAGAAGCACGAATCATTATTTAGAAATCATTGAAAACATTATACAATCAAATGCGGTGGCAGTCAATTCTTTTTTGAACAGACGGGGGCGATAAAAAAAGAAAAGGGTGGCAAATTCCGCATCAAGCGTCCCTCCAATATACTTTATGTATTTTTTGCACAGAATGAGGGGGGAATGGATGAACATCCGCATTTACCAGGGGAATGAGATCACGCCGGAAGCCGGGGATGCCAATATTGTGATCGATGTGATCCGCGCGTTTACGGTTGCCCACCATGCCTTTTTGAGCGGCGTAAAAGAGATATGGCTGGCAGACTCAAAAGAAGCGGCTTTTTGTATCAAAGACAAATACCCGCATGTCTTGCTCACGGGCGAAAGGAACGGCCTTCCGATACCGGGATTTGATTTGGGCCATTCACCGGCCGCCATCGCCAAACAGCCGTTAGCCGGCAAAACGTTGGTGCAAACATCCACAAACGGGGTAAAAGCAGCCTTCCGCGCCCTTTGTGCAAAGGAAGTCTATGTTACCGGCTTTTCGAATGCAAAAATGACGGCAAAATGGGTCCTGCGCAAATGGAAAGGCAAAGACAACGCCCGCATCAATATTATCGCTTCCCATCCGACGGGGGAAGATGACCTGGCATGCGCATTATACATGGAAAGCATCCTTACCGGCTCCGGCACGATAAAGCCGGAATCAGTGATCAAGGAGATTGTAAATGCCAGTGTTGCAAAGAAATTTCTTGATCCCGGCCAGCCTGCATTTAACCCGGCTGACCTGGAATTTTGCAGCAACGAAACAGACTGCGGGTTTGTTATGAAAATTGATCCAACAGGAGAATTTCCAACGATCGTGAGGGTTGAAGATGAATGACCATGGTTTGACACTGCCTTTACGCAATGAGAAACCGCGGGATTGCGGAATCACCATCTTAATTGACAATGGCATTCCGCTGAACTTTTTTAAAGATACCATGAACAGTGCAGCCCCTTATATTGATTTCGTCAAATTCGGCTGGGGAACATCGGTGGTTTCGCGCCATTTGGAAGAAAAAATAGATCACCTGAGGCAAAACGGCATTGCCTTCTTTTTCGGCGGCACTTTATTTGAAAAGTTTGCCAGCCAGGGAAAGACGGATCGGTACGTTCAATACTGCCGGCGGTTTGCATGCGAATATGTTGAAATCTCAAATGGCACCCTGCCGCTGTCCAATCCGGAAAAGTGCCATTATATTGCGGAATTTTCAAAGGAGTTTAAAGTGTTAAGTGAAGTTGGCTCAAAAGATACTGCCAAATCAATAGCCGACACGCCGGCGTTATGGCTGGAATCGATTAGTCAAGATTTAGAAGCAGGCGCATATAAAGTGATGACAGAGGCAAGGGAAAGCGGCACGAGCGGCATTTGCAACGGGGACGGGGAAATACGGGAGGAGATGTTTGCGGCCATCCTGGACTCCGGGATTCCCCGCGATGCTTTCATTTTCGAAGCGCCCAACAAGCAGCTCCAGGCTTTTTTATCCAACAGCTCGGCCCGGATGCCAATCTGGCCAACATCCCTTTTTCGGATGCCCTTGCGCTTGAAACATTAAGGCTCGGTTTGCGATCAGATACTTTTTTTATTGGAGGAGATTCCCATGAGAGAAACGGATAAAATTTTTCATTTGGCGATCCCGTGCAAAGATCTTGATGAAACAGCCGATTTCTATCAGAAATTAGGCTGTAAGGTGGCGCGCCGGTATGATGACCGGGTCACTTTCAATTTTTTCGGGGACCAGGTTGTCTGCCATCTGAGCCCTGAAAAAATAGACCCCAACCCGAAAATGTATCCCCGCCATTTCGGCATTACTTTTTTGGATAAAGCAGCATTTGAGGAAACCCTCCAATCCGCAAAGAAAAACCGCTTGGCATTTTTCCAGGAGAAAATGGTCCGGTTTGGGGGCAGGCAAGAGGAACATTGGACATTTTTCCTCCAAGATCCCTCCAACAACTTGCTCGAATTTAAATATTACCATGATGAAAGCATGGTGTATTAACCAGTCCCACTCAATGCTCAAAGCCTGCGCATAGCCCGGCTTTTTGCCGGAAAGAGCCGCATCGCATGCTTTGCCATTTGGGCCAGGCGATAAGCGTTTTTTCCTGGCCCGAGACGTTTGATCGTTATGTTCAGCAGGATGGCAAAGCCCCGGCGGCCCTTTTTAGGCTTAACATGCAAACCGCAGGCATACAGCTGCGGTTTTTTTGCGGCTTCCCGCAGGAACATGCAGCGCTTGAAGCGAATAACATACTCTGCATGTTCCGCCACCCGGTTTTGTGATCCCATGCTGGCGGAAGCCAAAGCGATTTGGCTTCCGGAATGCTCCTTATTTATTTTCTAAATGGACAAAAGCTTTTGCGGCATTGACATGTGTTTTTGTGATCTTTGTCTGGTACAGCCAATCCGAAACGTCTTGCCATTTTTTCAGGCCCTGATCGGCAATCGTTTTATTTTTTTCGCTCATCAGCGGCAGCAAAATGTGCAGGCTCTTCGTTTCCACATTTTTATCCAGCGGTGAAGAGGCATCTTCATGTTTTAACAAAATGGCAAGCGCCTTTTCCGGATGTTTTTTGACATATTGCTGGCCTTTTTCGGCGGCAGCAAGAAATTTTTTAAAAATGTCTGGCTGCTGTTTCAGCTTATTTTCGTTTGCGATGAAAACGAGTTCGGCATAATCCGGAACACCGTATTTTGCCGGATTGAATGCTCTAACGGGTACGCCTTCCTTTTCCAGCAGCAGCTGTTCATGATTAACAAAACCGCCGACGATCGCATCAGTTTTACGGGCTGTCAGAGCAGGGATTAAATCATAGCCAACATCCACTGTTTTCACCTTGTCCGGATCGCCCCCGTCTGCTTTGACCATTGTCCGCACGGCTGCTTCTTCCAGCAGAATGGAAGAGTAGCCGACCGTTTTGCCCGCCAGGTCTTTCGGTGAGCGGATGCCGCTTGAAGCTGGCACCATCACACGGTTCAGCGTATGGCGGACGACGGTGCCAAAAGATTGGACCGGAATATTCTCATCGCGCGCGATTAACACTTGGGGTTGATAACTTAATGCAATATCAATTCGATTCGCAGCCGCAAGTTTTAACGGGTCATTTGTGTCAGAAGGCATTTTGATGCTGACATCAAGACCCTGCGCTTTAAAATAGCCTTTTTCCTGGGCTACATAAAGAAAAGAATGAACCGCATTTGGATACCAATCCAGCATAATCGTTACTTTTTGCGCATGTTTCGTTGCTTGCTGCGAATGATTGCTGCAGGCACCTAGCATACACGCCAGTACAGCGACCATTACCCATCGTTTCTTCATTGAAAATCCCCCTAAATTTTTGTTCTGTTTTTCAATAACCTTTTTTCCATCCCATAAATAAGCAAAAATAATCCCATGCCGAGTGCAGCCAAAAGAAAAACGGCCGAAAAAACAGCGCCCGACTGCAAATATCCGGACATTCGCTTGCTAAAAAAGCCAAGCCCCGCAGTTGCGCCAAGCCACTCCCCGATCGCTGCCCCGCTGACACAATATACAACCGATAATTTCAAGCCGGATAAAAATTGGGGAAGGGCCATCGGGACAGAAAGTTTTCGGAAAATATCCCAACGGCTGGCGCCCATTGTCCGAAACAAATTCAGATAGGCGGGATCGACGGTTTTTAATCCGTCAAAAGTGCTGATTACAATCGGAAAGATAGCCGTTAACACAATAATCGCTACCTTGCTCCAAACTGAATAGCCGAACCACATCATAAAAACAGGTGATACGGCGACAAGCGGGATCGTTTGCGAAATAACAAGAAACGGATAAAAGATTTTTTCAGCCGTTTTGGAGACATACATGATGACACCGATCATCACTCCACCCGCAACAGATAAAAGAAAACCGATGCCGACTTCCTCCACTGTCGCAGGCAAATGCACATTTATTAGTTGCCTGTGATTTTCTATGAAAGATGCATAGATTTGGGTAGGGGACGGCAAAATGAAAGACGGGATCACCCCTTTCTGTATGACCCACTGCCAGCCGGCTATCAAGACCAGCATCGTAACGCAAAAAAGTCCGTAATCCCCCAGCCATTTTCGCCACTTCATTTAGGAAACCTCCTTTCATCCGAACTTCCAATATGTACAAGCTGCAAACCGTTCCAAAGCCCGTTCAACCATTTGAATTTTTTCCTGCTATAGCAATCTTCCACCTACTTTTTGTTTTTATTTCTTCCTGCCCGTCGTCATTGACGGGGTTTTTCCGGTTACCGCCCTAAAAGCAGCTATTTTCCCTCCCTTCCAACAGAAAAAAGCCAGGCCTGTAAAAGACCTGACTTTAATAAGCAAGAAAATTTCCCAAAATCCCTACTTTCCTACGCCGGCATGATCCGGATCAGGTCCAAAGGGTTGAAAAACCAAATGTTTTTCTCTCAGCCCGCCAATCCGGGCACCCCTAGTAGTCTGAAATATTCACTTTTTTCCATTATAGGCTTTCTATTTGCCTGTGTAAAGTAGTGCAAGCTTTTTTTAATTCAATTTTCTTTCTTCCCTTTCTGCCCTCCTGCTGTTTGGAATAAAGGCGCCAACATTACAGGCCCCGGTAAAAAGAGATCCTGAACATCGGGAAAAGTTCGCGCTAACTGAAGGATTCCGCTTTCTCTCCGGCTTTCCCGTTTTAAAAATGGGCCTGATCGTTTTTTGTACCATGATACTGGCCTTGCAAATTTCCGATTCCCAGGCCATGATATTAATAACTAAAACTTGAAAGTACGAAAATCGTGCAAACTCCTTGTCGCCACTGCGGTTATCCCGTCTAATTTAGAGCTAAGCTGCTTTAATTAGGTGTTTTTGATAGCTGACATGTAACTTTTTTTAAATTGCTCAAAGTAGTATTTAGTACTTCTTCACAAAGGATATACTCATCCTTAAAGGCTTCTCTAAATAAATCAATCATTGTTGAATCGCTTCTGCGAAGGTGATGTCAGTAAGTTCATCAACCATGAGATAAAACAACTCACCCAGGGTCCGATCATCTACCTGTTCACGGTGTTGGACTGCAAGGATTGAGTAACCAATTGCGACAAGAGCGGTATGTGCAAAGATACCGTCATAAGACAATCCTTGATATTTTGCCAGGAGGGGGTACTGTTTACACATCTTGAAGTATACTTCAATCGACCAGCGCTTTCCGTAAAGCTGAATAACTTCATCTTCAGAGAGCCGGGTGTCCGTTGTCGCCAAGACAAGGTAATCATTTCGTTTATTGCGGTTGCGGATATAAACAAGTTTGACTGGAACCGACGTTTCCCCGTCAACTGCTTCAACAAGAACGGATAACAGATAGCGTGAACGTCCGCGACGTTTCTTCTGGGTGTTAAAGATCGTTTTCACATCCATCAGTCCACCGTTGAACTGGTAATAAACTTTCTTAGAACGTTTCACCATGGCTACTCCATGAAGTCCCATTTCACGCAACTGATGAAACATCTTAGGGCTAGAAAACCAGGAATCAAACAAGACGTAGGAAGCATTCACTCCTTGAGACAAGGTTGATGATATCAATTCCAACACTACATTGGTTGCTTTGCGCTGTGCCTGAATCTTACGCTTTCCTGAAAATGTACGGCCGTCAATGGATTTTGGGCTGCACACTTGATTCTTGCCAGAAAGCAAGGAAAAGTTAACAGGAAGGAATGTATTGCCGTCACTCCAACCGAGTTGAAGAAACCGAAAGCCACGGGTATGTTTGTGTTTCGCATGGTCAAACTGAAACGCCGCAAGTTCAACGTGCTTTGCGCTGGCTCGCTCATACATGGAATCATCCACAATGAATACATTCCGGCGTGTTGGTTCGGTCAAGGGTTCGATGAACACAATGATACGGCGGCAGAGCAAAACCAAGAACTTTTGCCAATTGATTTTGCCGTTATTCAGTAGATTACGGAAAGTCTTATCTGAGAATCCGAGCTGATCTTGATGCTTCAAATAATCACGGTATGCAGATCTGTTTGAGAAAAGTGTACTGATCAAATAACAGAACAGTGTTTGAAATGGAACACCTTTTGTCTTTACAGCGTTTGAAACCTTCGCAATTTGAGATAAGCGGAAACGCAAAAAAATGCTTCGATTGAAGATAAAATTTCAAGAGATTGATGGTCGTTTTGTGTTATAATTTTCATAACATGAACACTCCTCGATTAATTGCTAGTTAGCACTTCAATTATACCGAGTTTCCAGTGTTCATGCTTTTATTTTTGCTCTAAACCCTTGTAAGACAAGTAATGAGAATGAATTTTAGTATTTCAAGTTTTAGACGATAATCTATAAAGCCCAAACCTGTTTCTAATTAAAGCGGGTTTGGGAAACTTGATTACTATTTTTTGTAAAGTTCCCCTACCGCACACTTCATTTTTGTTTAACAAGACGATGAATCATAATTAAAAAGCCGCAGATTATAATCTGCGGCTTACTTTGGCCCGGCAACGTCCTACTCTCGCAGGGGGAAACCCCCAACTACCATCGGCGCTGGAAAGCTTAACTTCCGAGTTCGGGATGTATTCGGGTGTGGCCTTTCCGCCATCATCACCGGACCTGTATTTTATTTTGGGATGTGTTCCCTGAAAACCGGATGGGAGAAAAAACTGTAAACGGAGAATAGCTTTGGTTTCTAACTTTGAAAATTGTCTAGCTCCGGTGCCTAGCCCCTCGAGGTCGAATAACCTGCCCGTCACGGAGCCAAAAGACGGCTCCATGCCGGTCAGAACATTCGCTTGTCGGGGCTAAACAAGGCACCTTCGCTTTTCTATTTGGTTAAGTCCTCGATCGATTAGTATCCGTCAGCTGCACGCGTCGCCGCGCTTCCACCCCGGACCTATCAACCTGATCATCTTTCAGGGATCTTACCAGTTAAAACTGTGGGAAATCTCATCTTGAGGGGGGCTTCATGCTTAGATGCTTTCAGCACTTATCCCTTCCGCACATAGCTACCCAGCGATGCCTTTGGCAAGACAACTGGTACACCAGCGGTGCGTCCATC
>Ga0207807_1000017_pt1 | contig 62951 bp, 58 predicted proteins | sample HigsolmetaGSP15D_FD_184843 | JGI IMG/M metagenome (GOLD analysis project Ga0207807, IMG submission 184843) | High solid enriched microbial communities from the Joint BioEnergy Institute, USA - SP1-5-D (SPAdes) | ecosystem: Engineered > Bioreactor > SSF (Solid state fermentation) > Aerobic >... | reverse complement strand
GAAAGATTTCGGGAAAGAAGCAATCGATACGCTTGTAAAGCATATGGAAGACAAACAGCACGAATTTATTTTAATTTTGGCCGGCTATTCAAACGAAATGGATTATTTCCTGAGCCTGAATCCGGGACTGTATTCCCGGTTTCCGATCGTGTTCAACTTTCCTGATTACTCGGTAGAGGAACTCATGGATATCGGGAAAAGGATGCTGACGGAAAAAGAGTATACGCTCAGTTTGGATGCAGAACGGAAGCTTCGCGATCATCTGGCTTTTGTCAAAACAACGAGCACCCCTGCCAGTTTTTCAAACGGCCGGTATGTGCGGAATGTAATTGAAAAGTCAGTGCGCGCCCAGGCCATGCGGCTGTTAATGCAGGCTTGCTATGACCGCCATGAGCTGGTCACGCTGCGCAGCAGTGACCTTGTTTTTCCGGACTGACGCCTGCATCCTATGCGGTTTGCAGCAGGCACTTATTTTCCGTAGGGAAGCTTAAATCGGCTTTTTCGGCCAGATGTTTCGCACGGAAAATAAGCAGCCCGGGAAGACATTTTTAAGAAAGGTAAGCCCGGGCATAACAGCGCCCGGGCTTTTTTAATGGGGGCGGTAAAAAAGCGATATCGCATGAAGCCATGCCCTGTTTCCCAAAAAAAGCGCCTCGACATGTTATACTTGGGCGTTTTTTGGTAAGATAACAGGTATACTGGACGGAACAGGTGATGAAATGGAAAATAAAAAAGAAAGAGCAATTCTTGTCGGATGCGAATGGAGCGGCATCAGCCACAGCCGTTTTGCCTATTCAATGGAGGAGCTGAAGCGGCTTGTCGAAACGGCGCAGGGGGAAGCGGTGCTTGAAGTCGTACAAAAACGGGACAGGGTAGATGCTGCTACGTATATCGGAAAAGGCAAGGTAGCGGAACTAAGGGCGCTTGTTTCAGAACTGCAAGCTGATCTGATTGTTTTTAACGCGGAACTTTCGCCGAGCCAGCTCCGCAATCTCCAGGCCGCGGTGGATTGCCGCGTGCTGGACAGGACACAGCTCATCCTTGATATTTTTGCGACGCGTGCCCGCTCAAAAGAAGGGAAGCTCCAGGTGGAACTGGCGCAACTTGAGTATTTGCTGCCGCGTCTTGGCGGGCGCGGGACGGAGCTGTCGCGGCTCGGGGGCGGAATCGGCACGAGGGGGCCGGGGGAAACCCAGCTTGAAACGGACCGCCGCCATATCCGCCGCCGCATTTCTGAAATCAAGGCGCAGCTTGAAACGGTTGTCCACCACCGGGAGCGGTACCGCGAAAGGCGGAAAAAGAACCATGTGTTTCAAATTGCGCTTGTCGGCTATACCAATGCCGGAAAATCGACATTGTTTAACCGCCTGTCTGCCGCAAATTCTTATGAAGAAAACCAGCTGTTTGCCACGCTTGATCCGATGACAAGAAAAGTTGTGTTGCCAAGCGGTTATACGGCTTTGTTGACGGATACGGTCGGATTTATCCAGGACTTGCCGACGACACTGATTGCGGCGTTCCGCTCGACCTTAGAAGAAGTGCGGGAAGCCGATTTGCTTTTGCATGTCATTGACAGTTCCAACCCGGATTATGACAACCATCAAAAAACGGTGCAGCGCCTGCTTTCCGAACTGGAAATGAACCATCTACCGCAGCTTGCCGTTTACAATAAAATGGATATAAAAGACAGCCATTTCGTGCCCAATGCACAAAACAGCATCATGATCAGCGCGAAAGACGAAAAAGACATCCACCGGCTGCTGTTGGAAATTGAAAAACAAGTGTTGGCCGAAATGGTGCCGTATCGCGCGCTTGTCCCGCAAACAGAAGGAAAGCTGCTTTCAGTTTTAAAAAGTGATACCATTTTAAGAGAACTAATTTTTAAAGAAGAAAATGAGGCATACCAGTGCAAGGGATATGCGCTTCCAGGCCATCCGGTTCTGGGCGCGATACAACAATATGCTGAATAAAAACCTTGCGCGCGGGTGCATGCAGCGGGTTGCCTTGCATGCACCCCATATTTTGAACGGAAAGGTGTAGAAGATGTACCAGTATTTGACTCATGGTGCCAAACTCAGGCAAATGGCAGAAGAGGCCGAGCGTCAAATTCGCCCGGTCCACAGCGCAATAGAAAAACGGGCGGAAGCGAACCAGTTCCGCGTTTTGCAAAGTTTTCAAAAGTATAAAGTGAGCGAGTCGCATTTTTATCCGTCGACCGGATACGGCTATGATGACGCCGGCAGGGAAACACTTGAGAACATATATGCCGATGTTTTCGGCGCGGAAGCCGGGCTCGTCCGCCCGCAAATCATTTCCGGGACACATGCGATTACGATTGCGCTTTTCGGCGTCCTCCGCCCGGGGGATGAATTGCTATACATAACCGGAAAGCCGTACGATACGCTTGATGAAATTACAGGGGTGCACGGTAGTGGCAACGGTTCGCTGCAGGAGTTTAACATAACCTATAATTATGTAAACTTGAAGGAAGACGGCACGGTCGATTTTGAAGCGGTAAGAAAAGCGATCCATCCCCATACAAAAATGGTTGCGATCCAGCGCTCAAAAGGATATGCGTCAAGACCTTCGTTTACAGTGGATGAGATCGGGGAAATGATCCGCTTTGTAAAAGAAATCAAGCCGGATGCAGTTGTGTTTGTCGACAACTGCTACGGCGAATTTGTAGAGGAGAAGGAGCCATGCCATGTTGGCGCGGATTTAATGGCCGGTTCGCTTATCAAAAATCCGGGCGGCGGGCTTGCGAAAACGGGCGGCTATATTGTCGGGAAGAAAAAATGGGTGGAAAGCTGCGCTTACAGGATGACATCTCCCGGAATTGGCGCGGAAGCAGGAGCATCGCTTTACAGCCTTCTTGAGATGTACCAGGGCTTCTTTCTGGCGCCGCATGTGGTGGCAGAGGCATTAAAAGGTGCGGTGTTTACATCGGCAATCTTGGAAAAATCCGGGATGAATACGTATCCGAAATGGGATGCGCCGAGGACGGACCTCATCCAGTCCGTTGAATTTGGCGACCCGGACAGCATGGTCGCCTTTTGCCAGGCGATCCAGTTTGCTTCACCGGTGAATTCATATGTGACGCCATACCCGAGTGATATGCCCGGTTATGCGGACGATGTCATCATGGCAGCTGGCACGTTTATCCAGGGGGCAAGCATCGAGCTTTCCGCCGACGGCCCGCTCCGCCCGCCATACACTGCCTATGTTCAGGGCGGCCTTACGTATGCGCATGTCAAAATGGCCGTCCTGCTCGCGCTCGACCGGTTGATGGAAGAAAATCTTGTAGATCCCAGTTGAATTTTTCCCTGCTTTGATCTACGGTCGGCTGGATTTCAACCGGGCACAATGGTTCGCCCGTTTAGAACCGCCTTTTTTCAATGCGGCCAGTTGCTGGTTGTGTTATAATAACAGGATGATATTTGATGAGGTGATCGCATGAATAAGAGGCCGCATTTGCTTTTAATTGACGGGATGGCGCTCCTTTTCCGGGCTTTTTATGCCACTGCCGTGACGGGGCAGTTTATGGTGAATTCTAAAGGGATGCCGACAAACGGCGTGCAGGGCTTTTTGCGCCATTTGCTTTTGGCGGCTGAGAACAAAAAACCGACGCATGTGGCCGTTTGCTGGGATATGGGGAGCAAAACGTTCCGCAACGACCTGTACGGTGAATATAAAGCAAACCGGGACGTCCCGCCGGTTGAGATGATTCCGCAATTTGACCTGGCGAAAGAAACAGTGGAAGCTTTTGAAATTCCAAATGTCGGAGTGGCCGGGTATGAAGCGGACGACTGTCTTGGCACCCTTAGCAGCCGGTTCAAAGACGAGGCGGATATTTCCATTTTGACCGGCGACCGCGACATCTTGCAGCTTTTGGATGACCATGTGGAAGTCCATCTCCTCCAAAAAGGGTTCGGAAATTATAAAACCTATACAAAGGCGGCGTTTATGGACGAATACGGGGTGACGCCGCGGCAGTTTATCGATGTAAAAGCGCTGATGGGCGATGCAAGCGACGGGTATCCGGGTGTGAAGGGGATCGGTGAAAAAACAGCGTTTAAGCTCGTCAGCCGGTTTGGAAACATCAGCGGCATTTTGGAGCATCTCGGGGAGCTCACCCCGTCGCAGCAGAAAAAAATCGAAGCGGGATTGGAGATGCTGCACCTGAGCAGAAAACTTGCTGAAATCCGTTGTGATGTGCCTGTGGCTTTTTCTTTGGAAGAAGCGCGGTTTGGCCAGATTCCTGAAACGTTTATGGAACTGATGGAGGAACTGGAATTAAAAATGGTAAAACGCCATTTGGTTACAGCGCGGATAAACGCAAGCTTCATTTCTTAACCACTTTGCCCGGTTTAATTGGGGACGGAAAGTGGAAAAACAGCATTCAGGACAAGAATGCTGTTTTTCTTCTCCGTTTTGCGATTGTCAGATTTTTGTATTGGACTTTTTCGCGCGGTTTTCAAGGGTTGTTTTTGGGTCCGGCGCGAATGCCGCATCCTGTGCGATTCCTTGCGGCGTAACGGAATTTGCCGCTTTACCGCGGTTTGTATTGTCTTTTTTAGCCATCCTGATCACCTCTTGTTATAGCATGCCCAAATTCGGGGAAATTTTGATAAAGGGATCCCCGGGAAAGTCAGGCGTGCCGCAATGGATAAATGCACGTGCAATGCGGATGGGAAAGCTGGCGGAAAGAAAGAAGGGATAAAGATGGAAAGAAAACAACTCATCCGGGAAGTGGATGAAATATTAAAGACGTATTGTGAAGGCTGTTTTTTAAAATCGCATTTCCGGAAAACACGTGGGAAAAAATATGCCCACCAGTTTTGCATCCGGCAATGCACGGTAGGCGAAAAGCTGAAAAAATACGGCGACCGGTTATCGTGACGGGTGTTACAAAATGCGGGAAACAGGCGGCACCCGAAAACGGTTGCCCGTCTTGCCGTATTAAATCGAACAAAGTCGGCTCAGACAACAGGCGTGGCGGAAGACATCGCAGACTGTAAACAGTATACTGATGCAACAACCGGAAAAATGCCACAATCCGGTATTGTGAGGACTTACACAAATGCAGAAAAATAAAAGGCTGGCATAAAAGCCAGCCTCGTTGCATTCTATGATTTATGAAAGTTTTGTTACATTCGCTGCCTGAGGTCCGCGGTTGCCTTCAACGATGTCGAAAGAAACAGCTTGGCCTTCTTCCAATGTTTTGAATCCTTCACCTTGAATAGCGGTGAAATGAACGAAAACATCGTCTCCACCTTCAACTTCAATGAACCCGTAGCCTTTTTCGTTATTGAACCATTTTACTTTACCGTTTTGCATTTCTTAATCCTCCTAAATCAAAAGCACGTTCGTGCCAAAAAATGTTGCATTAAACAGATGAAAAACCGCCATCAAGGTCTGGGAAATCACTTGTTTAATGTTATAATTAATATACTCCATCCGGTATGGATAGTCAAGACAAACGAATCAAAAATGAGGGAAAATTGTTGTGAATTCTTAAATTTGCAAGCGGTTTAAAACTGGCGCAGCTTTTTTCAGGAATTCTTGTACATCATCCGTGATTATAGTAAACTGATGGTATTGTTATTGTACCGGCAGACTCAATATTTGTTGTAAGAATGGGGGCCCGTGGATGCCGACACCTAGTATGGAAGACTACATTGAACAGATTTTTATTCTGATTGAAAGCAAAGGATATGCGCGTGTTTCTGATATTGCAGAAGCGCTTTCCGTTCATCCTTCATCCGTCACGAAAATGGTACAGAAGCTGGATAAGGATGATTATCTTGTTTATGAAAAATACCGCGGACTGGTCCTCACCCCTAAAGGCAAAAAAATTGGAAAACGGCTCGTCGACCGCCATCATTTGCTTGAACAGTTTTTAAGGATCATCGGGGTCGACGAAGAAAATATTTATAGAGATGTAGAAGGAATTGAACATCACCTGAGCTGGAATTCCATTGACCGGATCGGAGACCTTGTCCAATACTTTGAGGAAGATCCGGGCCGGGTGAACGACCTGAAGCGGCTTCAGGCACAAAACGAGGATTGAATTTTCCGGCCTCCCTGCCCTTGAAATGGGTGCTGGTTCCTTTTTATGCACCGGATGATGGGGCATGTTGCCTAAAAGGCTGTCTGCCGGCACGCATCAGGATTTAGAACCCTCCCTGCTTGATGCAAGCAGGGCTCTTTCCCGCCAGCCGGAAAACAAACTTCGCATGGCGCCTTTATGCAGAAAATTAGGGCTAGAGCCAAACGATTTTCCGGTATGGGTGAAAAAATCCTTTTTTCAGGTGCAATGGGCTACAGGGGTATGTAGAATAGAAGATGGAAGCAGATTTTTGATGAAGCGGAGGATTTGACATTGCCAAGCCATTCGATTGGAAAGACGGATATTGATATTGCACAGCATGCTTCGCTGAAACCGATCAAAGAAATTGCGGAAACCGTGCAGCTTGCAGAAGAAGACCTTGAATATTACGGGAAATACAAGGCGAAAATTACATATGAAAAAATCAAGCAGCTTAAAACCAAAAAAGACGGAAAATTATTTCTTGTCACTTCCATCAATCCGACGCCGGCTGGGGAAGGCAAGTCAACCGTCACAATCGGACTCGGCGATGCATTAAAACAGCTGGGCCATAAAACCGTGATTGCCTTAAGGGAGCCATCACTCGGACCGGTCATGGGGCTGAAAGGGGGCGCAACGGGCGGCGGTTATGCACAAGTCTTGCCGATGGAAGAGATCAATCTTCATTTCACAGGCGATTTTCATGCGATTACCGCTGCCAATAATGCCATTTCCGCTTTGCTGGACAATCATATCCACCAGGGAAATCGATTGCAGATTGACCAGCGCCGCATTGTCTGGAAGCGGGCGGTCGATTTAAATGACCGGGCGCTGCGCCATGTGGTCGTCGGTCTCGGCGGTCCCGGCCAGGGCGTGCCCCGTGAAGACGGATTTGACATTACGGTGGCTTCTGAACTGATGGCCGTTTTATGCCTGGCGGAAGATCTCGAAGATTTAAAAAGGCGGATTGCGAACATCGTTGTAGCCTACAATTACGAAAAGAAACCCGTAACCGTCGGTGACCTCGGAATCGAAGGCGCGATTGCCTTATTGCTGAAAGATGCCTTAAAACCGAATCTTGTCCAGACGATCGAACATACACCGGCCCTTGTCCACGGCGGCCCGTTTGCCAATATAGCGCACGGCTGCAACAGCGTGATGGCGACCAAAACCGCTTTGAAACTAGCCGATTATGTCGTCACGGAAGCCGGCTTTGGTGCCGATCTCGGGGCTGAAAAATTCCTCGACATTAAAGCGCGGGCGGCCGGCCTGAAGCCGGACGGCGTTGTGATTGTCGCCACCATCCGCGCCTTAAAAATGCACGGCGGGGTGTCAAAGGAAGATTTGGCGGCAGAAAATATTGCGGCTCTTGAAGCCGGGCTTTTAAACCTGCAAAAACATGTTGAAACGATTGCTTCATTCGGTCTGCCGTTTGTCGTTGCCATCAACCAGTTTATATCAGACAGTGATGCGGAAATTGCTGTCTTAGAAAAATGGTGCAGTGAACGCGGCATTCCCGTGTCGCTTACGGAAGTGTGGGAAAAAGGGGGCGCGGGTGGCATAGATCTTGCGGCCAAACTGCTGGAAGCCGCCAAACAGCCGCATACATTCAGGCCGGTGTACCCGCTTGAATCAACCATTGAAGAAAAGATAGAGGCGATTGTGCGCCAGGTGTATGGCGGCCGCGGTGCCGAATTCTCCGTGAAGGCGCAAAAACAAATCCATGAATTTGAACAATTCGGATGGGGACATCTTCCTGTTTGCATTGCAAAAACGCAGTATTCCTTATCCGATGACCCGCACAAAACGGGTCGTCCGTATGATTTTGCGATCCATGTCCGCGAACTTGTCCCGAAGCTTGGCGCCGGGTTTATCGTTGCCCTGACAGGAGACGTTCTGACCATGCCGGGTCTTCCGAAAGAACCGGCCGCTTACCGGATGGATGTTGATGCGGACGGCCGCGCATCCGGGCTCTTTTAAACGGGGGACAGGCGATGTTTGACCCAACTGCTTTTGAAAATATGAAGACTGTATTCGAAGGTGCTGCCTATGAGCTTGATTTACGAGGGGAAGCATCCATCACCGGAAGAAAAGACCTGGTCGACCTGGCGGAAATGTCCCGGGAATACCGCATTACGCTTCAGCTTCCGGAATGGCAGGAAGCAAGCGTAACGATCTGTCTTTCGGCTTCGCTCGGGCAGCTGGCGGCGGAAATACTGGATCTCGCGTCCGGCGCCAAAGCGGGTGCCAGTGCGGCCGTAACTTTTTCCTGGAAAAACAGAGACCGATCCGCTGATTATAAACAGATTATCTTTTCCGCATGGGGAAACGGCAACCGGCGCCGCATCGAGGAAAGGACTGTCCGCTCATCACGCTCGGGTGTAACCGAAGAAGTTGCCATCGATTTTGCCCGGCTAATAACGGAAGATTTAATGGATGATTTGCTTAAGATGCCCTCAGATGCCGTGAAGACTTTGCACCGGATGAGGGTCTAACAAAAGCTGCACGCCCCGTCGTGCAGCTTTTGGCTTGCTTGCCCAAAAAACATGATAAAATGAAGGACAAAGAAAGGGGCTTTTATGTATAAACATCCGGTTCTTTTACAGATTGAACAGTTCGCCCGCGCTTTCCACAGCGGAGATGCTTCCGGTCATGACTGGCACCACATTAGACGTGTCCGCGGGCTTGCACTTTATATTGCGGAAAAAGAGGAAAAAGGTGATCGATTTATCATTGAAGCTAGCGCCCTTTTGCACGATATTCCGGACGTAAAGCTGAACGCGGACAACCAGAAAGGGGCGAAAAAACTGAAGGCCTTTTTAAACAGCCTCCCGTTAACGGAATATCAAAAAGAGCAAATTCAAAATATCGTTGCAAGCATTTCTTTTAAAGGCGGCAATGAAACAGAACTGGTGCATTTTGAGGCAATGGCTGTCCGTGATGCCGACCGGTTGGATGCAATCGGGGCAATTGGGATCGCTCGCGCATTCGCATACGGCGGAAAAAAGGGTCAGCCGCTCTATGACCCGGAACTGCCGGTGAGAAAACAAATGACTGAAGAAGAATATCGAAACGGGAAAACTTCCTCGATCCATCATTTTTATGAAAAGCTATTACTTTTAAAAGATAGGCTGTACACTGAGGCGGCGAAAAAACTTGCAGAAGAACGCCACTACTTTATGGAGCAGTTTTTACAGGAATTTTTCAAAGAATGGAATGTTGAACGATGAAAATATTTCAAGCCCAGGGACTGACAAAATCTTACGGGGAAAAAGTGCTGTTTGGTGATCTTTCTTTCCACATCGGGGAACAGGAACGGATCGGCCTTGTCGGCGTCAATGGCACCGGAAAATCGAGCCTGCTGAAAATCATTGCGGGACAGGATGAAGCGGATAGCGGGGAACTGAGCACGACGAACGATTATACCATTGGTTATTTGCCGCAGGAGCCTGAACTGAATCCGGCCTTCACGGTCCTTGAACAGGTATATAAAAGCGAGTCTCCAATTATGGCGCTTTTACGTTCCTATGAAGAGGCGCTGCTTGAAGTCGGGAAGGATCCGGGAAATGCAGGCAAACAGGATCGATTGTTCCGGCTGCAAAAAGAAATGGATGCCGCCGGTGCATGGGAAGCCGGCGCCAATGCACAGACGGTTCTTTCAAAACTTGGCATCCGCGATTTGGGCAGAAAAATTTCGGGATTGTCAGGCGGACAGAAAAAGCGGGTCGCCCTTGCCCGGGTATTAATGGAAACACCCGATTTGTTGATTTTGGATGAGCCGACCAACCATCTCGACTATCCGGCTGTCAAGTGGCTGGAAGCATTTATTGCAAAATATCCCCGTTCTGTCCTGTTTGTGACACATGACCGCTATTTCCTCGACCGGGCGGCAAACCGGATTTTCGAGCTTAATGGTGGAAAACTATACAGCTACAAAGGGAATTACCAGGATTTTATGGAAGCAAAAGCGCAGCGGGAAGAAGCGCAACTGCAGCAGGAAGAAAAACGGAAAAATTTGTACAGGCGGGAGCTTGCCTGGATGAAGCGCGGGGCAAAGGCACGTTCGACAAAACAAAAAGCAAGGATCGGGCGTTTTGAAGAACTGGAATCCAGCCTCGGCAAAAGCCCCCGGCAGCAGGAAGCCGATATCGCTTTGTCCGGAAGCCGCCTCGGCAAACAGGTTTTTGAACTGCAGCATGCTAATAAAGCGTTCGGTTCAGAGACGATTCTAAAGGATTTCAACCTGCTCGTAAAGCCGGGTGACCGGATCGGCATCGTCGGGAAAAATGGAAGCGGAAAATCAACTTTGATGAACATTCTCGCTGGCAGGATTCCGCTCGATTCCGGGGAACGCCTCACCGGGCAGACCGTTAAAATCGCGTATTACCGTCAGGAAACGCCAGGCATGAATGAAGATAAGCGGATGATCGAGTATATACGGGAAGCGGGGGATACGGTGACAACAAAAGACGGGGAAACGATTTCCGCCGCGCAAATGCTGGAAAGATTTCTTTTTGACATGCACACGCACGGCACCCCGGTCAGAAAACTGTCGGGCGGCGAAAAGCGCAGGCTGTATTTGCTCAGGCTTCTGATGTCGCGGCCAAATGTGCTGCTTTTGGACGAACCGACGAATGATCTCGATACGGAGACGCTTACCGTGCTTGAAGATTATATCGGAGAGTTTCCGGGCGTCGTCATCTCGGTTTCACACGACCGCTATTTTCTTGATAAAACCGCGGAGCAGCTGCTTATTTTTGAAGGCGGCGGCAAAATCAGCCGCTTTTTCGGCCGTTACAGCGACTACCTCGAAATCGCGCATGAAACGCCGGCACAGGAGGAAAAAACGGATGTGCCAAAGCCTAAACGGGAACCGAAACGAAAAAAATGGTCTTATCATGAACAACGGGAATGGGAAGAGATAGACGAAAAGATTGAAGCATGCGAGCAAACCATTGCCGAACTGAACGAACAATTGGAACAAGCCGGCTCCGATTTTGTCAAAGCTCAGGAAATTTCAACAGCGCTCGAAGAAGAAAACGAACGGCTGGAAGGCCTTATTGAACGCTGGAGCTATCTTTCCGAACTGCAGGAAAAAAACGACAACTAATTCTGAGGAAGGCGACCCGTTTTTTGCCGGAAAAGCGTGACAGTTGGTCCGTCGCTTTCCGGGCTGGAGGAATAGGTGGTAGCCGGGAACATGCTTTTTGAAAGGAAAAAAGGGTGAGCCTACGAACGCGCAAAAGATGTTTTCCATTTTCAAGATACGCTTGATATTTCCGAAAAGAATCAACTCATTCGTGTATCCACTGTGATTATGTTAAAATGCAAGTAGACTGGAATGGGAAAGGCGGTGTGGAAATGAAAATTAAAGCGATTGAACCAACGCCGAGCCCGAATACGATGAAAGTCGTATTGACGGAAGCACTGCCGGACGGCGCCCGCAGCAATTATAAGAAAGGGCAGGAAGAAGGGGTGCCGCCTGTGATCCGCCGTATTCTTGATATCGAAGGCGTGAAAGGCGTATACCATGTTGCGGATTTTCTCGCGGTGGAGCGGCATGGTAAAACGGACTGGCAGGACATTTTGCCGAAAGTGCGTGAGGTGTTCGGGGAGGCGGAAACAGAAACCGGAAACAGCCCTCGTGCCAATGAGCATTTCGGGGAAGTTCAGGTGTTTGTCCAGATGTTTAAAGGCATTCCACTCCAGGTAAAACTGACGGACGGGGAACAGGAAAAACGTTTCGGGCTGCCGGCTTATTTTGCCGAGGCGCTGGCCGCTGCGCAACTGGAAGGCGACAATTATGTTTTCTTGCGGAAATGGAAAGACTTCGGCGTGCGGTACGGAGAGATGCAAGAGATCGGTGCGGAAGTCACAGAAGAAATCATTGCCGCTTATCCGAAAGAAAGGCTAAACCGGCTTGTAAATGAAGCGCAGCATCCGGAACAGGTTCCCGCTGCCAAAAAAAGATTGAAATTAACGCCCGGCATGCTGGAAACGGATGACTGGCGCAAAAGGTACCGGCTCCTTGAACAAATGGAAGACCCTGATCTTTCCGACTTGCCTGTTCTTGAAAAAGCCTTGGGAGATGAAAAGCCATCGATCAGGCGGCTTGCCGTTGTGTATTTGGGCATGGTGAAAGACAAGCGGGTACTGCCGCTTTTATACCGCGGTCTGCATGATGCGAATGCAAGCGTGCGGCGGACGGCAGGCGACTGTCTTAGCGATCTCGGGTTCAAAGAGGCATGCGGGGAAATGGCAAAAGCGCTCAAAGACAAAAGCAAAATTGTCAGGTGGCGCGCCGCCATGTTTTTATACGAAGCGGGTGACGAAGCTTCTCTACCGGCTTTAAGGGAAGCGGAAAACGACCCTGAATTTGAAGTCAGGCTCCAGGTCAGAATGGCGATTGAGCGGATTACAAAAGGCGAAGAAGCAAAAGGCTCGGTCTGGAAGCAGATGACAGAAGCAAGGCAAATCCAGCCATAATTAAAGGAGGACATCAACATGTCAATGGCATATGAAGAATACATGCGGGCGCTTATTACCCCGATGAGGGAAGAATTGACGGCAAACGGGTTTACGGAACTGCGTACACCGGAAGAAGTAGAGGCCTATATGGAAAAAGCGGAAGGCACCACGCTGGTTGTCGTGAACTCGGTGTGCGGCTGCGCAGCCGGGCTTGCGCGTCCGGCAATTGTTGAGGCAATCCGGACGGCTGAAAAGAAGCCGGACCATCTTGTTACGGTATTTGCCGGCCAGGACAAAGAAGCAACGGCAAAAATGCGTGAGTATTTTACCGGCATCGAACCCTCCTCCCCTTCTGTGGCGCTGCTTCAAGGGAAAGAAGTGGCCCATTTTATCCCGAGAAGCGATATCGAAGGGCATGAAGTCGAAGAAATCATCGAAAATCTGCATGCTGCTTTTGACCAACACTGCGCATAAAATTGCGGCCCCGTTTGCATCATTCCGGTTGCAAAATGGGGCCTGTTTTTTCTGTGTAAATATTATATAATAAATACATATTCGAACTGTTGGGATATGGAGGGGATCACGTGAAAAACTGGCTGAAAAAATCAATGGTTATCCTTGTTTCTGTTTTAACATTCGGCCTTGTCCCCCCTTCCCATGCAATCTGGAATCATCTCTATAAAACTGGCAATGAAACGGCGGAAACGACTTCTGCTTATTCCAATCGGACGGCTGCCACAAGCCGCAAGATTGACAGTGCCGCGCTTGCTCGGTCATTCGTTGAAGATGCAGAAAAACGGGCTTATCTGAAATTCGGGGAAAGGATCAGGCCTGTTATTGAAGACGAGTTCCGTGCTGCCGTTTTGCCAAACATTCAAACCGCCATCGCGGAAACGCTGCAGGAATACCCGCAGGACAAACTACCGCTGCTCGCTGTTTCAGACCAGCCGAGTGCGGGAACCGGTGAAAAAATGTTTCATATTTACAATACGGAAACAAATAAAGACATCATCCGTTTCCATGTCCGGCGCGACCATCCGCCCGGCGACGGCTACTATTTTAATTTCCATTACCATGTAGCCTTTGACCATTTCCAAACGCACCGCCACCTTGGCACCATTTACTGGGGCAAAAACATGCCGCCGCAATGGATGAAAGGATAAAGGCGGGTTGAAGAACGCTTGTCGCGGCAGCAGCTGACAGCGCTGCAACGGATAAAAGACTAAAGCGGTGTGGAAGACGGACACCTCATCCAGTCGAACATTTCATGCGCTTTTTGCAAACGCAGTGAATACAGCACCGGCAGAAGGATGTAAAATGAGCGAAACATGGCTTCTTTGTTGCCGGCCGCAAAAAGGAATAATTATGCAAATGGATGGTTTTGCCCCATTGTAAAAACTGGATTTCAATTTATATAACGCAATTTTCCAGGATAGAAACCCGGATATTTGAATGACAAAGGATGGAATCATGATGAAACAATATTTAGATCTTTGCCGCGAAGTGCTTGAAAACGGCGTCAAAAAAGATGACCGGACCGGTACCGGAACGATCAGCGTTTTCGGCCATCAAATGCGGTTTCATCTGGAGGACGGTTTTCCGCTTCTGACAACTAAGAAACTGCATTTGAAATCGATTATTTATGAACTGCTCTGGATGCTTGAAGGAGATACGAATGTAAAATACCTCCAGGAAAACGGCGTCCGCATTTGGAATGAGTGGGCAGATGAAAACGGCGACCTCGGCCCGGTTTACGGGAAACAATGGCGTTCATGGCAAACCCGGGACGGGCGGACGATCGACCAGATCACCCAGGTCATTGAACAAATCAAAACCAATCCGGATTCCAGGCGCCTGATCGTTAACGCATGGAATGTTGGGGAGATTGACAGGATGGCCCTGCCGCCGTGCCATTGCTTTTTCCAGTTTTATGTGGCAAACGGCAAGCTGTCATGCCAGCTGTACCAGCGTTCGGCCGATATTTTCCTCGGCGTGCCGTTTAACATTGCTTCTTACGCGCTGCTTACGATGATGATTGCGCAGGTTACGGGGCTGGAACCGGGGGACTTTGTCCATACGCTTGGCGATGCCCATATTTACTTGAACCATATCGAACAAGTGAAGCTGCAGCTGACACGGGAGCCCCGCAAGCTGCCGAAAATGGTTTTGAATCCTGAAGTAAAAGACATTTTCTCCTTCCGGTACGAAGATTTTACATTAAAAGATTACAATCCGTATCCGCACATCCCGGGGAAGGTGAGTGTATGATTTCCTTTTTATGGGCGGAAGATGAAAAAGGCGTGATTGGAAAGAACAATGCGCTTCCGTGGCATCTTCCCGAAGACTTGAAGTATTTTAAAAACATAACAATGGGTCATCCGGTTGTCATGGGAAGGCGGACGTTTGAATCGATCGGAAAGCCGCTTCCCGGCAGAACGAATATTGTGATGACGAGAGACCCGGATTTTAAGGCCCAAGACTGCGTCGTTGTCGCAGGCAAAACAGAACTGTTAAAATGGGCGGATGCACATGGCGGTGAGATTTTTGTCACGGGCGGCGCGGAGATTTTTGCCCTGCTGCTTGAGGAAGCGGAAAAATTGTACCGGACGAAAATACATGCTGACATGGAAGGCGATACCTATTTTCCGCCTGTTGACTGGGAGGAGTGGGAAATGGCTTCCAGCACAAAAGGGATAAAAAACGAAAAAAATCCTTATGACTACGAATTTCAAGTATTTGTACGGAAAAGGTAAAAAACCATGGAAACATTCCCATGGTTTTTTCTCTGTGCCATCAGACATAAAATAAAATCGTGAAGTACATAAACGCGCTTCCGGCAATGACAAAGATATGCCAGATCGCATGGGAGTAAGGAAGGTTTTTCCATGTGTAGAACACGGCGCCTACCGAGTAGCAGATCCCACCTGAAAAAAGGAGCCAGAATCCCGGAGCCGTAAGCCCTTTATACAAAGGCTCAATCGCAATGAGGATCAGCCAGCCCATGATTAAGTAAAGCATTGTGGACAATAATTTAAAGCGGTGAATGAGAAAACATTTTCCGGCAATGCCAATGGCAGAAACTCCCCATACGACCGAAAACAGTACCCATCCCAAAGTGCCATGCAGTGTAATCAGCACAATCGGCGTATACGTTCCGGCAATTAACAAGTAAATGGCAGAATGGTCCAGAATCGCGAGAAATGTTTTCACTTTCGTCCAGTAAAAGCTGTGCAGCAGTGTGGAAAACAAATACAAAAGCAGCATGGAAACCCCGAAAACAAGAAAACTTCCTAGATAGAGCGGGTTATTCTTTTCTGCGGCGAAAACGACGAGTATAACCATCGCCGGAATGCTGAGCAGAAAACCGATGCCATGCGTAACGGCATTGGCCAGTTCCTGTTTCCAGGATGAAAGCAGTGTTGAAGTTGTCAAAAATTTAAACCACCTTCGTCTTTGGGCTTCTCTTTATTATAGTGTTTTGCGGGGCAATCTGCAATGGAAACAACTTGCGTCTTTAGCGGGTGCAATTTTATGCATTCATCAGCAGAAGATCCCGTTTTTCATGTTATAATGGGTACATTGTAAATTCAGAAAGGCTAAGTGGTGTCAAAAATGAAAAAATGGTTCATTCCTCTTCTCGCTTCCGTTGTGCTTGCTTTATCGGGCTGTTCACACGGCATAACCGGCCTGTTGTTTAAACCGGCAAGCAACGAAAAAAAGATGGTGCCCGTTCCGCTGCACATCGTCTCGATCGGGGACTCACTGACTGAAGGCGTAGGCGACAGCAAAGGGCGCGGCGGTTACACCTATTACTTGAAAAATGAACTGGACGCCTTAAAGGGTGTGAAAAAAACCACCATTGCCAATTATGGCGTAAAAGGGAACAGGACCGACCAATTGCTTGCCCGGCTCCAGGATGAAAAAATCCGGAAGTCCATCAAGGATTCAGATGTTGTTATGATTACCATCGGCGGCAATGATATGATGAAAGTGCTCCGTGAAAATATTTCCAATTTAAACAAGCAGGAGTTTGAGGCGGCCATTCCAGGGTACAAACAACGGCTCGATCAAATTTTCCGCCGCATCCGCGCGATCAATCCGGATGTAAAGATTGCGCTCGTCGGGCTCTATAACCCTTTTTCGAAGTGGCTGACCGATATAAAAGAAGTGGACCAAATGCTTGCAGCCTGGAATAATGCCAGCAAAGCGGTGGCATCGCGCTATAAAAATACCGTTTTTATCCCGGTTGCGGATATTTTTGAGAATAACGAAGATGCATTGCTTTATGACGATCATTTCCATCCGAACGATGAAGGGTATAAACGGATGTCGAAACGGATTTACCGGTATCTCCTAAAAGGGAATTTTTTGGGGATTCCAAAATAGCAAAGTGGTAAAGGAATGATGCTTGCGTGAAAAGAAACCCATGGAAAATCGCTTTTTTGACACTGGCTTCAGTGGTTGTGGCCTTTGTACTTGTGCTTTCCTTTTTTCTTTTTGTGCCGGATGGCCGCGTGCCGGAACCGGAAAAAACCGGAAAAACGGTTGATTTGCGGGTAGAGACAAACAAGGCGGATTTAACGGCGCTCATTAACCGCTATTTGCGGGAAGAAAAAATAAAGGGGAAAGTGCTTTTAAATGATGATGTCGTCTACTATGGAACTGTCGGGGTCTTTTCCGAAAAAATGCAGTATGAGATGACTTTTAAGCCGAAAGCGTTAAAGAACGGGGACCTCGTTTTAAAGCAAAAATCGGTATCCCTCGGTTCCGTCCATCTCCCGGTATCCTATATTTTAAAATTCGTCAAAACGACTTACCACCTGCCCAAGTGGGTGATCATCCAGCCGGGTGAAAAACTGGTGTATGTCCAGCTGCAAAATATGAAGTTGGAAAACGGCGCCAAAGTGAAAGTCAACCAATTTGATTTGCAGCATGATGACATCTCGTTTACACTTGGTTTTCCAAAATAACGCAAAAAGCCGGCCTTTAAAAGCCGGCTTTTCAATATGGTGGAAGGGTTTGCCGCCTGTTAACGTTACACAGGTTTAAACGATCCTTAACCCTTTCGGATAAAAGTTTTTCAAAATGCCGCCCGCTTCTTTGCTCCAGCCGAGCGGAAAACCGTCCACCGTGATCAGGACCCAGCCGCGGTTCTCCTTTGTTCCGGGGAGGGTTTCCCCTTTTAAATAGCGGATGCATTCGCTGCTTCCGGCGCCGAGGTCTGTCCGGTGTTTGCATTGTCCGGCTTTCAGGGAAAGCGCGAGCGCGTGATTCGGTTCAAACCGGTTTTTTTTGAAAGCGCCGAGATGCAGGCCGCACCGGACAAGGCGGAGCCCTTTTAACTGCGGGCAGCTAAAAGGCAGCAGGAAAAGCTCGTTTTTATACAGAAAAAAGGAGCGCCTGCCGGGATCAAAGTGCTGGAGGTTGTTTTCTGCAAAGGTTGCCCAGTCTTTTTCCTGTTGCTTTGAAAGCTTTGCTGTCTTTTCAGGCGGCACCGTTTGCCCCGCTTCCCCCGGGTGTTTGCGCATTTTTGCGGCAAAATGGCCTTCGCCTTTTAAGCGGTGCGGCCATAAACGCGCCGTATTGGACAAATCTTTCCGCTTTTCCGTTGCCCATTCCGGCTTTCCCGGTCCGACGCCGTGTTCATGGGGAATCGGCACCAGTGCCATGTCTTCATGCCGCGCCAAAAAAGCTTCAATCGTCTGTTCGTTTTCTTCCGGAGAAAAGGTGCAGGTCGAATAAACAAGGGTGCCTCCGGGCTTTAACATCTTCCAGGCGTGCTCCAAAATCGCGCGCTGTTTTGCCGCGCACGCTTCGACATGTTCCTGGCTCCAGAGACGCGCTGCTTCGGGATCTTTTCTGAACATGCCTTCCCCCGAGCAGGGGGCGTCAACCAAAATTTTATCGAAATAGTTTTCGAAATGCCGGCTTAGTTTTTCTGGCGTTTCGTTTGTTACAACGGTATTGGAGAACCCAAGCCGTTCGATATTTTCAGAAAGCGCGCGCGCCCGCTTCGGATGGATTTCATTTGCAAGCAGAAATCCGTTCTCGCCGATTCCGGATGCAATTTGCGTCGACTTGCCGCCCGGCGCGGCGCATAAATCAAGCACTTTATCGCCTTTTTCAAGCCCGAGCTGCCCGGCGATAAACATCGCGCTCGGCTCCTGGATATAATAGAGCCCGGCGGCATGGTACGGGTGTTTTCCAGGCTTGTCTTTTTCCTCATCAAAATAATAACCGGAGGCAAAAGGAATTTTTTCCAATTGGAAAGGGTTGTGCGCATGCCATTCCGTTTCGCTGATTTTTGCCGGATTCAGGCGCAATCCGGATGCCCGCGGTTCCTCATAGGAACGGAAAAAATCAGCGGCTTCCTTTCCGAGCAGCTGCCCCATCTTTTCCATAAAAGTTTCAGGTAATTCCAATCATGAGACCCCTTTCCGTTAAAATCGCCACTATGATCCATTATAATGAAATCGGGGCTTGCAGTCACGAAACTGGATGAAAACAACATCAACAGGTAAAATAAAAAATAATCTATTATAAAGGGGGGAGCCGCATGGCAGAGGAAACCGCGATTTTTGCCGGCGGATGCTTCTGGTGCATGGTCCATCCTTTTGACCAATTGCCCGGCATTCAAAAAGTCGTTTCCGGGTACACAGGCGGAACAAAACCGAACCCGACATATGAGGAAGTGTGCTCCGGTGCGACCGGGCATACGGAAGCTGTTGAAATTACGTTTGATCCGGAAATTTTTCCTTACGAAAAGCTGCTTGACATTTACTGGCAGCAAATTGACCCGACAGATGCAGGCGGGCAGTTTTACGACAGGGGGACCTCTTACCGGCCCGTTATTTTCTATCAAAACGAAGCCCAAAAGCAGGCGGCGGAAGCTTCAAAAAAACGGCTAGAAGAGAGCGGGCGGTTTAAAAAGCCGATTGCTGTCACAATTGAACCGGCTTCCGCCTTTTATCCGGCGGAAAGTTACCACCAGGACTATTACCGGAAAAACCCGGTCCATTACGAAGCTTACCGGCAAGGTTCAGGCAGAGCCGCTTATTTAAGCAACCATTGGAGGGATGAACATGAAGGATGAAAAACTGACGCCTTTGCAATATGAAGTGACGCGGAAAAACGGAACGGAACCGCCGTTTCAAAATGAATACTGGAACGAGTTTCGCGACGGGATTTATGTCGATGTTATTTCCGGAAAACCGCTGTTCAGTTCAAAAGATAAATATGATGCAGGCTGCGGCTGGCCGAGTTTTACAAAACCGATCGATGCCGGCGAACTTACCGAACGGCTTGATACGAGCCACGGCATGATTCGTACGGAAGTGAGAAGCAAGGCGTCTGACGCGCATTTGGGCCATGTGTTTCCGGATGGGCCAGGCCCTGCGCATCTTCGGTACTGCATGAATTCAGCCGCGATGCGTTTTATTCCGAAAGAAAAGCTTGAGGAAGAAGGATATGGGGAGTATCTTGCGCTCTTTGAAGAAAAAGAATAAGCCGGCTGGGCGGATGCACATACAAAACGGGCCCGTATCCCATACGATGCACTGTACAGAAAAACAGTTTTTTTGAGGAGTGAATGGGATGTATTACGGCCATGAAGGTGCTTACCCTGCATATGATCCCTGCTGCGGATACGGTTATGGGTCCGGTTACGGTTACGGATACGGTTCCGGTTACGGCTGGGGCTTTGCAGGACACAGAAACGGCTTTGCTTTAATTGTTGTGCTGTTTATTTTGCTGATCATTATCGGCGCATGCTGGATCGGCCCCAATTAAAAAACGGAAAAGGCCCGGGGCATAGCCCTGGGCTTTTTCAGTGTGCCTTTTATATTTTAAAGTTTCCGATCAGCTTGCGCAGGTTTTCTGCCTGTTTTGACAACTCCGAGGCTGCGGCTGTGACTTCTTCCATCGATGCAGACCCTTCCTCGGTACTTGCTGCGGTCATTTCCGTATTTGCCGCGGTATTCATGGCAATCTTGCTGACGGCATCGAACGAATCGGCGACATCGACAGCAAGTTTTTGCGTTTTTTCCATTTGGGCGGCCATGTCAATAATGACATTTGTCGTTTCATTCGTTTGTTTTTGAATGACTTCGAGCGAGTGCATCGTTTCATTGGAAATTTGCACGCCGGAAGTAACCGCCTCTACCCCTTCCTGATTCTGGCCGATAATGGTGCTAATTTCTTTTTGGATCGAACGCACAATATTCGTGACTTCCTGGGCGGCAGACTGGGATTGTTCGGCCAGTTTTCTGACTTCATCTGCTACGACGGCAAAGCCGCGCCCGTGCTCCCCGGCCCTGGCTGCCTCGATTGCCGCATTCAATGCAAGCAAATTGGTTTGTTTGGCAATCCCGGTGATCGTCATAATGATCTTTGTAATATCATCCGACTTTTCACCGAGCGCCTCTACCGTTTTGCTCGTATTCGTCATGATCGCTTCAATGCTCTTCATTTTACCGGACGTTTCCATAATGGATCGGCTGCCTTTTTCTGCCGATTCTTTCATATGGAGCGAAGCCTGTTTGACCGTTTCCGCCTGCCGGAAAAGCGTATCGACCACTTCTTCAAGCGACTTCATTTTCGACAAGGATGTATCCATCTTGGCAGAAGTTTGCTCGCTGTCTGCCGCGATTTCATTGGCTGTTTCCGCAATGGATTGGATCGTTTTCGATGTTTCTTCAGAAGAAGCGAGCAGCTCTTCGCTTGAGGCGGAGACACTTTCCGCCATCGCGGATACTTCTTTTACAAGCCGGGCAATGCCGTCTATCAGCTGGTTTGTGTCTCTTGCCAGTTTTGCCAGTTCGTCATTGGACGTCACTTCAATCCGCCTTGTCAAATCCCCGCCGGCATTTGCGATTCCCAAAATCGACCGGCTGATTTTTCTCGTGCTCGATTTGATGTTTTTCGTTAGGCTGATGCTGAGCATGACAGCCAGTACGATTGCAAGCAGGGAAAGGGTGACGGTTACGATCCGCGCAATCAGAACGGAACGATGCAATTCGCCGATCCGGCTTTCCGATGCTTGTGTGGTGCTTGCGAGTAAATCATTGATGCTGCTTTTCAAATTTTTCATATAGCCGGATGCCTGGGAATCTTTCACTTGTGCAACCGCTTCTTGTTCCGATCCGTACTGTCTTGCTTCGACAACCCGGTCAACCGTGCCCACCCAGAAATTATAGGCTTCTGAAATTTTTTCGAGTTTTTTGCTCTGCAACCGGTTATCTTTCAGCATTTTTTGCAAGCGGCTTAATGTGCTGCTTGCTTCCTGTTTCCCCTGGTCATACGGCCGCAAAGCACCTTCATTTCCGGAAATGGCGTAATTCAGGGCGCCCGTTTCGATTTCGCCGGTCTGATTGAGCAGGCTCTGGACACGATCGTGCACGGCGAGATCATGCTGGACGACATGCTTGATTTCATTCTCCAACTCACGCATGTTTATGTATGAAGTAACGGTTAATACAATGAGCAAGACGGTTAAAACCCCGAATGAAATCACAATTTTTCCCCTGATCGTCTGCAAATAATAAAGGGGAAGCCGATGCAGCTGGCGGTTCGGACGGGAATTTTTCCGTTTCTCGCTTTTTTGCTTTCTTTTTGCAAAAATGTTCCTTTTATTCAATCAAAAGTCCCTCCTTTTTACCCTGTGAACCGCAAATCATCATCTATATTTTAAACATGTTTTCTATCTTTTTCTAGTTTTTTGTAAAAACTTCCTCTTCCCGTAATGCCGTCCTTTGTACTTTACGCGGGGGAGACGATCCGCTATATTGGAGTAAAAATCATTTTGGGGGATACTTATGAAATCTTTTTACCAGTTTTTAATGAGATATAGGGATCCGCATCTCCGTGACGAGTTGACGGTTTTTGCCAATGGGGCATACAATGATCACAGTTTTCCGAAACATTCAACCAACTATCATGAAATCAGTTCCTATCTCGAATTAAACGGGCATTATATCCCGTCAATGTCGGTTTTTGACCGGGCATGGGAGATTTATAAAGGCGAAAGCAAATAACCGACTGCAAATTGTGCTGTTCGCTTTTTCCGCTGCGCATGCATAGAATGAAGTAAAACGTGTTTCGTTTTCAAGGAGCATGAAAAATGGATGCAAAAGCGCCGAAGTTTCAAGTTGGAGATACAGTGGTCGTAAAAGTCTACGGGACGGTGGGAAAAATTACGGCTGTGAGACAGCTGGAAGGAGGGTATTTCTATGTGGTCAATGACCGGGAAGGCCTCCTAGCCGAACAAAGCCTTGCCCGCCTGGAAGAATATGACGGGATTTTGTATAAGAAAGAAGAAGTCAATATAGAATTGAAATTTTTTATCGGGGATATTGTAAAAGTAAAAGGCTATGGCGGCGTCCTTTTTAAAATTGTTGGTTTCCGCACGGAGATTTGGCGGTATGCAGAAGATGCATGGGAAGATGTGATTTATGAAATGGTCAGCATCCCAAAGGGCGAATGGCTTGAAGCGGATGAAGACGAACTTTTGTTAATCGCCGATGCCGGGCAGGCCGATTCGTTTGTCAGCCGTTATCAATTTTTTTACCCGATGAAAAGCAGCCCCCTGTATCAGCTTGTCACTTCCGACTTGAAAACGCAGGAAAAAATCGACCGCCTGCTCGATATGTATAATGATTATGCGCTACTGTTAAACCTGTTTGGTGATGAGGCATACAGGGCCATGCTTGAGGCGGTCAAAATGCAAATCCAGGTTCTTTCGGCGCACGGCGGCCCGGATTAGTTTAGCGGGTTTGGCATATCAGGCCGTACGGGGTCATATTTATATCAACAAACAGAACAAAACGCGGGGTGGCTGCGGGATGAAAAAAGGGGGCGTTTTTAATGGAGAATATGGATGTTTATATTGATACAGAGGAAATCGCCGCATTCTTTTTTAAAGAGCTCGTGAAAAGGGGATTTGCGCCCCGTGAAGAAGAACTAGACGAAATTGCCGATATTACTTTTGAATACTTGCTTGCAAAAAGCATTATAGACGAAGAATATGAAGACGATTCCATGTAAGGCGATCCTGTTTGCAGGACGTATGGGGAAAGGTGCAGCATCGGTATCCGGGACAGTCTTTTTTCGGTCCTGCACGAAATGGCACTTGATGTCCCTTTGAATTTGCCTTAAAATAAAAAAAGAGAAATCGCAGGGGGAGAAACCTGCGATTTTTTTTGGCAAAAGTTTTGGCAAAAGAGCGGGATGCGGACGGTTGTGCGCTTAACGGGAATGTGCCCGGTTTTCCCGCCCCAGAAAGATCCGGATGGGGCATTCATGCCGCTTCTTTTGCAGTACCGGCTCAAAATGGGGAAGCAGCATCCATTTTGGGACAGAAGACCATGCCGCACTGAACGCGGCACCGTAGAAGGATCAAAAGCACAAATTTTCAGGATAGAGAAAGGTGACAACATGAGAAAATATGTATATACCGGCCTTGCCGCGATTTTTTTGGCCGGCTGCAGTGTAACAAACGGAAACGAGCCGGAAACGGGCGCCCATAAAAGTACCGCGCCGGCGAAACCGGCCCACACGGATACCGCGAAAAAAACCGGTTCCGGTTTGGTGCTTGATGCAAAATATTTTAACAAAATCAAAACGGTTAACGGGAAAAAAGTGATCCAGAATCCGGACAATATTTTGGCGCTTGTCAATAAAAACTATATTCTCGGGGATTACAAACCGAAAGACCTCGTCCGGCCGAATGTCCGCTTTTCATTTGGCGACGAAAGAATCGAAAAAAGCTATATGCGGAAAGAAGCAGCCGCGGCGCTTGAAAAAATGTTTGCCGCCGCCGAGAAGGACGGCATTGAATTATATGCCGCTTCCGCATACCGGTCGTATAACCGCCAGAAAGCTGTGTATGCGGCAGAAGTGCAAAGTTCGGGGGAAGAACATGCAGAACAGGCGGTTGCCATCCCGGGGTCGAGCGAACATCAGACCGGTCTCGCCGTTGATATTACAAGCCAGACCGCCCATTTCCTTCTCTCACAGCAAATGGGGAAGCAGAAGGAAGGCATCTGGCTTGCAAAACATGCGCATGAATACGGGTTTATTTTAAGGTATCCGAAAAACAAAGAGAACATTACGAAATATGAGTACGAGCCCTGGCATTTCCGGTATGTCGGAAAAGAGGCGGCAGCCGTCATTTACAAGCACGGCTGGACGCTTGAAGAGTATTTCGAACATGTACATAAAGCTGAATAAATCCTGGGCTCTTTTATTAAAAAGAAAAAGCTGGTAGAATAAAGAAGTTAGAAATCAGGAACTTTGACTTTTGGAAAACGGCATGAAAGTGGTGAAGCCTTTGGACGATGAGAAGAAACAGACGGAATCCGGGCAGGAAGAACAAACCGGCTATATCCGTATGAAAAAATTTAAATTTGTCATGCTTTTGTTTTTTGTGATTTTCATAACAGCCGGCATTACGACCGCTGCCTTTGCGTTCGGCGACCAAAAAGCCGTCAACGTGACGACTGTCAACCGGCCGGAGTTTGCCAAACTGTATAAAGCATATGACAGCATCCAGAAAAAATATTACACACAAGTAAAACAGAAGACGCTTGTCGACGGGGCCATCAACGGAATGGTGGAATCGCTCAATGACCCGTATTCTGATTATATGTCAAAAACGGAAGCATCAGACTTCAATAACACCATTTCTTCTTCTTTTGAAGGAATCGGTGCGGAAGTGGAAGAAAAAGACGGATATATTGTGATTGTTTCGCCGATTAAGGGTTCCCCGGCCGAAAAAGCCGGCCTGAAGCCGAATGATAAAATACTCGCGGTTGACGGCAAAAGCGTCCATGGCATGAGCGCCAATGAAGCGGTCATGTTGATCAGGGGCAAAAAAGGGACAAAGGTGACACTCACGATCCAGCATGCCGGATCGAAAGACGAAACGAAAGTGACCTTGACACGCGACACAATCCCGGTCAATACGGTTTATGCGAAGATGCTGAAAAACGGGGTTGCCCATATCCAGATTACGACATTTTCAGACGGCACATATAAAGAATTCAAGGCGGCCGTTGAGAACATGAAAAAGCAGGGCATGAAGTCGATGATTGTCGATGTGCGTCAGGACCCGGGCGGACTGCTTGACCAGGCTATTAAAATTGCGAATATGTTTGTGCCGGAAGGGCGTACGATCCTGCAGACGGAAGACCGGAACGGCTCCCGGGAGAAATATGTGGCAGAAAGTGACACGAAAATTACGGTCCCGGCGGTTGTGATGATCGACGGCGGCAGCGCGAGCGCTTCTGAAATTTTGGCGGCCGCACTGAACGAATCGGCAGGCATTCCGCTTGTCGGCGAAAAATCGTACGGCAAAGGCACCGTGCAGTCTGCTGAAAAATTCAGCGACGGATCGATTTTAAAATTCACCGTCCAAAAATGGCTGACGCCAAATGGCAGCTGGATCCATAAAAAAGGGATTGAGCCGGATGAGAAAGTGCCGCTTCCGGATTATGCCAAACTTCCGGTGATCGGAACAGATGCGAAATTGAAACTGTATTCGGTCTCGGAAGATGTGAAGACGGCGGAAAAAATGCTGAAAGCACTCGGTTACAATCCGGGCAGGGTTGACGGGTATTTCGACTGGAATACAAAAACGGCTGTCGAAGCTTTCCAAATGCATGAAAAAATGCAGCCGACAGGCATCATAAATGGCGATACGGCAACAAAACTGATGTCTGAAGTCAGCAATCTTATTACGCAGCACGATACGCAGCTCAAAAAAGCGGAAGAAGTTGTCCAAAAAGAAAAATAGCAAAATAAGCCGGGAGATCTGCTCCCGGCTTATTTTGTGCAATCCGATGCACGAAAAATGATATAATAAAGTCAGGAGATTCGCCTGTCCCCTATAAGAAAGGAAAGGAATGGGAGTGTTGGAGACAAAAGATACAGTCGATCTGGAATTCATCTTCCGCAGAGTATACCGTAAAATTAAAGAAGAACTGCATAGCTTGTTAAAAGAGCATGTGACGCTTAACGAATTTATGGTGTTAAAACTTTTATCGGAATCTTCGATGCGTTCATCCGATTTGTCAAAAATACTGCAAGTTTCCGCCAGCCATATTACTTCTGTAACCGATTCACTCGTGGAAAAAGGGCTGATTGAGCGGAAAAGATCCAATAAAGACAGACGTGTGGTCGATTTAATTTTAACGGAAAAAGGAAAATCGTTAATCAGTCAGTTGAAAGAAACCAAATCTCAGTTTCTAAAAGACCAGCTGAACGTTTTTACGGAAGAAGAACGGGAAACATTGTACAGGCTGTTCCGGAAGCTTGAAGACCATCTCAATCAAATGCACTGATATGAAAACGCGCCCATATGCACAAAAAGCGCCCTGAAACCGTAAGCCCGGCCCCGGGGCGCTTTTTTTAAATAAATATGGCAGCATGCAACATTCAAGAAAAAAATGTAACAATATCCGCCCGTTTCCCGCCTTGTCAACCCCAAATTCCCTCCATTTTTTGGATATTTAAAAAGGTGGTACCAATGTGTGAAATGATAGGAAATTCGCACAATGTGCCGGAACCTTTGATACAGCTGGTTTTTTCATTTTCAGTTTGCAAGCAGGCCCCTTCTTTGCTGTTTGTTCTATATTCTCCCAGAAATATTACAAAAATCGTATGTTATGATGCTATTGTGTACGAGAGAGAAACCAACGAAAACGAGGGAGGACATCATTGATGAAAAAGGCTATGTTCACAACAGCAGCAGCACTTGCACTGATCCTAGCGCCGGCAGTTTCCGGCAAGGCGGGGGCAGCCTCAAACGAAACAAACTGCAGCCCGAAAACGGTTGTTCAACATGAATACAAGTTTCATAGCATGCAGGAATTGGAGAACTGGTTAAAGCAACATAACATCCGTTTTTCTTTTAAACCGGCAACCAATCAAACGGCTTCAAACAACGCGGGCAAAACGGACCAGACAACGGCAGCACCAAAGCAATCGGCACCGGAACAAACAGCAGCACCAAAGCAATCGGCATCAAAACAAACTTCAACGCAACCGGCAGGCAGCACGCAGTCCCAGGCTGCCAACACGTTAAACGCCTATGAAAAACAAGTGGTGACCCTTGTAAACGAAGAACGGGCGAAAAACGGCCTTGGCGCGCTGAAAATTGATACGGCTTTGAGCAAAATGGCACGCGTCAAATCGAATGATATGGCAACCCATAAATATTTTGACCATACAAGCCCGACTTACGGCTCTCCGTTCGATATGATGAAGCAATTCGGGATCTCGTATCAATATGCCGGTGAAAACATCGCAATGGGCCAGCAAACACCGCAGGAAGTCATGAATGCATGGATGAACAGCGAAGGCCACAGGGCGAATATTTTAAATAAAAACTTCACCCATATCGGCGTGGGCTATGTTGAAAACGGCCATTACTGGACACAAGAGTTTATTGGAAAATAAATTGCTTATCGCAGCCTCTTTTACGGGGGCTGCTTTTTTGTACGCACTTTTTGAAACGTCACTTGCGGAAAACGAGTCCACTTTCCTGCAAGCTGGTCCATCTGCCGGATGTGCCACGCTTGCGCCAAACCTTATCCGTTCTTTTTCAGCAAATCTCCGGCTTTTTGCTGGATAGAATGCAAGCGCCACAAAAGTGTCACCGCCCCTGCAGCTAGGCCTGTGATCAGCCCGATCCAGTAGGCATACGGGCCGAGGGCGGTGGCGGCATCCAGCAAATACCCGAGCGGAAGCCCGATGACCCAATATGAAATAAACGTCATAATGGTCGTAATCCGGACATCTTTATACCCTCTGAGCGCGCCTTGCACCGGCGCCTGAACGGCATCTGACCATTGGAAAAAGATGGCGTACAGCAAAAAATGGCCGGTTAACCGGATGACAGCCGGATCATCACTGTAAAACGCTGCCACTTGTTCATGGAATAAGTAGAGCAACAGTCCGGTCAAGGTGGCGATCACAACAGCAGTCATGAGCCCGATTGTGCTGTACTGGCGGGCGTCTTTAAATCTTCCGGCTCCTGCTTCAAAACTGACAAGAATTGTCATCGCAAGCGAAATGCTGAGCGGAAGCATGTACAAAAGCGATTCAAAATTCATGGCGGCCTGATGGGAAGCGATCGTGTCAGTGCCAAATTTGCTCATGAACAATGTCACAACCGAAAAAATGCTCGATTCAAAAAAAGTCGACAACCCCATCGGGATCCCAAGCGACAACAGCGCTTTCCAGCTGCGGAAAGAAACCGGGTAAAACGTGCGGAACAGCCGCATTTCAGCAAAACGCGGCAAACGCATAAGCACAAGGATTGCAATCAACAAGATAAGCCAGTAGGTGATGGCGCTCGCAACGCCGGCACCTGCCCCGCCAAGCTGCGGAAATCCGGCATGCCCGAAGATGAACAGAACATTCAATCCAATATTGATGGGCAGCGCCAACAGCGTGATCAACATTGATATTTTTGTCAGCCCGGTAGCATCAATCAGCGAGCGGCAAACCTGGTAACAGAACAACGGAATCAGCCCGAAAGACAGGGCAAATAAAAACCGATGCGCGACCCTCTCCACATGCGGCGCTAAATCCATCCGGCCAAGGACCGGCCCAATCACCAGCCCGCCTGCAAACAGCACCAGTACGGCCATACAGACGGCGACGTAAAGGCTCTGGATAAATGTACGGGGGATTTCATCCGTGTTTTTGCTGCCGATCAAATGGGAAATGATCGGGGTAACCGCCTGTAAAACCGTTCCCAGCCCGGTTGAAACGGGAAACCAGAGGGATGCGCCGATCGCAACGCCGGCCAGATCGGCTTTGGAAAAATGGCCGGACATCGTCGTATCGAAAAAATTCATGAGCAGCATCGCAAGCTGGGTGATGAGAATCGGCAGAAACAAATGCCAAAGCTGTGCGATTTTTTCTTTTAAGGTAAAGGTTTGTTTCATGTTCATTCCCCCAACTGTTTTCCACGGACTCCAAAAAATTATAACATATTCATTTTCCGGGCCGCCATGGACAGCCTGCCATGAAAATGGAAATGCCTGCGAAAGATTTGCAAACCCGTAAAACCATCATGATTTATAAAAAGTCTCATATAATAGAGTGACCAGACAAAAACGGGAGATTCTGTATGGAGCTGAAAAAAACCTATTCGACGTTGTCTCACATGTACCTGTGCCAAACCGTTATTCTTGCATGCGGCCTTTCCGCATTTTGTCTCGCGCTTATGTATATCGGGCGCGGCGGCATGTTCATCTGGCTGGTTTTGGCCGTCTGGCTGTTCATTCTCTACTTTGCTGCGCGCTATTTCTACTATCAAAAGATAGAAGAAAACATATCCGGAGACAAAGGGGAGGAAGAAAGGCGGGCGGACAGCGGGCAGTACTTGATCCAGTTTCCTCCCGGTGCAAAACTCTCGGTGCAGCTTTATGACGGAAGCGGCCGCTTGGGATGGCTGCTTGAGGAAAAAGCTTTCAGACAGCAAATCCGGTATTTCCGCCTTGAACGGGGAGCGGGCGCCACATTTTGCGCCACGGTCCGCAAACGGCAAAATTGGGAAATCAGCATCGGGTTTCCGGCATATGAACGGTTCTTTTCATTAAAAAGAGCAAAGGGAAAAGAAATGATATTTGAAAACGGCAGCCGGACTTGTGCGATCCGGAAAAATGGAAACCATGATTTGGAATTTTACCGGGACGAACAACTTTTAGCAGTGGTGTCGCGCGGCGTGATGCCGGTCAGCTGGCAGCAGAAGTTTCCGCTTAATGCACCGGTACTTACTTTTATACGGGGGACGGAAGAAGACGAAGTACTCGTCATCGCACTGCTCGCCTTTTTTTACAGGCATAATAAATATTTCGTGTAAAAAAAAAGAAGAGATGATACAATTTTTGTAAGAATAAAGAAAGAAAAAGAGAGGAAATCCATCATGCATGTGAAACTGATTAAATGCCACGGCTCAGGCAACGATTTTTTGCTGATCGATGAAACGGAAATCTCTGCGCCATTAACGGACGACATCCGCAAAAAAATGGCTCTGTCATTTTGCCGGCGCGATGCCGGGCTCGGGGCGGACGGCCTGCTCTTTGTGTCGGAAAGCCAGCAGGCAGACGCAAAAATGCGGGTATTCAATGCGGACGGTTCCGAGGCGTCCATGTGCGGGAACGGCCTGCGCTGTGTTGCGCGGTACGTATCCGAAAAACGCGGGAAAGACGATCTGTTAATTGAAACGATGAAAGCAAATCTATATGCCCGCAAAGCAGAGCCCCTATTGGACGGCATCCCAACGTTCCGGGTCGAAATCTCGCCTGTCTCCTTTGACTTGGACAAACTGCCGATGCATATTGATAAAGAAGTGCTCATCAATGAACCGGTTAAGGCCTTGTCGGAAGATTTGTCGTTTACAGCAGTTGCGGTGCCGAATCCGCATCTGATCGCCTTTGTCGAAAATGAAGGATTCCGGTCTGATACGCAAAAAACATTGTCCGAGTATGTGAACGGACCAAATGATATCTTTCCGGACGGCGTGAATGTCAGCTTTGCCAAACCGATTGGTGAAAATGGCTTATACGTCCGCACGTTTGAACGCGGCGTCGGTTTTACAAATGCGTGCGGAACGGCGATGTCTGCTTCAAGCCTTGTGGCCTGCCTGTTAAGATTGCGCCCGTTCGGTGAAATGATCGACGTGTTCAATAATGGCGGTAAAGTACGGTGCTTTGTCCAAAAAATTGAAAAAGAAGGGGAACCGGCATACACGATTGACCTGATCGGTAATGCCACCTATTTATACGAAACCACTGTTTCTTTTGACGTTGGGCACCCGGAACAGTTCCGGATCGCGGAAAAAAAGGATTTCGGCGAACAGAAGCTGTATCAAAAGCTCGAAACCCATGCAAAAGAAACGGTAGAGAAAGCATTGGCTTAAAATTTGCGTCTCCTGTAAAAGGGAGGCGTATTTTTTTCGATTAGAAAGCTGCGCCAAACTATATGGGGCGCCCTTTGTTCTGCTTTAAAAATGCAAGTACCGGGGCAAAAGGCTGGCCGCTTTTGCAGGCAAAGAATCGCGCAAACGGGCAGCCGTACCGGTTCACACGCGAAAGGACCGTTTCAATAGTAAAGTCATACGGCGAAAGCGACGCGTTTACTTCTTCCCAGAAAAGCGGCGCCGCCACAAGCGCATCCTCATGCCCGCGCATCGAATAAGGTGCAATGATCGTTTTTCCTTCCGCATGCTGGACGAAATCAACATATAATTTTCCGCCCCGTTTTTTCTTCATCCGTTCGATTGTAAAATGTTCAGGAGATTTAGAAATGAAATAAGCAGCCACAAATTCCGTGAACAGCCTTGTATCTTCCCATGAGAACTGCCCGTCCGGCAATGGAATGTAGACTTGCAGCCCTTTATTCCCGGAAATTTTGACAAAGCTCTCCAAATGAAGGGCATCCGTCACCTGTTTTAACAGCAAAGCCGCTTCTACTGCAAGTTGAAACGCATCCCGGGAAGGGGGGTCAAAATCAAATACAATCTCACTGACGAAACGGCTGTTTACGGTCTGAAACGGGATATGGTATTCCACCGCCAGCTGGTTCGCAAGCCACATCAGTGTTTTTAAATGGTTGCAGACAATATACCGGATGTCTTCATGCATAGCCGTATCCACAAAAGCGGGCGCATAATCGGGGCAGTTTTTCTGGTAAAATGCCTCGCCGAAGACGCCGTGCGGGTAACGGATGACGGTCAAAAGCCTGTCCGAAAGAAACGGCAGCATAAAAGGGGAAATTTCCCGCATATAAGCAAGAAAGTCGAGTTTTGCCACATGCCGCTTTTTCCATAGTGGTTTATCCGGATGTGTCACTTCCACTTCTTCTGGAATGGCGGCGTTACGGAGCCTGAAATCTTCAAATGTACAGGCATCCGGGGAAAGATCAAAGCGGAAGCGGTGGAAATGCGGTTCCCGCAGGTTGGCGCCGTCCCATTCCAAATAAAATACCTCGACGCAAATCGAAGGATCGATCGTGTAGACGCCGTTTTCATTGTTTGCGGCATTTTTCCTGACCGCTTCTGCGAGGATTTGTTTTTCGTCCGGATTCATGCTGAAAAGAAACTGGCCGATTGGAAAAATGCCGCCATCTTTAAACACTGCGACATCGAAATACCCGTTTTTCTCGTCGTAAGCCGTAATAAAGCAGGCGGCTGTCTTCCAATTTTTCACTTTTATCCATGTTTCAACCCGTTTTCCCGCTTCCCACTTGCTGTCCGTTTGTTTTGCGACAATGCCTTCACTGTTAAAATTTTTCACCGTCTCTTTTAAGACCGATGCGTCACGGGTGAACGGGATTTGCTGAACCCGTGCCGTTTCGCCCGGGGCGGGGGAGAGCGGCAGCGCGAGCGTTTCACATAAGTTTTCCAATGCTTTTTTTCGCTGCAAATACGGTTTGCCGGCCATATCCTCTCCGCCAAGCATGAGCAAATCAAATACGAGATAATGGGCGGGGCGCATTTTCGCCTGCTCTGCAGCTGCTTCAGCTTTCATCCGCCCGCGGCGTTGCAGCTCCCTAAAGCCAGCTTTATACGGATTTTCAAGCAGCACAAGTTCGCCATCAAGCCGTAACGGAAGCTGCCCTTTTACGCGGCCTTCAAGCGTTTGCAAAAAGGTGCGGATTTCCGGAAACCGGGGCAGCAAATCTTTTCCGTTGCGGCTCCATAACCGCATGCCGTCTTCTGTCCAGTCGAGGATCGCGCGATAACCGTCATATTTAATTTCGTATACCCACTTTCCTGTATCTGGCAGAGACCATTTTAAAACCGGCAACATCGGTTTCATTTCGAGCACCCTTTCTTTTTCCAAAAGTTGAAGTACATAGCGGGGTGGATTCGTACATATATTATCTTCAAAAAGCGAGGCGTTTCATTCATGCATACGATGTGGAAAGGCACGATCAGTTTCGGGCTCGTCAATATCCCGATTAAACTGCATGCCGCAACGGAAGATAAAGATATCAAATTGCGTTCTCTTCATAAAAAATGCCATTCCCCGATCCGGTATGAAAAGGTTTGTCCGGTGTGCGAGGAAGAATTGGACGCAAAAGAAATCGTAAAAGGATACGAAATCGCGAAAGGAAAGTTTGTCGTACTGGAAGAGGAAGAACTGGAAGAACTGCGCAAACAGACAGAAGAAAAAGCAGTGGAAATTATGGATTTTCTTGATATGCGGGAGATCGACCCGGTCTATTTTAACCGGAGTTATTACATGTCCCCGAATGAAGGGGGCGTAAAAGCTTACGGCTTGTTGCGGAAAGCGCTGACCGAATCAGAGAAAGTCGGACTTGCCCGGATTGTTATGCGTTCAAAGGAGCAGCTCGCCGTTATCCGCGTGTATGAAAATACGCTGCTGATGGAAACAATCCATTACCCGGATGAAGTCCGGAGGGCATCTGACGTTCCGAATGTGCCGCAGGATGATGAAGTCTCGAAAAAAGAAATTGAGACGGCAATTTTGCTGATTGACCAGTTAACGACATCGTTTGAGCCTGAAAAATATACGGATGCATACCGGTCAAACCTGATGGCTTTGATTGAATCGAAGCGGACCGGGAAAAAACTCGTCACGGCGAAAGTGAAAGAACCGGAAAATAATGTGACCGACCTGATGGCGGCGCTCCAGGCTTCCATCGACAGGGCAAAGCCGGCAAAAAAACCGGCAAAGAAACCAAAAAAAGCGGCTAAAACAAAGGCAAAAGAAGCGTAAAAACCGGCGGATACCGGTGCGGGGAATGCCTGAAAATTTGCCGGAAAGCCTCCAATATGGTAAATTATTTCATATTGGAGGTTGATGATGAAAAGGAAGACGATTGTGCAATGGCTGTTCGTTTTACTGGTGCTTTCCCTCTGCACCTGGATTTTTTTTGAAATCGCCGATCATTTCAACCAGGGGGAGATCCGACATTTTGACCTTCCGATTATCTCATTTGTCCAGGGGAATATTTCCGGCCGGTTAACGAGCGTGATGCTGGCTGTTACCTTTCTCGGATCTGTAAAAGGGGCGGCGGTGGTCACCCTCGTGCTTTCCCTTGTGCTCTGGATCAAAAAATACCGCACACTGGGCCTTTATCTCGCTGTATCTGTCGCGCTTGGAGCGGGGGTTTTTAACACCATATTAAAATACATATTCAAGCGCCAGCGCCCCGATATTATGCGTGTCGTCCAGGAAACGGGCTACAGCTTCCCGAGCGGGCATTCGATGGGATCCATGATTTTATACGGCTGCCTCGTATTGATTCTGTTCCGCATCACAAAACGCAGGTGGGTGAAGTTCGCGGGGACGCTGTTTGCCCTCTTGCTGGTGCTTGCCATCGGCATCAGCCGCATCTATTTAGGGGTACACTACCCGAGCGACGTTGCCGGCGGATATGTGGCCGGCCTTGTTTGGGTCATTTTATCTGCGCTTGCGTTGAACTTGTTTGAAACAAAATTGAAATTGTAATAAAATATGATGGGAATAAAAATGTTTGGCGGTGGGTATGCGGATTTTCGGACCGGGCAGCCGCGTTTAGCCGGAAAGGGCTGCCCCGGTGCTGGAAAAGCCGTTAATGAGCGCTTGCTTTTTTTTAAAATTGTATTACAATATGTTGGTATGAATGAAGAAGCGTCCTGAAATTGTTGCCGGAGAGTTTGGCGATTGGGAGGGAATACTGAATGAAGATCTCGTTTAACCAGATTAAAAGTTTGCTAAATAAAAAATACGCCCTGTACTTTCTCATGGTTTTTTTGTTCTGGGTAAAAACTTATATTGTCTATAAAGCGGAATTCAATCTGGATCTGCAAAACGGCATGCAGAAATTTTTGCTCGCCATCAATCCCATCAGTTCGGCACTGTTCTTCTTTGCGCTTGCGCTTTTCTTTAAAGGACGCGGCCGGATCATTGCAATGACTGTGATTGACGTGCTTTTGTCTGTTTTGCTGTACGCGAATGTATGCTATTACCGTTTTTTTAATGACTTCATTACACTGCCTGTGCTGTCGCAGACGAAAAACTTCGGCGACCTCGGCGGGAGTGCCGCTGCATTAATGAAGCCTTATGATATTTTTTACTTTTTTGATACGATCATCCTCATTGTCTTGATTGCAACGAAAGCCGTCAGGGCCAATGCAGAGAAGGTCAGCCGCCGCTCGCTTGCCGGGCTGATGATTGCCGCAATTGCATTTTTCATTTTTAATCTCGGCCTTGCCGAAGCGGACCGCCCGCAGCTTTTAACGCGGACTTTTGACCGCAGTTATATCGTGAAATATCTCGGCATGTACAATTACACCCTTTATGATGCGGTTCAGACAACAAAATCGTCTGCGCAGCGGGCGATGGCTGACAGCAGTGACGTGAGCGATGTGGAAAACTATGTGAAAGCGAACTATACCGAGCCGGACAGCAAATATTTCGGCGCGGCAAAGGGTATGAATGTCATTTACGTTTCACTCGAGTCGTTCCAGAACTTTTTGATCAATTACAAATTGGACGGCAAAGAAGTCACACCGTTTTTAAACTCGCTGACAAAGGATAAAAACACCTTTTATTTCGATAACTTTTTCCACCAGACAGGCCAGGGGAAAACGTCTGATGCCGAATTTATGATGGAAAACTCGCTGTTCCCGCTGCCGACGGGGTCTGTATTTACAACGAAAGCACAAAATACGTACCAGGCAGCACCTGCTATTCTTGGCCAGAAAGGCTATACATCGGCTGTTTTCCACGGAAACTATAAGACTTTCTGGAACCGTGACGAAATGTACAAATCGTTCGGCTATGACCGTTTCTTTGACGCCAAGTATTACGATATGAGCGACAAAAATACGTTAAACTACGGGATGAAGGACAAACCTTGGTTTAATGAATCGATGCAGTATTTGACCAAATTGCCGCAGCCTTTCTATACGAAGTTTATTACGCTTTCAAACCACTTCCCGTTTCCATTGGATGAAGAGGATGCTGACTTCCCGAAAGGCAATTTCGGCGATAAAACCGTTGATAACTATTTCCAAACCGCCCATTATCTGGATGAAGCGATGCAGCAGTTCTTTACCTATTTGAAGGAATCCGGGCTTTATGACCATACCGTGATTGTCATGTACGGCGACCATTACGGCATTTCGGAAAATCACAATGCGGCAATGGCGAAAGTGCTCGGTGTCCCTGAAATTACGCCATATTTGAACGCGCAGCTGCAAAGGGTGCCGCTGTTTATCCATGTTCCGGGCGTAAAAGGCGGGATCAAGCATACGTACGGCGGTGAAGTCGATGTAATGCCGACGGTGATGCATTTGCTTGGCATTGATACAAAAGACTACATCCAGTTCGGGTCTGATCTTTTGTCCAGCCAGCACCGCCAAGTCGTTCCATTCCGTAACGGTGATTTTGTCACCAATAAGTACACGCAAGTATCCGGAACGCTTTACGACAATGCGACCGGTGAAAAAGTCAATCCAAAACTAGGCAAAACTGATGAAAAGATTGCAAAAGAGATGCTGAATCTGTCTGATAAAGTGGTATACGACGACCTGCTCCGTTTCTATACGCCAAAAGGTTTTACGCCGGTGAACCGGAACAAGTATGACTATTCCTTTGACCAGACGGATATGGCCGGGTTGCCGAAAACCCCCATTCCGGATTCAGCCAAAAAGAATAAATAAAGAAAACAAACCCCGGTGGAATGCAACCGGGGTTTGTTTTTTGTGCCAGGAAAAAGCATATCGTGAATGCATCATTCCGGCTTCTTTTATGGTTTTCAACAGGCATGTTTTCAATCATTTTTTAAAGAGCAAATCCCTGGCAGTTTGAAAATCGTTTGTCGGTTGATTGCAGCTGAAGTTTTCACAGACATAAATGGTTGGTTGCCCGTTTATCATGGCATAATCTTCAATAAAAGGGGCGATTTTGGAGAGTTTCTTCTTTTCGCGCCTTTTTACTGCCATGAAGGAAATTTCGGGGTGAAAATTCTCCTGAATATGGCGGATAAAATCAACAGCTTTTTCTGTTTCATCATCCATAACGATCACCACTTCCTTCGTTGCCTGCTGTGCGTACATCACTGCCTGCATCATCATGGCGTGGGCATTGGGATCATCATGGATAACCTTGCTGAAGGCCTGAAACATTTGCTGGACTTTTTCTTCCAACGTAAAATCCCCGGTCAGTTTCGCCAGCCTTAACAATTGGCAGGCTGCGACACTGTTCCCGGAAGGCAGTGCCCCGTCATAAGACTCCTTTTGCCTGACGAGCAATGGCTCATCGTCGTTTCCGCTAAAGAAAAAGCCTCCTCCATGTTCGTCCCAAAATAAATCAATCATATTGCCGGCCAGTCTTTTTGCTTCCGCCAAATAAAAAGGGGCAAAAGTGGACTCATACAGTTCCATATATCCCCACAGGAGAAAGGCATATTCGTCTATAAAACCTTTGTTTTTTACTTCGCCATCGCGGTATCTTACCATTACCCGGCCATTTTGGATCAAGTTGTCCCTTATAAAAGAAACCGCTTTTTCTGCAGCCTGCACATAAGATGGTTGATAAAAAACACGCCCCGCTTTTGCGAGTGCTGCAATCATTAAGCCGTTCCATGCCGTTAAAATTTTATCATCGCGGAACGGGCGCACCCGTTTTTCCCGGTGCTGGAACAAGCTTTGCCGTGCCGTTTCTAATTTTTCCGCCAGCGCTGCAGGAGAAAACCCTTCCTTTTTTGCAATTGTTTCCAAATGGGTTGTAATCTGGTTCGGAATATTTTTTCCTTCGAAATTTCCCTGCCCGGTAATGCCGTATGCCTGGCAAAAGAGCGTGCCCAACTGTTCCCCCAGCACATCTTTTACTTCTTTAGGCGTCCACACATAAAACTTTCCTTCCTCGCCTTCCGAGTCGGCATCTTCCGCGGAATAGAATCCGCCATCCGGATGGGCCATATCACGCAGCACATACTTGATGATTTCTTCCGTTATTTTTTTGTACCGGGCATTTTTCGTCATCCGGAAAGCATCGGTATAGGCCAGTGCAAGCAGCGCATTGTCATAAAGCATTTTTTCAAAGTGGGGCACCAAAAATTTTTCATCAACGGAATAGCGGGAAAAACCGTAACCAATATGGTCATAAATTCCCCCGCGCGCCAGCCCGTCCAATGTTTTTGTTGCCATCGCAAGCGCATCCCGGTTTTCATAAAATTTGGCATACATGAGTAAAAATACAAGTGAATGCGGCATTGGAAATTTCGGCGCCTTGCCAAAACCGCCGTAGCGGGGATCAAAAGCCTGCTTGTAAGTTTGGAAAGCGCGCCCGGTCGTTTCTTTCGTTAAAGCCGTTTGTTCTCCTTTTTCCCGGCTTGCCTCGAGCGCCTGTTTGACTTGTGTCCCCACATCCTTGATCCGGTCCGGATTTTCGGTGTATTGTTGGGATAAATAATGCAACACTTCTTTAAAACCGGGCATCCCATACCGGCTTTCCCGCGGAAAATAGGTTCCGGCATAAAAAGGGACCTTCTCCGGCGTCAAAAATACGCTCAACGGCCAGCCGCCCTGCCCGGTCATCATTTGGCAAACAAGCATATAAATGGCATCAATATCCGGCCGCTCTTCCCTGTCCACCTTAATCGCCACAAATTTCTCATTCAGGATCCGCGCCACCTCTTCATTTTCAAAAGACTCCCGCTCCATCACATGGCACCAGTGGCAGGTCGAATAGCCGATGGAAACAAAAACCGGCTTGTTTTCCCGCTTCGCTTTCGCAAAAGCATCTTCGCCCCACGGATACCAGTCAACCGGATTACGGGCGTGCTGCAGCAAATAAGGCGATTTTTCATGAATTAACCGATTAAATGGTCTGTTTTCACCCAAGACATTCCCTTCTTTCTTTCACTTCCTTTATCATCAGTTTACCTGAAACAAAAAGGCGCTACAAATGCTTGAAATCGCACGACTCCGCAATTAAGCAGGGGAAGAGGCTTTAGCACGTGATTTGTCCGGTTTCACCGCCGCAAATGTAAGCCCTGCCGCCACCAGGCAGAAACCGGCCATGATCACCATGCTGAGCTCAACTCGCCCTTTCATAAAATTGGCCATAAATAACGGGCCTGCCGCCACGCCGATGTAGCGCATCGAACTGTAAATGGCGCTGATCGTCCCGCGGACTTCTTTTTCAATCGACTGGTTAATCAGCGCATCCAACGGCGTAAGAGAGGCACCGATTCCGATTCCACAAATGAGAAAGGTCCCCATTAAATAGAAAAAACGGTCCGAAAAGGAGATCACGAGCACGGAGGCTCCGGTAATAAGCGCACTGGAGAAAATAATCCATTTCATCAGTACCATGTTTTCTTTAATGATTTTCCCTGTTATAAAGGAAGAAAGGCACAGCGCCGCAAGCGGGACGGCCAAAATAAACCCTTTCTTCACGCCGTGGTAGCCGTACTGGTCTTCCAGATTGGACGACAAATAAAACAGCACCGCAAACAAAATAAACATCACGATGGCCCCGATCGCAAATACGGACGCCAGCCAGCGCCAGTGCTGGCGGAACACCTTTTTCGTATTCGATATAAATGCTTTGATTCCCGGACCTTGTTTTTCTTGTGCCGGCCTTTTGACAAGGAACAAAACAGACAGGATAGAGATCAGGCAAAAGACCGGGATGGCCGAAAAAGGCAAAAACCAGATCACCCCTGCCAGAAAGGATCCGAGAATCGGGCTCAATACTTTTCCAAATGTATTGGCCGTTTCAATAATGCCGAGGGTGGTGCTCACATCCCGGTTGCGGCGGAACATATCGCCGACAAGCGGCAATACGATCGGTGCCGCGCCGGCCGTCCCGACGCCCTGCAAAGTCCGGCCGACCAAAATAAGGGAATACGGGTGATCGAGTTGCCAGGCAGCATATGCCGAAATCGCCCCTCCGGCAGCCGTAATCACAAGTGACGGGATAATGACCATTTTTCGGCCGTATCTGTCCGATAAAAATCCGGCAACCGGAATAAGGAAAATGGCGACAATTGAATAAAAGGTGATAATATAGCTGGATTGGACTTTGGAGATGCCCAGTTTGTCCTCCATCAGGGGAAGGACCGGGATCAGCATCGAATTCCCCAGTGTCATAATCAGGGGGATGGACGATAATGCCACAATCGCCCATCTTTTTTGATGGATTTCATTGTTTTTATCGGATAAAGGTGTGTTTGTTGTTAAATGATCCATTGTCTGTATTTTCCCTTCTTCTTTTCAATGTCAACACTCTTCTTTACTATCTGCTCAACCGGAGACATTTATGAAAGGAAAAAACGGGTTTTCTTTCTCATCATTTTTTAACAAACCATTCATATCTTTTTCTTTTCATTCGGTTAGTATATAAGAAAAAGCGGATTCTCCTTGATCATGCGCCTTCCGGGGCTATAATAAGGGCAGCGGAAAAGAAAGAGTTCCGGCAAAAGAACTTCGAGGGGGAATCATCATGAACATGAAACGGATATTATTGGTGGAAGATGAAAAAAATCTGGCCCGTTTTATTGAGCTGGAGTTAAGGCATGAAGGATACGAAGTGAAAGTGGCGTATGACGGGCGGGAAGGGCTGCAGTCGGCTTTGGAGGAGGAGTGGGATGTGATTCTCCTTGATTTAATGCTGCCGAAACTGAACGGCCTTGAAGTATGCCGCCGCCTGCGCCAGGAAAAAGAAACACCGGTCATCATGATTACCGCTCGGGACAGCATTATGGACCGTGTATCCGGGCTTGACCATGGGGCGGATGATTATATTGTCAAACCATTTGCGATTGAAGAATTGCTCGCAAGGCTGAGAGCCATTTTCAGAAGGATGGAGTACGCCGAGCCCAAAAAAGCAGCGCTAACCACGTACAAGTTTCGTGACCTTGTGCTGGAAAAAGAAAGCCGGCTTGTTAAAAAGGCAGGGAAAACCATTGAATTGACAAAGCGGGAATACGATTTGCTGCTTACGCTTTTGGAAAATAAAAATATTGTCATGACCCGTGAAGCGCTCCTGAACAAAGTATGGGGATATGAAACCGAGGTCGAAACGAATGTCGTCGATGTGTACATCCGGTACTTGCGCAATAAAATTGATACAGAAGGCGAAGACAGCTATATACAGACAGTGCGGGGAACAGGATATGTGATGCGCGAATGAGGGCGGTAAAACACTGGCTGCAAAAAAGTTCCTTGAAAGTGAAATGGTCCGTCGGCGCAAGTGTAGCGATCTTTTTAACGTTTCTGATTTTCGGATTTTTCCAGTATACACTAATCAGTAGATGGCTATTGCATGAAGAAGCGACTTCGGTATCCGAGGCGCTGGATGATTTGAACAACAAGGGGGAAAACATCGATGACATTTTATCGAACCGGACGCTTTTTCAGCAGGTGCTGGAAAAAGACCAGTCGATCCGGATCATCAATGCGGAAGGAAAGGAAATGCTTGTCGTAAAAAGCATTCATTCTACCGATGCAAAAGTGCCGTTTATGCCGGTGAACGAAAAACGGGTCAGCCTGATCCGCGCGGGCAATCATCAAATTTTAGTCGGAAGGAGCCCGTTCCGCTCCCAGTCGTTCAACGGCTATATTGAAGTGATCTATCCTTTATACCGGTATGAAAATTTAATGCGGAATGTTCTGTTTGTCATGATGGTCGCCGGATGTGTGGGCTTGCTTTTGAGTGCTTTTCTTGGGTTTATGATGGCAAAAAATTTCCTCAAACCGTTGAAAAAACTCTCTTCCACCATGCAAAGCATCCGCAAAAAAGGATTCCAGGAACGGATGGAGCCAAGCGCCTCCAAAGACGAAATGGGGGAACTGACCAATATTTTTAACGATATGATGGACCAGATTGAACAGTCGTTCCGGCAGCAGAAACGGTTTGTCGAGGATGCTTCCCATGAATTAAGGACCCCCGTGCAAGTAATGGAAGGGCACTTAAATTTGTTAAACCGCTGGGGAAAAAATGACCCTGCGATTCTTGAAGAGTCGCTCCAGGCCTCGCTTCAGGAATTAAGCAGAATGAAAAAACTGGTGGAGGAACTGCTCGATCTTTCCCGGGTGGAAGAAGCCAAAATATTGGCCAATGAGGAAAAAGCAGATCTTTTGGCGGTCACAGAAAGGGTGATCCGCAATTTTAAAATGATCCACCAGCAATTCGATTTCAATTTTCAATATGATCCCAAACAGGCCTATGAAATCCTGATGAGCGAGAACCATCTTGAGCAGGTGCTGATCATTGTATTTGATAATGCGATAAAATATTCCGACCGCATTTACAAAGTCGATATCCGTCTCAAGCAGGAAAAGGGGAGGGCCGTGTTAACGGTAAAAGATTACGGCATCGGGATCCCGAAAGAAGATTTGCCGCAAATTTTCCACCGCTTTTACCGGGTGGATAAAGCAAGAAGCCGCGCAAAAGGCGGGAACGGGCTCGGGCTTGCTATTGCCAAACAACTGACAGAAGGATATTCCGGCACGATAGAAGCAGCAAGCGAGGTTGGCAAAGGGACCGAAATCCGGTTTACATTCCCCCTTGCCGCAAAACAAAAAACAGGCGGAAAAGAGGGCGTTTCGAAAAAATGAAACGTTCTTTTTCTTTTAAAGAAAAGGGGAGGGCCGTGTTTTGCCTGTGCCTGGAAACCGCGCCCGCCTTTCGCCCGTTTCCAAAAGGATAAACCTTTTTGATCCGCAAAATAACCGGGAGCTATACGTATGGAACCAACTGTAAGTTTTATCCAGAGGGCCGGGCTGTTAAAAATCTATGCCGACTTCTGTCATTTCATGTTCACTTTTTTTCAGGAGCCGGATTTCCAGGATGCCGTCCCGGTATTTTGCGGTCGTCCCTTTCCGGCGCACCGGGGAAGGCAGCCGTATCACCTGTTCCGCGTCCGGTTTTGGGAATGATTTTAACATGACCTGAAGAGAAGTGTGGAAGATTTTTAAGCCGGTGAGCATGCTTTCCTCCTGGACAGGGACGCGGATAAAAATAAAATCCAGTGTTTCAAATACTTCTATAGACGGGGCGCCTGCATCCGGGGAAGAGGCCGCCGGTCCATTCCCGTCCCCCTTTTTAAACGCATTCCCCCATTCGTCCCATTGAGAAAGGGCTTGGTTTATATGTTCCTGTACAGGTGGAAACGGCATATTCATCATCTTGAAGATCTCTTCGGTAAACGGAAACGTTTTCCATGGGAACATTTTTCTGCTCCTTTCTGCAACGGGGATATCATAAAATATGCGGTTTTGAACAATCGGGTGAGGCAAATGCAGCAGCACTTTCCGGGAAAAAACAGAATGAATCACTATTCATGCAAATTTTTAAAAATAAGAGTTTTTAACTTTATCTATTACGCTTACAGTGCTAAAATTGAGTTTGTAAGCGTTACAGCTTTCAAAATTCTTTATCGTTACATAATTTCTTGGTTCCGTTTTGGCATCCGCCAGGCGAAACCATACGAAAGTGAATAAGGGACGAAGAGCTGGAGGTTTTTCAAAATGAATGCAACTACACCAAAGGGATTTTGGGAAAGTTTTTCCGGGCCTAATCTTGGGTATGTCATGGATTTATATGAACAATACCTGGAAGATCCGGACAGCATCGACGAAGAGGCGAGAAAAGTATTTGACCAGTGGGGCGCGCCCGCTGTTTCCGAAGGCGGGAGCCTGACACAGGGGCAGGCGGATATTTCTTTCCAATTGCCGGCAAACCCGACGATTTTCAGCAAAATGGTCGCTGCTGTCAAATTGGCGGACAATATCCGGACTTTTGGCCATCTCGCAGCGGATATCAACCCGCTCCAAAAACCTGTTGGGGATGTCAGAAGAATTGAACTGGGAGAATTTGATTTAACCGAAGAAGATTTGAAAAAAGTGCCGGCATCCTTTATTTGCCCGGATGCACCCAAAAGGGTCAAAAACGGGCTTGATGCCATCAATTATTTAAAAGAAGTGTACACCCAAAAAGTCGCCTTTGAGTTTGACCATATTCATGACATGGAAGAAAAGCACTGGCTGCAACGGACAGTTGAATCGGGCAGCTTTTTCCGCGAACTCGGCCGGGAACAGAAAATCGGGATTTTAAAACGCCTTTCAGATGTGGAAGGATTTGAAAAATTTATTCACCGGACATTTGTCGGGCAGAAGCGTTTTTCCATTGAAGGGCTTGATGCGCTCGTTCCGCTGATGGAACAAATGATCATGGAAGCGGTCAAAACGGGTGTGAAAACCGTTAATATCGGCATGGCGCACAGAGGCCGACTCAATGTGCTTGCCCATATTCTTGAAAAACCATACGAGCTCATTTTTGCGGAATTTAAGCATGCTTCCAATAAAGATTTAATCCCTTCCGAAGGATCGATCGGCATTACGTACGGATGGACCGGCGATGTTAAATACCATCTCGGCGCGGACAGAAAAGGGCAAAACGGCGGTCCGATCGGCGCGCGTATCGTGCTTGCCAACAACCCAAGCCATCTGGAAGTTGCCAACCCTGTTGTCGAAGGGTATACACGTGCCGCGCAGGATAACCGGAACAAAGCGGGCTATCCGGACCGCGATCCGGACCGCGCATTTGCGATTCTTGTCCACGGGGATGCCGCATTTGCGGGGGAGGGCATTGTCGCAGAAACGCTGAATATGAGCAAGCTGAACGGATACGGGACAGGCGGGACCATCCATATCATCGCCAATAACAATATCGGGTTTACGACCGAAACATACGACTCGAGGTCAACAAAATATGCTTCTGATCCGGCAAAAGGCTATGAAGTGCCGATCCTCCATGTGAATGCGGATGATCCGGAAGCATGCGTACAGGCGGCGCTGTTTGCTTATGCTTACCGCGAAAAATTCCATAAAGACTTTGTGATCGACCTGGTCGGCTACCGCCGCTACGGCCATAATGAAATGGATGAACCGATGGTAACCAACCCGGTAATGTACCATGCGGTGCACAATCATCCGACGGTCAGGGCCATCTACGGTGAACAGCTTGTAAAAGAAGGCGTCCTGACAGCCGAAGAGGTTAAAACGATTGATGAAGCCGTTCAGAAAAAACTGCAGGCGGCTTACGAAAAAGTGCCAGACGGCGAAGCAGAACCCGATACGGCCATGGAGCCCCCAGAAAATGTGAAAAAAGGCTATTTGAGCATGAAAACAGGGGTGCCGGAACAGGAACTGAGGGCTTGGAATACTGAATTGCTCGCCTGGCCTGAAAACTTCCACGTCTTTAAAAAACTGGCGCGGATTTTGAAACGCCGCGAACACGTTTTTGACGGCAAAGGGAAAATTGACTGGGCCCATGCGGAAGCGCTCGCGTTTGCAGCCATTTTAAAAGATGGCGTGCCGATCCGGTTTACCGGCCAGGATACACAGCGCGGCACGTTCGCACAGCGCAATCTCGTCCTGCACGACGAACAGACGGGGGAAGAATATATTCCGCACCATCATCTGTCCGGCGTTCAAACTTCATTTGCCATTTATAACAGCCCGCTGACCGAAGCCGGCGTTGTCGGGTTTGAATACGGCTATAACGTCTTTTCGCCGGATACGCTCGTCATTTGGGAAGCCCAGTTCGGCGATTTTGCAAACATGGCACAGGTCATGTTTGACCAGTTCATTTCATCCGGCAGGGCAAAATGGGGGCAAAAATCAGGGCTTGTCATGATGCTGCCGCACGGATACGAAGGGCAAGGCCCTGAACATTCAAGCGGCAGGGTGGAACGCTTCCTGCAACTGGCAGCGGAAAACAACTGGACAGTGGCGAATGTCTCGACAGCCGGCCAATACTTCCATATTTTAAGAAGGCAGGCAAAATGGCTGGCAAAAGAAGAAATCCGCCCGCTCGTTCTCATGACGCCAAAAAGCCTGCTTCGCCACCCGCTGGCATCTGTAGAGCCGTCTGTACTGGTAGATGGCAAATTCCACACCGTGCTGGAAGGCCCGGATACGGAAAATACGGGTGCAGTCGAAAGAATCCTGCTTTGCAGCGGGAAAGTGGCTGTAGACTTGGAAGAAAAGCTGGATGGTGCGGACATGAGCTGGCTGCATACGGTAAGGGTCGAGCAAATCTATCCTTTCCCTGAACAGGAATTGAAGGAAATCTTCGCGCGCTTTAAAAACGCGAAAGAAATTGTATGGATGCAGGAGGAGCCGGAGAATATGGGTTCCTGGTCTTTTGTTGAACCGTATTTAAGAAAGTTGGCGCCTCAGGGAGCAGAAATCCGATACATCGGCCGGCCGAGAAGGTCAAGCCCGTCGGAAGGCGACCCGGTCGTCCATAAAAAAGAACAAAACAGAATTCTGACTGAAGCCATTACCCGCCCTTAAACGGCGGCTCGCTCCTTCCCAAGGGGCGGGGGCTTCCTATGCGCAAAATAACCGTTGCTTTGCCCGCTTCATCCTGCAGCCCGCGCTGCTCGGAAGATGAAGGAGGAGGCTTTGATATAAAAAAAGTGATACTTTTAAGGGAGGACAAGTGTTGTGGCTGAAATTAAAGTGCCTGAACTGGCAGAATCCATCACGGAAGGAACCATTGCACAATGGCTGAAACATCCGGGGGACCATGTAGATAAAGGGGAATATATTGTAGAACTTGAGACAGATAAAGTAAATGTAGAAGTCATTTCGGAAGAAGAAGGCGTCGTCCAGTCCCTCCTTTTTGAAGAAGGAGACACAGTCCAAGTCGGCGATGTCATTGCGATTGTCGGCGAAGGAACAAGGGAAAACAACGCAACGCCTTCCGCGCCGCCAAAAGAAGCGGAAGCACCGCAACCGGCACAAGCACCACAACCGGCACAAGCACAGGCGCTGGGGCAAACACAAGCGCCTGCCCCGGAGCAGCCAAAGCCGGCTCAGGAAGAAAGCGAAAGCCGCCCGGTTGCTTCTCCGGCTGCCCGCAAACTGGCACGTGAAAAAGGCATTGACTTATCGCAAGTGCCGGCAGTGGATCCGCTTGGCAGGGTAAGGAAACAAGATGTGGAAACCTTCAATCCGCAAGCTGCGGCAAAAGCGCCGGCAGCACCGGAAAAACCTGCAGCCGGCAAAGCTGTGGCAGAAGAAGCCGGCAAACCGGTTGAAAGAATCCGCATGTCACGCCGCCGCCAGACGATCGCAAAACGGCTCGTTGAAGTGACACAGACAACGGCGATGCTGACGACATTCAACGAAATTGATATGTCGGCCGTCATGGATTTAAGAAAGCGAAAAAAAGAACAGTTCGTTAAAGATCATGACATCCGTCTCGGCTTTATGTCGTTCTTTACAAAAGCAGTGGTTGCGGCATTGAAGAAATATCCGTATGTCAATGCGGAAATTCAGGGCAATGAGCTGCTCTTGAAAAAATATTATGATATCGGCATTGCGGTATCCACGGAAGAAGGGCTTGTCGTGCCGGTTGTCCGGGATTGCGACCGGAAATCGTTCGCGGAAATTGAAACGGATATTGCTGCATTTGCCCAAAAAGCACGTGATAATAAACTTGCATTAAGCGATCTGCAGGGCGGAACCTTTACGATTACAAACGGCGGCGTCTTTGGCTCGTTGTTCTCAACGCCGATTATCAACGGGACACAGGTTGGCATCCTCGGCATGCACACCATTCAAAAACGCCCGGTTGCAGTCGATGGGGACCGGATTGAAATCCGCCCGATGATGTACGTGGCGCTTTCCTATGACCACCGCGTCATTGACGGAAAAGATGCTGTCGGTTTCTTGAAAACGGTGAAAACATTAATTGAAAATCCTGAAGATTTGCTGCTGGAATCTTAAAAGCATGAAAGAAAAGCATCGGTTTTGCCGATGCTTTTCTTTTTAACCGCCCTTTAAGGATTGGCGATCCAGACGCTTTTGACTTCCGTATAGTTTTGGAGCGCGTAGGAACCCATCTCGCGCCCGATGCCGGATTGTTTATAACCGCCAAACGGGGAAGCAGCATCAAACACATTGTAGCAGTTGACCCAAACCGTTCCCGCCCGGAGACGGTTTGCAATATAGTGCGCATTGGCCACATTTTCCGTCCAAACCCCTGCCGCAAGCCCGTACTCGCTGTTGTTGGCGCGGCTGATTACTTCATCGAGGGATTCGTAAGGCATTGCCGCAATGACTGGGCCGAAAATTTCCTCTTTGGCGATCGTCATCTCATCACGGACATCTGCAAAAATCGTCGGTTCAACAAAGAAGCCTTCTTCACGCGGTTTTTTTCCGCCTGTCACAATTTCCGCCCCTTCATCAAGCCCTTTTTCAATATAATTCAAAACGCGCGCTTGCTGCTCATCTGAAACAAGCGGCCCCATTTCCGTATCTTTATTCAGCCCGAAGCCCTGCTTAATTGACTGGGCGTGGGAGGCCATATCGGCAATGACATTATCGAAATGTTTCTTTTGAATGAAAACGCGCGAACCGGCGCAGCATACTTGCCCCTGGTTGAACATTACGCCGCTTAAAGCGCCAGGAATCGCTTTCGATAAGTCGGCATCCGGCAAAATAATGTTCGGGGATTTTCCGCCAAGTTCGAGCGTGACCCGTTTTAGCGTTTTCGAGGCATTGGCCATGATCAGTTTCCCGATTTCAGTGGAACCGGTAAAGGCAATTTTATCCACAAGCGGGTGGTCGACAAGGGCGGCCCCGGCAGTTTCCCCAAAGCCCGGCACAATATTGATGACGCCATCCGGGAAGCCGGCCTCGCTCACCAGCTGCGCCAAATAAAGGGCGGAAAGCGGCGTTTGTTCAGCCGGTTTTAAAATGATCGTGCAGCCGGTCGCAAGCGCGGCGCCCATTTTCCACATTGCCATTAAAAGAGGGAAGTTCCAAGGGATGATTTGCCCGACAACCCCGACCGGTTCATGGCGGGTATAGTTAAAGTAAGGGCCGTTTACGGGAATGGTCTGGCCGGTGATTTTCGCTGTCCAGCCGGCATAATACCGCATATGTTCAATGGCAAGCGGAATATCGGCATTTGCCGTTTCGCGGATCGGTTTCCCGTTGTCGAGCGTTTCGAGCTGTGCCAGCGCTTCCCGGTGCTCTTCCATCAGATCTGCCAATTTATACATTAACCGGCTTCTATCGGCAGGGTTCATCCGCGGCCAAGGGCCTTCATCAAATGCTTTTCTGGCGGCTTGTACGGCACGGCCGATATCTTGTTTATCCCCTTCATAGACCGTAGCCAGCGTTTCGCCGGTAGCCGGATTCGGCGTGTCAAATGTTTTGCCGGATGCGCTTTCAACAAATTGCCCGTTAATGAACATCTTCTTTTTGCCCTGAAGGAAATGCTGAACCCTTTCATCCAACTGCACGGTTAATTGTTCCATTCCAACCCCTCCGTTTATGTTAATTTCAAGGAGACAAGCCTCCTTATACACTTGCTTTGCGCGCCAGTTTGTCAGCGCTTACATTAATATTCTACTAAATCCAAAAAATAGGTGCAATAGAAATCATTCGAATAATTTGAACATATTCCGTGGAAAACCGCAAAAATTCGACATGCCCCTTTATGAATAATTATTCGCTACTAATTTTCTAACAAAAAATAATTATTTTATCTTTTTATTTTACTAGTTTCATATTATAATCTATATATACATACATTTTAAGAAACGAGGGATAAAATTGACGATTAATGAGAGAATGGCACTAAAAATCCGCCTGGAGCAGCTGGAAGACGCTGAGATCCGGGTTATACAGGAATTTCAAAAAGAACGGGAATATATTTTTAAAAGATTAAGGGAGCTGGATGAAAAAGAAGGTCAGCAGGCAGAAACAGCATCCGGCAAACCGGAATATGTATCTTTTAATACGCTTGCGTCCGTCCCGCCGGAAACCTCCGGCGGCGAAGTCCTTACGAAAGAAAGAAAGGTGCGGAAATCGCGGCCGTCAAGAAGAAGCAAGTCGGGCAAGATGAGAGAAGAGGCCATCCAAATATTAAAAGAGGTTTCGGAACCGATCAGAGGGGCTGAACTGCAGCGGATGATCGAAGAAAAAACCGGCTTTAAAATCGCTAATATGACCTCTTTTATGAAATCCGTCGAAAAACTCGATCCGCGCATCCGCAAACCGGACCGCGGGCTGTATCAATTTGTGAATGATACAGCAAATACGGAAGAACCGCATCAGGAAATGGAACAAAATGAACACGAGCCGGAGGAAAACGAGGCAGTTGCTGAACAGAAGTAAACCGGCATAAAAAATCCCCGGAAATCCGGGGATGCAAAAACAAAAAGCGGCGGGAACACATTAACTGTGCCCCCGCCGCTTTTTTTGTATTTTAGTGACTACCAAACGATCAAGATGCAATTATGAATTTGATTCTTCCTTCGGTGGATGGGTCTGATAAAATTTTTTCTGAATCAGCGTCTGCCCGATCATAAACAGCCCGCTCACCGTCCAGTACAGCGGCAGAACCGCCGGAGCTGAAAAAGAAACAAACAGGATCATGATCGGCGACATGAGCATCATGTATTTCATTTGCTTTTTCTGTTCTTCAGGGACCCCGATCAGGGAAATCTGGGCCTGTATGAAATAAATGACACCGGCGAGAATGGCCATCGGTATATCCGCTTGTCCGAGATTGAACCATAAAAAGGAGTGGGTTGCAATTTCTTTTGAGCCGCGGATCGCATAATAAAATCCCATTAAAATCGGCATTTGGATGATAATCGGCAGGCATCCCATATTCAGCGGGTTAACGCCGTGCTTTTGGTACAGCCCCATCATTTCCTGCTGAAGCTTTGCCTGTTCTTCTTTCGTTTTTGCCGTTTTGATTTTTGCCTGCAGCTTATCCATTTCCGGCTTCAAAACTTTCATTTTATCCTGCATGATTTGCGTTTTTTTGAATGTATGCAGCATAAAAGGCATAAGAATCAGCCGGATGATTAACGTCAAAACAATAATGGCAATCCCGTAATCGCCATGAAGCAGCTGGGCCGTTGCTTTAATGACAATTGAAAACGGGGCAACAAAATAATGATGGAAAAATCCACCGCTGTGCCCGCCGTTTGTATTTGAACATGCGCTCAAAACGAACAATAAACCGCTTAAAACCAATGTGAAGCTGAAAAATCTTTTCATGAAATATCCTCCTTCAGTATATTGCACAAATCCTGCCCTCTCCGGCCGGCGTTAAATCCGGTTCCGGATCAGGATCCTCAGAAGGATATGTCCGTATTCTGACACAACTTAAAATCCAAACCGTAAAGAAATTGCACCGGCATTCCGCAGCCGGGCGGGTGTGTACAGTAAAATCCTGCATGATGGCGGCGGGCCTTGCTTCAACAAACGCTGCCGGCCTGATCACAAACCGGCTGAGATAAAGAAAACCTGCTGCCAGTACGTAAAATGACAGCGTGCAGACGGCCGGATCATTTACAAAATCGATGATGTTTTGAATCAAAGCTATTCACTCACTTTAAAGAGATCAGTACAAAGTATACTTTAAATTTAACTGTTTTACAATCGTAATCATCATTTTACCATACACTGCGAAAGAATCCTAATTTAAGGGAAGGGGAGTATGGCCGAACAGCGTGAAAATGGAAAAAGTTATATGTGCATATAAACAGGGCTGCCCGGATGGACAGTCCTCATTTACGCCGTTAGTGAATATCTTTTTTCTTAAATCTGCCGCCGCGCACTTCTGATATGTTTCCAACCGCGATAAAGGCGCTTTCGTCAAATTCTTCTACAATCGATTTCAATTTTGCTTCTTCAAGGCGGGTGATGACGCAGAAAATGACTTTTTTATTGTCTCCCGTATAAGCGCCTTCCCCGTTTAGATAGGTTACCCCACGGCCGAGGCGGGCCATGATGGCTTCGCCGATGTCATACATCTGGTCGCTGATGATCCATACCGATTTGGATTCATCCAGCCCCTGTACAACCACATCGATTACTTTTGTGGCGATAAAATAGGTAATGACCGAATACATGGCATATTTCCAGCTGAACACAAAGCCGGCACAGGTAAAAATGAAGAGATTGAGGCCGAGTATAATTTCACCGACAGAGAAAGGAAGCTTTTTGTTTAATAGAATGGCAAGCGCTTCTGTTCCGTCAAGGCAGCCTCCCCAGCGGATTACAAGGCCGACGCCGATGCCAAGGATAATGCCGCCGAAAACCGTACACAGCAGCAAATCATCCGTAAACACTTTTACGGGGGTCAACAGAACGGTTGTCACCGACATGACGGAGATGCCGTAAAGGGTGGTCAAGGCAAAAGTTTTTCCGATTTGCTTGTACCCGATATAAAAGAATGGGAGGTTTAAGATGAAAATAATAGGGCCCAGTTTCCAGCCGGCAAGGTGGGAGAGGATAATCGAGATGCCGGTGATGCCGCCGTCCAGAATCTGATTCGGGACAAGGAACAGCTCGAGGGCAACCCCCATAATCATTGCGCCGAGGCTGACAAAGATAAAACGCTGGCCAAGTACCGCCCACTTATTTTTCTTCTGCCTGAATGATGCATATGTTTTTGCAGTTTCTTCCATACTTTACTTTATCCCCTTTCCAAGTATTTTTGTGAAAAAATGTACATTATACGCATACATGAGCCGTTCCTTTAAGAGCAGCGTTTGCAAAAGCCTAGGATTTTCCCTGAACCGGAGAACGAAAAATACATTTATAATGAAGGACGCTCCCGATACAAACAGATGAGAAAAAGCGGGTTTTTATAACAGAGGAGAAAAACCGGTACAAACATCTATAATTTAATTATATTATAAGAAAGTTAAAAAGTGAATGAATATGCATTTCCATGTTGTTCAAATTTTTTCCGGCCGTGTTGAAACATGGGGCATGGCGCGCTTTCAGGGGCCGAATTGCCCGTATTGGCCGCGAAAATGTTTATAAAAAAGCCCGGCTCGGCCGGGCTTTTTTAAACATCCAATCTATTCTTTTTCCAAGGCGGCTTTTAAAGCTTCTGCCAAGCTGTTGCCGAAACTTTCCTCTTTCTTTGTGTATTTTTGCAGCAATTTCTTTTCTTCATGTTTTGACAAAGTTTTTTTCTTTTCGTCCGCTTTTTGGACAATATTGCAGTGGCGGCATTGGAAATACACGCCGGATTTGCCGTGATGAATCTCCATCTTTTTATGGCAGGTCGGGCAGCGCCTATTTGATAGTTTCGGGCTTTTCCGCTTTGTAAACCGGCATTTCCGGTTTGAACAGACAAGCTTTTTCCCGTCTTTGCCGTTTACTTCTTTCATAAGGGAACCGCATTCCGGGCATTTCGTTCCCGTTAAATTGTGGGCGCGGTATTTTTTGTCACTCGTCCGGATTTCACGGACGAGGCGTACGGTTTCCCGGCGGATGGTTTCCAAAAACTGCTTCGGGTTGCCTTTTCCGCGGGCAATCGCTTCAAGCTGTTCTTCCCATTTTGCGGTCAGTTCCGGCGATTTCAACTCGTCATTTACAAGGTCGATCAGCTGCTTTCCCTTCGGGGTCGGCACAAGGCGGCCGGACTCACGGCTGATCGTTTCGGAGGAGACGAGCCGTTCAATGATATCGGCGCGTGTTGCCGGCGTCCCGAGCCCGTATTTTTCCATCCTGGAAAGAATATCCGCTTCGGAATACCGTTTCGGCGCTTCGGTTAGATGCTGGCTGAGCCGGATTTGTTCCAGCTTAAATGTTTTTCCTTCTTTGATCGAAAGCAGCGCCGTATTTTCCCGTTCCTGTTCATGGTGCAAAACAGCGGTAAACCCGGCATTTTTCACGGCCATTGTCCGCCCGGCCAGGGTTTTTCCGCCTGCTTGAAGCTTAAATTGGACGGTTTCATATTCATAAACCGGGTAGAACAGCGCAAGGAACCGTTTTACGATCAGATCATAGATTTTCCGTTCATCGGCAGATAAATCCGGCAAGGCCGGGCGTTCATCCGTTGGAATAATCGCATGGTGGTCCGTCACCTTTGCATCATTGATGACACGTTTGGCCAGTATGTTGCCTTTCCGGGAAAGGACCGGCTGAACTTCTTCTTTGTACGCATCTTTCACCGCAAGCAGCCGGTCGTACATCGTGTTTTCCATATCTTTCGTCAAATATTTCGAATCGGTGCGCGGATAGGTAACGAGTTTATGCTGTTCATATAAGTTTTGCAGCACGTTCAATGTTTTCTTTGCTGTAAAACCGAAGCGGTGGTTGGCGTCGCGCTGCAGTTCCGTCAAGTCGTAAGGGAGCGGCTGCTGCTCTTGCTTCTGTTTGCGGATCACTTGTGTTACAACGGCAGTCTGCCCGGATAAAGCCGCGTGTATGGCATTTGCTTTTTGCTCATCAAATATCCGTTTCTCGCCGTTATGGTCATATGACACTTCGAGTTTTCCGGCGAGCGCTTCAATGGTCCAGTATTTTTTCGGCACAAAAGACTGGATTTCCCGTTCGCGCTCGAGCACCATCGCCAATGTCGGCGTCTGCACGCGCCCGGCGGAGAGCGGGTCGTTGTATTTCACGGTTAAAGCGCGGGACACGTTCAACCCGATCAGCCAGTCTGCTTCGCTGCGGCAGACGGCGGAGCGGTACAGATTGTCATACTGCTTTGCCGGTTTTAATTGCTTGAACCCGTCTTTAATCGCTTTGTCGGTCTGGGAAGATATCCATAACCGTTTTACCGGTTTTTTCCAGCGCATTTTTTCCAGAATCCAGCGTGCGACAAGTTCGCCTTCGCGCCCGGCATCGGTTGCGATAATGCAGTCTTTGATGTCGCTTCTTTTGCCAAGCTGTTCGATTGCTTTGTATTGCGGATATGTCTGCCGGATTGTTTTGGTTTCCATTTTATCCGGAAGAATCGGAAGGTCTTCCATGCGCCATTCTTTATATTTTGAATGATAGTCTTCCGGCATTTTCAGTTCGATCAAATGGCCGAGCGCCCATGTCACGATATAGCGCGGCCCCTCGATATAACGTTTTTTATTTTCCGTGCAGCCGAGAACGCGCGCAAGTTCGCGCCCGACGCTCGGCTTTTCGGCGAGTACAAGCGATTTCATTGCATAACACCTTTCTTTTATTCCTGTCTGAACAAGTATAACGCATCAAACAGGATTGATAAATGATTTCGTTTCTTCTGTTTTCACAGTGAAAATTTTGAAATGCAAACGGGCTTTTGGTAAAATGGTGGTTTGTAAGAGACAGTGTAACCTGAAAGCCTGCATTATATCTTGCAAATATAATTGGATAGGTGGTTATCGATAATGGAACAAACAAAGCCGTACAGAGTCTTATTGTATTACAAGTATGTTGAAATTGAAAATCCGGAAGCCTTTGCAGCTGAACATTTGCAGTTTTGCAAAGAGACCGGTTTAAAGGGGCGTATCCTCGTTGCCAAAGAAGGGATCAACGGCACTGTTTCCGGAACGGTTGAACAAACAACCAAATATAAAGAAAAGATGCACGCAGATCCCCGGTTCCGGGACATGGTCTTCAAAGAAGATGAAGCAGACGGCCATGCGTTTAAAAAAATGCACGTCCGCCCGCGCAAGGAGCTTGTTACGCTGCGGCTTGAAAAAGACATCAATCCGAATGAAAAAACGGGGAAATATTTGTCTCCGAAAGAATTTCGCGAGGCGCTGCTGGCTGAAGATACCGTCGTACTGGATGCGCGCAATGACTATGAGTATGATCTCGGGCATTTCCGCGGGGCATTGCGCCCGGATATCCGCACTTTCCGCGAACTGCCGGAATGGGTGCGCGAACATAAGGATCAATTAAAAGGCAAAAAAATTGTGACGTATTGCACCGGCGGCATCCGTTGTGAAAAATTTTCGGGCTGGCTGCTGGAAGAAGGGTTTGAAGATGTCGGCCAACTGCACGGCGGGATTGTGACATACGGAAAGGATCCGGAAGTGCAGGGAGAGCTGTGGGACGGCAAACTGTATGTATTTGACGAACGGATTTCCGTTCCGGTCAACCGAAAGGAACATGTCGTTGTCGGCCGGGATTATTTTACGGGGGAACCGTGCGAACGTTATGTCAACTGCGCCAACCCAGCCTGCAACAAGCAATTTTTATGCTCGGAAGAAAATGAACATAAATATATGCGGAGCTGCTCGCATGAATGCCGCACCGTGCCAAATAATTTATATGTAAAAGAACACGGCCTTACACCGGAAAAAGTAGCTGAACGGCTGCGCCGGATCGAAGAAGAAGACGCGGCGTTAAACCGGTAACCGGCGCGGCTTTTAACCTTACGATTCGGAAAGCGGATGGTGAAAAAGGGGATGGAAACCGTGCCCGCCCGGAAACGGCCGGAGCGATTCCTTGCTTCAAAAGCGGTATTTTCTTGAAAGAAACAAGGTGCCTGAGGGCGGCATGTGAAAAAAAGAGAAAAAAACCGGGATCCACTGCAACCATCCGAAGCCCGGGGGCAGGGTTAAAACGCGGCGTGTTCCGGAACAGAGAAAGGATTTGGTGCAAGCGGGCCAAATCCTTTTTATCTGCCTGCTTTTTTGCGTAAAATGGGATAAAATAGACCTCTGTGCCGCTTCATACGCGGCACCGGAAAAGGATGAAAATTTTCAGGATAGAAAGAAAGGCGGGATTTGGATGTGCGGGAGGTACACTTTGACGGCATCTGTAAATGAGCTGGAAGAAAGGTTCCATGCCAAAGCTTCTTTTCCGGGCAGTGAATATGCCAAAAGTTATAATGTCGCGCCTTCGCAAATGGTGGCTGCCGTGATCAGCGCCCGCGGGCAGTACAGACTGGGTTTTTTAAAATGGGGCTTGATTCCTTCCTGGGCAAAAGATCCGAAAATCGGGCATAAGATGATCAATGCCAGAAGTGAAACTGTATTTCAGAAACCGGGTTTCCGGGAGGCAGTGAAAAGGCGGCGCTGCCTCATTCCGGCCGATTCTTTTTTTGAGTGGAACCGAAAAGACGGCACCCGGGCGCCGATGCGGATTACGCTTAAGAACGGGGGCATTTTTGCAATGGCCGGGCTTTGGGAGAAATGGACGGATCAGGAAGGGAATCCGGTCTTTACTTGCACCATTTTAACGACAAAGGCGAACAGGATGATGGCAAAAATTCACGACCGGATGCCGGTGATTTTACGCAAGGAAGATGAAGAAAAATGGCTGGACAGCACGGTCACTGAACCGGGCCGGCTGTTGCCGCTCCTCGCGCAGTATGATTCGGATGCGATGGAGATGTATGCCGTATCCGAACGCGTCAATTCGCCAAAAAACAATTTTCCAGAGCTGTTATTGCCAAAAAATTAAATTTTTTGTTGAAATGCTGTGGCAAAAAGTTTATCATAAAGGTGACAAATTCATGAACGTAACCACAGGGGGAGCGTTAAGCTGAGAGTGAACGCCATGTTCTGACCCTTTGAACCTGTCCGGTTAATGCCGGCGTAGGGATGTGGAATTTCTTTTGTCCTCCCATGGTTCGTTATGTTCATGCATACCAAAAGGGGGATTTTTTTATGGGCAAATTAAGTTTACAGGCCATGATTGAAGCGGCTGTCTTTGCGGCATTTGCGCTTTTGCTGGACTTGCTGCCGTCCATTGAGGTGACGCACGTGATTTCCCTGTCGTTTGCCATGCTGCCGGTTTTTGTGGTCGCTTTTCGCTGGGGATTTAAAGCAAGTGTTGCTTCGGGATTTATTTGGAGCTTGCTGCAGATCGTCACCGGTGATGCAAATGATATTCTCAACCCGATTCAGGGCATCATGGAATATCCGGTCGCTTTTTCATTCATCGGGTTTGCCGGGCTTTTTCGGCCGCTTATCGAAAGAAGCTGCCGCCATGCCAAAAGGGGCACGATGACTTTTTGGATATGCCTTTCTGTTCTTGCCGGCAGTTTCGCCCGCTATTTCTGGCATTTCGTGGCCGGCGTGTTTTTCTGGGGTTCCTATGCGCCTAAAGGGCAGTCGGCGTTTCTCTATTCTTTCATCACGAACGGCGTCACGATGATTGGCAATGGCATTTTATGCGCAGCTGTTGCGGCGATCCTCTTTAATGTCGCCCCGCAGCTGCTGACAAAATACCGCAATCAGCACAGGCATGCGGCGTAAAAGCAACTTGAAAACGGCAAGGCAACTGCGCCTTGCCGTTTTCACTTCAGGCAGGAGGCTTTATGGAAACAGGCGCCTTGTAAAGCCGGAGTTCGGTTTCACCGCTTTTTCAGTTGATCATGGCCGGCAGAACGGGTAATGTCCGTAAGAAACGGGAAAGGATAAAAAGAAGGAATAATGAAAGAAAGGGGATTTTATGGATAAAGACATTCATCACCCGTTTGGCCGCCGGATCATTCCGATGACTTCGATTGAAAGCGGAACAGGCAGGGAATTGCTGCCGGATATCTATTGCTTTACCATCCAAATTGTAAATGTGTGTCTGATCGGCAGGGCCGGAACCGGTACATTTGTCCTCGTGGATGCCGGCATGCCGGGTTCCGCCGGCGCGATATTTTCAGCCGTGCGGGAACGCTTCGGGGAAAAGGCAAAACCAAAAGCGGTTTTACTGACGCATGGCCATTTTGACCACGTGGGTGCGATTGCGCCATTATTGGAAAAATGGGACGTGCCGGTTTTTGCACATCCATTGGAGCTGCCCTATTTAACCGGGCGTGAAACGTATCCGGATCCCGATCCGACTGTTGAAGGCGGCCTGCTGGCGAAGATTTCCATGATATATCCGAATGAACCAGTTGATCTTGGTAAGGCTGTCCAACCCCTTCCCGAAGACGGGACGGTCCCGTTTCTGCCGGGCTGGAAATGGATCCATACGCCCGGCCATTCGAACGGGCATGTATCGTTCTTCAGGGAAGCAGACAACGTGTTGATCGCGGGGGACGCATTTATCACCGTCAGACAGGATGAATTTTGGAAAGTGCTGGTGCAAAAGCAGGAAGTAAACGGGCCGCCGCGCTATTTTACAAACGACTGGAAGGCGGCAAAACGCTCAGTTGAAAAATTGGCTGCCTTAAAGCCGGAAACTGCTCTTTGCGGCCACGGGATCCCGATGTCCGGCGCCGGCTTGCGGGAAGGGCTTGAGGCCCTTGTCTCCGGATTTGATGAAATCGCGCTCCCGGATCACGGGAAGTACGTGGATGGCGCACAATAGGCGGTTTCTTCATTGCTTCCTTCCCCGCAAAGGTTTACAATAATTTGTAAATGGATGGATAAAAAGGAGCGAGAAAATTGGAAGTCAAAGATTTTATGATCCGCGATGTCATTACGGTAAAAAAAGAGACGACGATCCGGGAACTGTTAAAGGTGCTTGCCCACCACCGGATCGGCGGCGTACCGGTCGTGGATGCGGAAGGAAAGCTGCTCGGCATGGTCAGTGACGGGGATGTCATCCGCTTTTTGCAGCCAAAGGCACGGACCGTTTATGATTTTTATATTACGATCGTGGTAAATGAGCAGGAAGACTTTAATGAAAAACTGGCGCACAGCCTGGACTTTCCGGTGGAAAAGATTATGAAACGGCGGGAATTGTATACGGTAAGGCCCGAAGACGATTTTGAAAACGCGCTGCGGATTCTGGCCAAACACCATTTTAAAAAACTTCCGGTCGTCAATCAGGCAGATCGTGTTGTTGGTGTCATCTCAAGAGGCGATATCATGCGCCAGATTACGGATAAATTGCTCAACAGCTAAATCAAAATGTTTAGACCGGCCTCCCCGGGGAAGACTATACATATCAGTCTTTCGGGGAGGTCAAATCATGAACGGAACTTCAATGCCGCAATCTCCTGAACCGTTGTGGCGCAAAACGGCCACGATGCCGCAATTTCCGCCGTTAACGCAGGATATAGAAGCCGATGTGGCTGTTGCGGGCGCCGGAATGGCCGGAATTGTAACCGCTTATTTGCTGGCAAACGAAGGCTATAAAACGATCCTGTTTGATGCCAGATCCATTGCAAATGGCACAAGCGGGCATACGACGGCAAAAATCACCGCACAGCACGGGCTCATTTATGATGAATTGATCCAGCATATAGGAAAAGAAAAAGCATCCCTTTATTACAAAGCAAACGAAACAGCTGCATCGTTCATTGAACAAACGATCCTGAAGCACGGGATCCGCTGTGATTTTTCGCGGCAGGATGCCTTTCTCTATACCAATTCCGATGCATATATTGAAAAACTGGAAAAAGAAATGCAGGCGTATGAAACCCTCGGCATCCCGGGAGAATGGATCGGTTCGCTGCCGGACGGGATTCCCGGGAAAAAAGCGGTGAAAATGGCCGGGCAGGCACAGTTCCATCCGCTTTCGTACTTAAAAGCACTGATTGAATATTTAATGGACAAAAATGTCCCGATTTTTGAACAAACCACTGCGAAAGATATCGATTTTGGCAGCCCATTAAAAATCAAAACGGAAAAAGGGCATACCATGACGTGCAAATACATTTGCATCTGTACACACTATCCTTTTTACAATGCGAAAGGCTTGTATTTCTCAAGAATGTATCCGGAACGTTCGTACTTGCTTGCCGTGAAACCTGTAAAACCTTTTCCGGGCGGCATGTACATTAATGCGGAGCAGCCGTCGCGTTCATTCCGGGAAGCGGAAGGAGCCGGGGAAAAACTGCTTTTGGTCGGCGGAGAGAACCATAAAACCGGCCACGGGGAACCGGAGATCTGCCACTATGAAGCATTGCAGAAGTTTGCAGAAGAAACATTCGGAATCGGGGCATTCTGCTGCCGCTGGTCAGCCCAGGATATGACCACATTGGATAAAATCCCTTATATCGGCCCCATTACCAAAAATGAAGAAAGGGTCATGGTCGCAACCGGATTCCGCAAGTGGGGGATGACCGGCACCCATCTCGCCGCCATGCTGATGCGGGACCGGATTATGCAAAAAGAGAACCCTTATGCCGATATCTTTTCCCCGCAGCGTTTTGAAGCGGATCCGATGGTCAAAAAATTCATCTCTGCGAATACCGACGTTGCCGGGCAGCTCGTCAAAGGAAAACTTGACATGCGGGATCAATCTTTAGATGCGTTAAAAAATGACGAAGGGGCCGTTGTCCGTATTAACGGAAAACGGGCAGGCGCCTACAAAGACCAGGACGGGAACCTCTATCTGGTCGATACGACATGTACCCATATGGGCTGTGAAGTGAAATGGAACTCGGGAGACCGCACATGGGACTGCCCGTGCCACGGTTCGCGGTTTGCTTGTACAGGCGAAGTGGTAGAAGGGCCGGCGAAAGAACCGCTGAAAAAAATCGATCAACAGGACTAAAGTGCTGCAAACACCGCCGCAATTCGACGGTGTTTTTCTGCTTCTATGCGCGAATTCGTGACTTTATGCCTATGTTACAAATTTTTCACGGGATTACAAAGAAGCGTTTTTGTGTAACCAAATCAACATTTTGCCGTTATCCGCCTGTTAAATCCGTGTGTTAGGATTTACGGTGTTGGCACAAAAGCCGGCAAAAAGAGGAGGTTACAATTTATGAAAAAAGCAGTATCAGCACTTGCAGCTGCGGTGACAATCACAAGCGTAATGGCTGTCAATGCACAAGCCGCAGCGCCGGATACTTATACCGTAAAACCGGGGGATACACTTTGGGGGATCTCTCAAAAATACAATACATCCGTTAAAACATTAAAACAAAATAACCAACTTTCTACCGAAATGATTTATCCTTCACAAAAGTTAACCATTTCCCCGAAAAACGTTTATGTCGTTAAAGCCGGTGACACGCTGTCGGATATCTCGAAAAAATACGGCGTGCCGGTTGAACAAATAAAAGAATGGAACGATCTGTCATCGGATGTCATTTTCCCGCATGATCAAATCGTGATTCGTTCCAATCCGAACAGCAAAGTGACAGTAAAAGAACGTGCAGCGGACGTTTCCGTAAAGCCGCAAACCAGCACGGCAAATGCAAAAGTGGACGTGAAAAAGCCGACCGTGCACGTGGAATCTTCCAAAGAGGCGGCTCCAAAACCGCAGGGAAAAACGATGACCGTCACCGCGACCGCTTATACAGCCAATGATCCAGGCTGCTCCGGCGTTACAGCGACAGGCATCAATGTTAAAAATAATCCGAATGCAAAAGTGATTGCCGTCGATCCGAATGTAATTCCGCTCGGTTCAAAAGTATATGTCGAAGGTTACGGGACCGCTGTTGCAGGCGATACGGGCGGAGCCATCAAAGGAAACCGTATCGATGTCCTCGTCCCGGATTCAGGAAAAGCCGCCAACTGGGGGCGCCGTACGATCCAAATCACCGTACTGGATTAGATGGGGATCCGTTACTTGCACCCGGTACGGCAAAACAGAAAACATTCAGGAAGTGACGTGAACGATGGGGGAAGTACCGCATTTTGAAACACCGCCCGGCCGCGTAAATCCAGTGGAAAAGGATTTACCCGGCCGGGCGTTTATTTTTTCTTGGCAGCGTGTGAAAAACATTGTAAAGTAGAGCTAGAAAAAGAAAGGAGT
>Ga0207807_1000016_pt1 | contig 66384 bp, 53 predicted proteins | sample HigsolmetaGSP15D_FD_184843 | JGI IMG/M metagenome (GOLD analysis project Ga0207807, IMG submission 184843) | High solid enriched microbial communities from the Joint BioEnergy Institute, USA - SP1-5-D (SPAdes) | ecosystem: Engineered > Bioreactor > SSF (Solid state fermentation) > Aerobic >... | reverse complement strand
CCGTGCCGGAAATCGTCCGCCACGGAAATAGCGCACCTTTTTGATGGCCCATCTCTTTTGCCCTTGCCCGTGCGTGGTCAAGGATATGGTAGCGGTACAGCAGCAAATGCCGCGCGAGTTCCGGATGCGTCAACAGAAACACCGGGAAAATATAAATTTCCGTGTCCCAAAAATAATGCCCTTCATAACCTTCCCCGGACAGCCCTTTTGCCGCAATATTGCTGGCGGTGTCTTTTCCGACAGACTGTAGGAGCTGGAACAGATTGAAACGGATCCCTTCCTGCAGTTTCGGATCGCCGTCAATTTCAATGTCCGCTGTTTGCCAGTAAGTGGCTAAATATTGCTCCTGCTCCCGTAATAGTGCTGAAAAATCTTTGCCTTGCATGCTTTTTAGGATGTCCGCCGCCTTTTCTGCGGCATGGTCCCCGTGGCGGAGCGTGTCCGTGTAAATCGCAAATTTTGTAAAGCATACCGGCTCGCCGGGCTTGAAATCGATGATTGCGCGCACTTTATTTTCGTCTTGTTCATAACGGCATTCGCAAGGGGCGTTAACAGTATGGGTTACGGCACAGGCCGTTTCAAGCCCGGAAGCAAATGTGCGGGCACGCAGTACAACTGTCCCGCTCTCCGCCACTGCTTTTGTCACAGCCAGCCTTTTTGCATGGGCAGATCCGGTCCGCGGGTCGTTTGCATCGACATAATTTTGCACATCACCGTTGACAGTGGAAATCACCCGCACCGGCCCGGAAAAGTTCACCGGCTTCATTTTCACTTGAATCGCAAACAGTTCCCGTTGTGTAAAAGAAACGAGCCGCGAAAAAGTGAGTCTGATTTCTTTTCCGGAAGGCGATTTCCAGTGGATGGCACGTTCGGAAAACCCGCGTTTCATGTGCAAAGTTTGGGAAAAACCGAGAACTTCCCCTTCAAAAAGAGAAAAGCGTTCTTTTTCTTCTCCAAGAAAAATTTCGATGGTCTGCGCATCGATCACATTCAGCATTTTCTGCCCGGTTTCCGGGAATCCGTACGCTTTTTCCCCGTACTGGATTTCTGTAATGTCATAAAAAGCATTCAAATAAGTGCCGCGGATAGAAGGGATTTCTTCCGGGTAGCCTTCTTCAAAGTTTCCGCGCACGCCAAGATAGCCGTTCCCGAGTGCAAATAAGCTTTCATTGACCAGCAACATTTGTTTGTCCAATTCGTGTTTCGTGATTTCCCATGTCATACGCTGTTCCTCCAAAAATTCCAAATTCAAAGAGGGCATGGTGCCAAGCGCCCTTTTTTTCTTATGTCCCGGCCCGAAAAACCCTTTCCCCGTATCGGATTGCCTGCCGGGCCCGTAAGTTAAACAACGGCAGCTTGACAGGGATCTGGAAAATGCCGCGCGGTTGCGATACCGGGGGAGAACGCTCCGCTAGCGGAAATTTTTATTCTTTCACCCCGCCCGTTGTAAGGCCGGAGACGATTTGCTTCTGGAACAGAAGGACGATGATCAGGGTCGGGACCGTGACGACTGTGGTAGCGGCAGCGACCTGTCCCCAAAGAATTTGGAACTGGGTGCGGAGGAAAGAAATCGCGACCGGCACAGTATGGTAGTCAGCGTCTGAGTTTAAGGTAATCGTCAGCAAAAATTCGTTCCACGCAGCAATGAATGTAATAATCGCAGTTGTAAAGACACCCGGCGCGGCAAGCGGGAAGACGATCCGGAACAGCGTCTGAACCGGCGTCGCACCGTCAATTTTTGCCGATTCTTCAAGCGCGAGCGGAATCTGGTTGAAATGCGTCACTAGGATCCATACCGCAGTCGGCAGGGTGATCGTCGAATACGGCAGGACAATCGCATACGAGTTCGTTAAATGCAAATGCAGGAACAAGTTATAAATCGGCCCGGTGACAATCATTTGCGGGAACATCGAAACCGCCAGAATCAGCCCGAGCAACAAGTTTTTCCCTTTAAAATCAAAACGCGAAATGGCGTAAGCCGTAAACGTGGCAATTAAAATAATGTAAACCGTTGTCGTTGTCGCAACGATAAAACTGTTTTTCACCGATGTCAGGATTCCCTTTTGGAAAATCTGCGTGTAATTTTCCCATGTCGGATGATGGGCAAAGACCCGAAAAGCCCCGTCCCCAAAAATTTCCCCGGAAGGTTTAAAGGAGGTGATAAAAATCCAGAAAAACGGAAATATCATCCCAAATAAAAATACGGCAATCAGGGCGATGATGAGCACATTCCATTTGCGGTTCGTTTTCATGGCCATCCCTCCTTAGTTTTTATCCATCAGATTGGCACCGAGCACTTTAATGTAAATGGTTGCGATGATGGCAACGCAAATAAACATGATGATCACAATGACGGAGCCGTAGCCGAAGTTGGTTTGCCCGAACATCGTTTTGTAACCGTAGACAGACATGGTTTCTGTTGCCCCGCCCGGACCGCCGCCTGTCAGGACGTAAATCAGGTCGAAAACGCGAAAAGCGTCAAGTGTCCTGAACAGCAGTGCGACCAAAATGGAAGATTTGAGCATTGGCAGCGTAATTTTGAAAAACTGCTGGATTTTTGTTGCGCCGTCAATGGATGCGGCTTCATACAACCCTTTGGAAATGTTTTGCAGGCCGGCAAGCAGCAAAAGGGCCATATAAGGCGTTGTTTTCCAAACGTCGGCTAAGATCGTGGATACCATCGCGCCGGATCCCGTTAAAAGCAGAATGCGCGAATCGCTGATCAGCCCGATAGACTGGAAAAAGTGTGCGACAACGCCGCTTGTGCCGTCATACAAATAACTCCACATGAGCGCGGCAACCGCGGTCGGAATCGCCCACGGGATCAGCGAAGTTGTCCTTACAATGCCTTGCCCTTTGAACGCTTTGTTCATAATCATGGCGAGGCCGAGGCCGAGGACAAACTCAAGGAAAACCGAAACGACGGTAAAGAGCACGGTATTCCATAAGGCATGCCCGAGCCGTTTATCATGCAATGCTTCTTTATAAGACTTGAAGCCGGTGAAGTTGGAAGGTACAAAGCTACTTTTAAAATCTTTGACAATTTTCGATAAATTTTTTCCGTTCGGCGTATCGTATTTGGCATTGATTTCCTTTACCAGTTTAGATGAGTCGGTATAAAGGCCCATCAGCTTTTTCTGGTCAGCTTTGCTGATTTTTTGGACGCCTTTTCTGCCTTTATACTGTTTGGCTACATTCGCAACGTGATGGACCAGTTTGTCGGCTTTTTGCCGGTCGGCCGGGTCGGTGATTTTTTCCCGGTCTTCTGTCAGAAATAGCCTGACATACGTTTGCGTTTCGTCAAATAAGCTGAAATTATAGCGCGGGCTCATGTACAGCCCCGATTTTTGCTGGTTATTCAGCTGGTAATCAAAAAAGGTATACCGGAGTGACTGAAAAATCGGCCACAGCGAGAATACGCCGATAATCAGCAGGGCTGGAAGGATAAATAAAAAAGCCTGCAAGCGGTTCTTCTTCATGATGCTGGCACCTCTTTTCACCGTAATGTTTCTTCCCGTACGGAGGATGCACAGTTTATGCAGCGCCCCCTCATATCTTTTTAAAAAAGGCTCTATTGAATAGAGCCTTTCGCCGATATCAAACCATTATGAAAAGCAGGCGCCCGGGGACGGAAAGGGAGTAAAACGCGCCCCTGGACGGTTGCTTATTCGCCTGCTGCGTCCTGGATCGTTTTGGCTGCATCATCCAGATTTTGGCCTGTGCTTAAATATTTGTGGGCCGCAATTTGGATCGTGTCGGATACTTTGCTGTACTTCGCGGATACCGGGCGGGCAATCGTCGTTTTCAATGCTTTTTGGAAGCCCGGCATGGTCAGCATTTTGTTTTGTTTTTGGACATCAGGATCATTCAGCAAATCATTATATCCCGGCAGGTAACCGCCTTTTGTGGACATAATCTTCTGCCCTTTTTTGCCGGCTACGAATTTTACAAACTCCCATGCGCCTTCTACATGTTTTGAGTTTTTGTTGATGCCGAGAAGCCAGCCGCCGACAGCGCCGCCGTTTGGAAGCGGGGCAATGCCAACATTTTTGATGTCCACTTTTACACCTTCTCCGCCAGCTTTAATGGTGCCATACTGGTACGGCCAGTTCCGCGCGAAGACAGATTTTCCTTGCGCAAAGCTGTCCAGCGTTTGTTGTTCCATATAGTTCAGCAAATCTTTTGGCGCCCATGCTGCTTTTGTAAATTGATACATCGTCTCAAGGCCGCCTTTGATATCTTTATAATGATTCGTGAATTCTGTCACATTGACGGTTAAGCCTTCATATTGTTTGGACTGATAAACAAAACCGTTTGTCGTTCCGTTTTTGCCGGCATATTTTGCAGCCATGTCCCCGAGTTCTTTATAGGTGTAGTCCCCGCTTTCGAGTTTCGCTGCATCTTCCTTGCTGACAATATCGGAACGGTAATACAGAATGCCGAGGTCCGGGAAGAATGGAAGCGTATATTGTTTCCCTTCATAGTTACCGGAAGCCATCGAACCGGCATTGAACTGTTCTTTCGTCAAATTAGCATCCATCATTTTCTTGTCAATCGGGACAAGGTATCCGGCACCTGCAAATTCGCCGCCCCACACAACGTCCATGGACATGATGTCATATTCGCTTGATCCGCTGGAGAGCGAAGTCAGCAATTGGTCGTGCATTTGTGCCGAGTCATTCGTCATTTGCACCCATTTCACCTGGTACTTTTTCGATTGTTTGTTAAAAGCCGCAATGACTGCTTTTGTCGCAGGTGTACTGTCATTTTGTGCCGCGAATTTTAACACAATCTTTTTTGAGGAACTGCCGCTTTTGCTTGATTGCGAGCTTGAATTGCTGCCGCATCCGGCCAGCACGCCGATAACAAGCGTAAGCGCTACCAAAATAACGCCCGCTTTTTTCCACATATGAAAGCCCCCTTTAGTTTTGATGATTACACTTGAATATTACCCTGTATGCGCATACAATGATATTAGAATCTTTAGATCTATAATAAAATTTTTAGGTATTGGGGCGGCTCCGATGAAACAGTCTGCCATCAGCAAATCCATTATAGAACGCTACCTTTCATACCGCGTTGAACACCAACGTGAATATTTTCTCCATCCGCCTTATATGATGGAAAAGCAGTTGTTGAATGCTGTAAAAGAAGGTAGAGTGGAAGCAGCCGAATCCGTTTTGAAAACTATCAATACGCTGGAGCGGGCTAAACTTGCGGAAGAACCGATCCGCTCGCTCCGTAATTCACTCATCTGTATTTGCACGCTGTTTACAAGGGCGGCGATCGAAGCGGGCGTGCCGCCGGAAACCGCTTTTAACATCAGCGATGCGCATATTCTGGAGATTGAAAGGTTAAAGACGCAGGAAAAGCTGTTTGAACTCGAGTACAGCATGCTGCGCAATTTTACGGAAGCCGTGCAGCAGGCAAGGAAACAAGAACATCGCTACAGCCATGCGATTCATATGGCTGTGGCATATATTCATGAAAATATTTTACAGGTGATCACGCTTGAATCGCTGGCGAAACATGTTTACCTGAATCCGAGCTACTTGTCCCACTTGTTTAAAAAAGAGACCGGCGTATCGGTGACGGATTATATAAATAAAAAGCGGATTGAAGAGTCGATTTATTTTTTGCTCCATACGAATATACCCATTTCTGAAATTGCGCTTCTGTTCCATTTTTGCAACCAAAGCTACTATACTTCGCTTTTTAAAAAATATATGGGGCTCACCCCAAAAGAATTCCGGGAGCAAAACCAGTACTAGTTTTGCTGGCATGTATCCGCTTTTTAACCCCGGCCGGCTCTTCCTTGCCATTTTCCAATGTTTAACATAACTGTTTCACGTCCGGATTTCCATCCAGTTTCATTTCTTAGCCCCCGTCTGCGGGGAACGCCAAAATTCCTCCGCATATCGCCCATGCTGCGGGTCTTCCCTTTTTGCCACAGGCGTTGGCGGAGCGGGGATTTGTAATTGCCGGCGGTGCACAGAACGTATATACTAAACATGGAAACATTTCACCGTGCTAAGGAGAAAACTGTTTTGAAAAAGGCATTTGGCAATATTGAATTGACCGTGATTACAGAAGAACAATTTTTGGACGAATTTGAGAGCCGGGTACACGAAGGAATTAAAACCAATGTGTTTTTTTTAAATGCGCACTGTTACAATATCGCCCAAACCGACCGCGACTACTACCGGATTATCAATGAAGCCGACTACCTGCTCAACGACGGGGTCGGGATTGAAATCGGCGCAAAACTGTTTGATATTCCGCTTGCCGGCAATTTAAACGGTACCGACTTGACGCCGAAAATATTAAAGCGCTGTGAAAAAAACGGCTTCTCCGTATTTGTGCTCGGCGCTACCGAAACGAATTTGAAAAGTGCAATCCAACATTTCCGCAGGGACTATCCCGGTTTGAAAATTGCCGGCGCCCATCACGGTTATTTTCAATCAAACCATGAGATTGTAGAGGCGATTAACCGCTCGCATGCCGATGTGCTGATCGTCGGAATGGGCGTGCCGCTCCAGGAAAAATTCATTGCCGGCTTCGATCGGGAACTTTTCTGCACGGCACGGCTCGGTGTCGGCGCTTTTATTGATTTTGCATCCGGAAACGTACCGCGTGCCCCGTATCTGTTCCGGAAATTGCGGATCGAGTGGCTGTTCCGGCTGTTGCGCGAACCGAAACGGCTGTGGAAGCGGAATGTCGGCAGCCTCATCTTTTTATGCCGGATTTTGCGATATAAATGGAAACATTCTTAGCTTCCTTTTTCCGGCGCGGAAAGGAACGGGGCGTGCAGGGCGGGAATTCAGACACGTGCCCAAAAAAAGAAGGGAATGCCCGGCACTTGCCGAACGATAAAAGATGTGCCAATTTTTGTTTTACAAAAGGGAAAAGCGGGTACGATAATGTAATCATTTGTAAAAGAAAGGTGAGAAATATGGAAATTGATATCAAACCCGCTGCACTCTCCCAATTTAAACAAATTGAATTTCAAGAAGGCGAAGGCATCCGGATTGAGGCGGTCTTTGTCGGGAGCTGTACAATTGCCGCTGAACATTCTTTGAAAATTGACCATAAACGGGAAGATGACGATTTGTTTAATGTTTATGGCATTCCGCTCCTTGTATCGAAGGCAAGCCAAAAACAGCTCGGTGAGAAAGTCATCATCGATTACAATCCGAATAAAGGGTACAAACTTTCTTCAGATCAGGAAGTTTACCAATACAATCTTGACTTGACAAGAGCCGAGTAAAAAGAGGTGCTTTGCATTGAAAGAAACTTTTCGTGCGTTGGTCATGGAAAATGCATCACAGCCGGCACGCTCCGTACAGGAATGGGATACGGGCCGGCTGCCGGACGCGGAAGTCACCGTAAAAGTTGTCTATTCAAGTGTCAATTACAAAGATGCGCTTGTTGGCGTGAGAGGGGACTTTGTCAAATCTTATCCGTTTATACCGGGGATTGATTTGGCAGGGACGGTGCTTGCGTCCGCTGACAGCCGCTTTAAAGAAGGCGATGAAGTGATCGTCACAAGCTATAAGCTGGGCACCGGGCATTTCGGCGGATTCAGTGAAATGGCGCGCGTACCGGCTGCCTGGGTGGTACCGCTTCCGAAAGGGCTGACATTAAGAGAATCCATGATTTTAGGGACAGCCGGCTTTACGGCAGCGCTATCCGTGCAGAAACTGGAAGACCACGGGCTCAAACCGGGACAAGGGCCGGTGCTTGTTGCCGGGGCAAGCGGCGGTGTCGGCAGTGTCGCTGTCGATATTTTGGCAAAAAGGGGTTATGAAGTCACGGCCTCAACCGGGAAAAAAGAGGCACACGCTTATTTGAAACGGCTCGGTGCGGCCCGCATCCTCGACAGGGAAGCCGTTACAGACCATGAAGACCAGTCGATTCGCAAAAAAGAATGGGCAGCTGCAGTCGATCCTGTCGGCGGGAAAACGACACAATACATCATCAGCACCCTCCAGTACGGCGGAGCGGTGGCAACGAGCGGTCTTACCGGTGGAAGAGAAGTCACAACGACCGTAACGCCGTTTCTCGGGCGCGCTATCAGCTGGATCGGAATCGATTCTGTTTTTTGCCCGATGGATCTCCGGGTGAAAATTTGGGAAAAACTTGCCAGCGATTTTAAACCGGAACATTTGACGAGTGAAATTGTTCGGGAAATCAGCCTTGAGCAAGTCCCGGCCGCACTTTCGGATATTTTGGAAGGCAAGCTCCAGGGCCGGACAATTGTAAAAATGTAACAAAAAAGGATGCGTGGCACTCGCGCATCCTTTTTAACAACCGCAAAAAGCGCTGGTTGAATGGATAAGGGCACCGGCTGGCGTCTTGAGGCCATTCCGCCATTCCAGGGTTCACCTTTCCTTCGAATGTACCTCCATTACCAGCTGGCATGCTTGCGAGTCCGGGTTTTAACTTTCCGCCGGCTCTACATGCACAATGACCTCATATACTTCACAATCGCTGATCAGTGAATTCTCCACTTTTGTGGAAATGTCATGGGCATGACGCAAATCAAGAGACGGATCAACGCCGATGACAAGATCAATAACCGTATTGTTTCCGTACTGCCGCGCTTTAATATCCTTCACGCTTTGGACGCCGGCTACGCTTAATACTTTCGCTTTATAATTTTCCAGCTCCGACTCATCAAATCCGTCCGTTAAAAGATGGGAAGTATCGCGGAAAATTTCCCAGGCGGTTTTGCAAATCAATAAGCCGACAACAATCGCAGCCGCCGGGTCAAGCCACGGAAGATGGAACTGCGAACCGATGATGCCGATGCTCGCGCCGATACTCACCCAGGCATCGGACAAATTATCCATCGCGCTTGCCCGCACCGCCTGGCTGTTGATGCGTTTTGATAACCGTTTATTGTACAAATAGACAAAAAACATGACAACAGCACAAAGTAACCCGGTCCATGCCGCTGCCATATCCGGGGATTCGGATTTTCCATGCACAATCGAGAGAATGGCATCATAGAGCACCTGGATGCCGACCGCCACCATAATGAGAGAAGCAACCATGGAGGCGACGTTTTCCGCTTTCCAGTGCCCGTAAGGATGATCGCGGTCCGCCGGTTTCCGGGAGAGGCGGAGCCCGATCAGGACGGCGATCGAAGACAGGATGTCCGTAATATTGTTCAGCCCGTCTGCCTTCAGGGCGTTTGAATCCGTATAGAAGGCAATCACTAGTTTCAGCACCGACAGGCTTAAATAGGCTGCCATGCTGATCATAATGCCGTACTCGCCTAATTTTAAATTTTGGTATTTTTCTTCATTCATTGCTTTCACTTCCATTTGGTTTACTTCTCTATCATAACAATGAAGTGCAGGGTGGGTCTACAGCAACGTTTTTTCCGGCCGCTATAAAAGTTAGATGCGGGAAAATCCGCCTTCTCATGCATTAAGGTCTGGGATTTCAACAAATTTATGCTAATATGGAAATAGAAAATTTTTTACAGGAGGCCAACATGAGCACTGATTGGAAAACTTCTTATGAAAAATGGAACCGCTTTGCAGAGCTGGATGCCGCATTAAAAGCAGAACTATCCGGCGTAAGCGGGGATGAAAAAAATCTGGAAGACCGCTTTTATAAAAACCTTGAGTTCGGAACGGGCGGTATGCGCGGGGAACTGGGCGCCGGCACGAACCGCATGAATATTTATACAGTCCGGAAAGCATCAGAAGGGCTGGCAAACTTCATTCTCGACCAGGGGGAAGAAGCTATAAACCGTGGGGTCGCGATCGCCTACGATTCAAGGCGCAAATCGCCGGAGTTTGCCCTTGAAACCGCAAAAACGCTCGGCAAGCACGGGATCAAAGCCTATTTATTTGATTCCCTCCATCCGACGCCGCTTTTGTCATTTGCGGTCCGGTACTTGAACGCTTATGCCGGCGTTGTCATTACAGCGAGCCATAACCCGAAAGAATACAATGGTTACAAAGTTTACGGGCCGGATGGCGGGCAAATGCCGCCAAAAGAAGCGGACGAACTGACAGGCTATGTGAACCGTGTCGAAAATGAGCTGCTTGTCGAAGTCGGCGAAGAAAAGGATCTGATCGAAAAAGGCTTGCTCGTTTATATCGGCGAAAATGTAGACAAAGCTTACCAGGACCAGCTCATCAAACTCCGCCAAAACAAGGAAGTGATCAGCTCGGTTGCAGATTCTTTCAAAATCGTCTACACGCCGCTGCACGGGACAGGCAATCTCCCGGTCCGCCGCGGCCTTGAAAATTTCGGTTTTCAAAACGTCACCGTTGTAAAAGAACAGGAGCTGCCGGATTCCGAGTTCTCAACAGTAAAATCGCCAAATCCGGAAGAACATGCCGCTTTTGAACTTGCCATCCGCTACGGCGAAGAAATCGGCGCGGACATTTTGCTTGGCACGGATCCGGACACTGACCGCCTCGGCGTTGCCGTAAAAAACCATGAAGGAAAATACGAGGTTTTAACCGGCAACCAGACAGGCGCATTACTGCTCCATTATCTTTTAACACAAAAACAAAAGCAAGGGACATTGCCTGAAAACGGTATTGTCATCAAAACGATTGTAACGTCTGAAATCGGCCGCGATATTGCCCGGTCTTTCGGCATCCCGACGATCGACACTTTGACCGGTTTTAAATTCATCGGTGAAAAAATCAAAGAGTTTGAAAAAACCGGTGCCCATACTTTCTTATTTGGGTATGAAGAAAGCTACGGTTATTTAATCGGCGATTTTGTGCGCGATAAAGATGCGGTGCAGTCGGCAGTCCTTGCTGCGGAGGTGGCCGCTTACTATAAGTCGATGGGAAAAACATTGTATGAAGGCCTGCTCGACATTTTCGAACAGTACGGCTACTATAAGGAATCCTTAACATCGCTCACTTTGAAAGGAAAAGAAGGATCGGAAAAAATCGCCGGCATCCTTGCCAACTTCCGTGCCCATCCGTTAACAGAAGTGGCGGGCATCCCGGTATCCGCCCGCGAGGATTATCAATCACAAGTGCGGACCAACGCGAAAACGGGAGAAACGTCAAAAATTGAACTGCCAAAGTCCAATGTGCTGAAATTTTTCCTTGAAGACGGTTCATGGTTCTGCATGCGCCCGTCCGGAACAGAACCGAAAGTGAAGTTCTACTTTGGTGTGAAAGCGGACAGTCTCGCGGAGAGCGAACAACGGAACAAACGCTTAAGCGATGAAGTGATGAATCTCGTAAACCGTATGCTTGAATAGTATTCATGGGGGTGCCCCGGGCGGATCTGACGTCCGGGGCGTTTTTTCGCGCTATTGCAGAATACTGCCGGACTACCGCAGCCCAGGCGGAACAACGCTCATTATCACCGGCCTGGCCATCTCTCCGGAACCGCCTGTATTGGTGCCGCCCTGCCATGTACGCCGGATCTTCTTTCCCGCTTCTATGCAGGTTCAGTACGATTTTCCCTTTCTGCAAAAACAGGCGTAGCTTGCAGAAATTTACCGAAAAAATAAGCCTGATTTTTCTTTACTTTAAAAATAAGGCATGATATATTCTGGGCAGATGCACATTTTCGGCCGGGACGTATCTGTTTGATTCAACAGAGTCCGGCCAACCGGTCCGGTTTGCGGACTGTCACCAATTTTTCGAAAAAGGTAACCGGCACAGCAGAGCCATATGCGAAAATCACGGTGAAAGCCGGCAAAACAACGATCGGAACCGGCAAGGCCGGTAAAAACGGGGAATTTGCGGCCAAGATACAACCGCAAAGCATCGGCAGAAAACTGTATGTCTATGCAACCGATGCAGCGCGCCATACAGGAAAGGCCGCAGCCACAACCGTAAAACTGCCGGCACCGTCCGCACAGGGCGTTAAAGCAGGCGCAACGAAAGTGACCGGAACTGCACTTAGCGGGTCCAGAGTCTATGTCAAAACCGGAAAAACGGCAATCGGCCATGCTGTTGCCGGAAAAATGGCAAGTTTACCGTGAAAATCAAAAAGCAAAAGGCAGGCACAAAATTGTCGTTGTATGCTGTTAAAAACGGCATTTGGAGCGACGCTAAAACGATTACGGTACAAAAATAGGAGAGCGGATCACCCCATTCAAAACGATATCCTTTTCAAAAGGAGCATAACGTTTCAGGGCCAAAAAGGCCGGGAGCCGTCCCGGTTTTTTTGCTTATGATAAAGGGCAAATGCCATGCTTTTTTCTTCCGCGGAAACGGCTGAAGCGGGCGGCTTCTTTTTTTGCCCATTGGAAGAAAAACGCCCAAAAAGGATGCAACATTTTTCTTACTCATGTAAAATGGAAAGAGCGAATAGGAGGCTTTGCCATTGCTCATGAAGAAAAAACAAAGCGCGTTGGTGCTTGCAGGTCTCTGCATCCTGTTTATGGCTGCCATGTTTCTTTTCTCCAGCCAGCCCTATAAGGAACAGGATATGCGGCCGGAACTGGAAAAGCTGGTACGCCTCGATGCAAACACATTGCCGAAAATCGAATTTTATTACGGGGGTGCGCTTGTCACGTCAACGCTGCCGTATGATTTTATTGAATTCTGGATCCGGAAATCCTGCCATGTGGCGGAATATGCCGTCTGTACTTTGCTGATCCTTCTAACTTTGCGCACGGTTTTGGTTCCTGTCCGTTTTGCAGTCCCGGCCGGCTTTCTGGCAAGTTTTTTCTATGCCAATTTCGACGAATGGCATCAAAGTTTTGTCAGCGGCAGAACAGGGCATTTTATAGATGTCATCACTTTTGACAGCTTCGGAATCTTGATTGGCGTCTGTCTGTTTTTATGGTTTACGCGAAGGAAAAAATCCCGATAATGCTTAACGAACGGCATTTGTTTCTTTATAATAATCGTATTGAATATACAACAGGGAGTTCTAATCTATGAGCATATCTGTCAGATTTAAAAACGTTTCGAAAAAGTATAAAATGTACCGGAGCAATTCGGAAAAAATTCTCGACATCATTTTGCCGGGCGGTTATGGCGATGATTTTTACGCCCTGCAGAACATATCTTTTGAGGCGAGCAACGGGGATGTCATCGGCGTGATCGGCGTTAACGGCGCCGGCAAATCAACCTTGTCCAATCTGATTACCGGCATTATTCCGCCCACAACCGGAACGATTGAATTAAACGGCGAAACATCGCTGATTGCCATTAACTCCGGCTTAAACAATGAATTGTCAGGCCTTGAAAATATTGAACTGAAATGCCTGATGCTTGGGTTCACAAAAAAGCAGATTAAGGAGCTAACCCCGCAAATTATTGAATTTGCGGATATCGGGCAGTTCATTGATCAGCCTGTTAAAAAATATTCAAGCGGGATGAAGTCACGGCTCGGATTTGCCATCTCGGTCAACGTTGACCCTGATATTCTTGTCATTGACGAGGCGTTATCGGTCGGCGACCAGACATTTGCCGATAAATGTTTTGAGAAGATGAACGAATTTAAGGATGCGGGCAAAACGATCTTTTTCATCAGCCACTCCATGGGCCAGGTAAAGAAATTTTGCGAGAAAGCGATGTGGCTGGAAGCAGGGGAAATTAAGCAATACGGCGCGATTGATGATGTCCTGCCAAATTATGAAAAATTCCTGAAAGAATTCAAATCGTGGCCGAAAGAAAAACAGAAAAACTTCAAACAGATGATTCTCGAAAAACGGAGCAAAGAAAGAAAAGAAAAAGTGGCAGAATAAGGAGGCGGCTGCCCGGAATGCTTGTTGCGTGCCGGGCAGCCGCTTTTTGCTTACCGGGATTTTCGCTGGAAAACCGGGAGTGAACGGCTGAAGAACGATTCCAGCCAGGCAAACTGTTTTTCGCAAAAAATAGATATAAAAATTGACAGCGCTTACTTTTTTAGCGGTATAGTGAAAATGTGTACATACTCACAATGGGAGGGAATTGTAATGGCCAGCTTAGAAAATAAAATTGCAATTGTCACAGGCGGCGCTTCCGGAATCGGACTTGCAACCGCAAAAGCTTTTACGGAAAAAGGGGCGAAAGTGGTCATTTCCGATTACAACGAAGAAAGCGGCAAAGCGGTTGAAAAGGAACTTAAAGAAAAAGGAGCGGATGTATGCTTTATTCGCGCCGATGCATCTGATGAACAGTCCGTCGCCGGTCTTGTCGCAGAAACCGTCAACCGGTACGGCAGAGTGGATATTATGGTGAATAATGCCGGCATCGGCGTCATGGCCACAACCCATGAATTGAGCTTTGAAGACTATCAAAAGGTCATTTCCGTCAATCAAAACGGTGTATTTTTCGGTTCAAAATATGCCATCCGTGAAATGTTGAAAACAGGCGGGGGCTGCATTGTCAATACATCCTCTATTTTAGGGTACGTCGGCGAACCGGGCGCTTTTGCCTACAATGCAAGCAAAGGCGCCGTCAACCTGATGACAAAGTCGCTGGCCCTTGAATATGCATCAAAAGGCATTCGCGTGAATGCAGTGAACCCGGGGTATGTTGAAACCGGTATGGTGAATAAGGAAGCACTCGGTGACTTTTATGACGGCCTGGTCGCAAGGCATCCGATCGGCCGGCTCGGGCGTGCGGATGAAATCTCGCCCATGCCATCGTGTTCCTGTGCGAAAATGAATTTGTAACCGGTATTGCCCTGCTCGTGGATGGCGGTTATACAGCGCAATAAGTGCGGCATAACCAGCGCCAAAAGGCATCCATCCGGTCCGGGTTGATACCGGTTGATGCGTTCAAGCCATAAACCGGCCCTCGGGAAGAATCGCCGATTTGGCCGTATTTGCAAACGCCGTCTGCCCGGACAAGCCATAAAAAAACCTGCATCCTTTTAGCGGATGCAGGTTTTTTCGTTTAAAAGTGCATAACCCAGATGGTTCCGTAAACGACGACAATCGCGATAATAATACTGTAAATCATATTGCCAACATTGATTTTGCCGCTTTCGCCTTCTTTTACGTGCATGAACATAAATAACTGCACGCCTGCCTGGAGAAAAGCGAAAAATCCGATTGTCCAGATGATCGCCGTTTTAGAAAGGTTGGTATATAAAGCAACATACAGTGCCACAAGGGTCAACACGATCGAAAGCAGAAAACCGATGATATGGCCGATCGGATATTTTGAATGATGCTCCATTATTTCATCAACCCTCCTAAATAAACGAAAGTGAAGATAAAGATCCAGACGACATCAAGGAAGTGCCAGTAAATACTTACAACGAAAAATTTGCGTGCCGTCATCGGCGTTAAACCGCGGCGGATCAGTTGTATAATAATCGATATTCCCCATAAAATCCCGAGGGAAACGTGGCATCCGTGCGTTCCGAGCAATACATAGAATGCGGAAAGGAATGCGCTTGTCGGCAGTGTTGCCCCATCATGAACGTACGTGACAAATTCATTGATTTCAAAGCCGACGAAAGTTAAACCGAGAAGAAGGGTAACGATAAACCAGCCGAGCATCGCGCCTTTATTCCGGTTGCGCATATTGAAGACGGCAATTCCGCATGTAAAACTGCTTGTCAAAAGGACAAAGGTTTCAATCAGGACACCTTTGAGCTCAAAGATGTCCTGCTGAGCAGGCCCGCCTGCTGTTTGGTGCTGGAGTGTAAAATACGTTGCAAACAGCGTTGCAAACAAAGTGATTTCAGCCGCCAGGAAAACCCAGAAACCGAAAATGGTTAAACGGTCCTGATTGCGCTGGTATTCGAGTGGCAATGATGTATCCAAATGTTCGTCGCTCATCGTTTTACACCTCCTGCTCTTGTATTTTCTGTGCGAATGATTTCTTCTACACTGATATAGTGCCCTTTATCCGGGTCAAACGATCTCCACGCAAGGCAGCCGAGCATCATCAAACCGCCGAGAATGGCGAGCCACCACCAGGACCAGACAAGGCCGAAACCTGCAAGGCCCATCGATACAGCGGAGAAAAATGGCATTGCCGAGTTATTTGGCATATGGATCGGTTTGTACTCTTCATCCCGGTAAATCGGTGTGCCGTTTTCTTTGTATTCTGCGAACGCATCAAGTGTAGAGACAACCGGCTGTTTCGCAAAGTTATATTCCGGAACCGGTGTAGGGGTTGCCCAATCTAATGTGCGGCCATCCCAAGGATCACCGGTCGTGTCGCGAACGCCATGTTTAATGCTGTAAACAATGTTCCAAGCCAGGACGAGGAACCCAATCCCCATGATATAGGCACCTACTGTAGAGGCGAAGTTCCAACCTGTCCAGCCAAGTCCTGCTTCATACGTGTACATCCGGCGCGCCATTCCGTCGAGGCCGACAAAGAATTGCGGCAGGAAGCAAAGGTTAAAGCCGACCATCCACAACCAGAACGTAATTTTGCCCAGTTTTTCATTCAGCATATAGCCGAACATTTTCGGATACCAGTAGTGGAGCCCTGCGAAACATGCATAGGCGACTGCCGGAATCAATGTATAGTGGAAGTGGGCAATCAGGAAATATGAATTGTGATATTGATAGTCTGCTGCTGCCATGGAAAGCATAACACCCGTAACCCCGCCGATCAAAAATGTCGGGATAAAGGCAAGCGACCAAAGCATAGGCGTTGTTGTTCTAATTTTCCCTTTATGCAATGTAAAGATTTCGTTAAATAATTTGACACCCGTTGGTATCGCGATAATCATCGTTGAGATCGAGAAGAACGAGTTTACGACGGATGTGTTCCCCATTGTAAAGAAGTGGTGAACCCATGTGAAATAACTGAAGAATGCGATACCAGCCATCGCAACGACCATGGAGGCATATCCAAACAATCGTTTACCCGAGAATGTAGCGATAATGTCCGCGTAAATCCCAAGAGATGGCAGCAACACAATGTACACTTCCGGGTGGCCCCAGATCCAGAACAAGTTTGCCCATAACATCGGGCTGCCGCCTGAACCCATGGTAAAGAAGTGTGCGCCGAAAGTACGGTCAAACGTTACTTCTGCCAAAGCCACTGTCAAAACAGGGAAAGCAAAAAGCACGATGATAAAAGTAATCAAAGTAGACCATACGAACATCGGCATTTTCATTAATGTCATGCCCGGCGCCCTCATTTTCAGAATCGTGACAATGAAGTTCACGGCTGTTGCCAGTGTCCCGATCCCGGAAAGCTGCAGGCCCATTGCATAATAGTTGTTTCCGACACCTTTTGTAAATTCCGTTCCTGCAAGCGGGAAGTAGTTCGTCCAGCCGGCAGTAGGGGAACCCCCGATAATAAATGAAATATTAAAGAGGCACATCCCTGCAACCATTGCCCAGAAGCTGAATGCGTTCAAAAGCGGGAAGGCAACATCGCGCGCCCCGATTTGGAGCGGAACAGCAACGTTAATCAGGCCGAACAAAAACGGCATCGCCATAAATAAGATCATGACAACCCCGTGGGTCGTAAAGATCCCGTCGTAATGGTTTGCATCAAGCAGATGTTGGTTCGGCAGTGCAAGCTGTGTTCTCATCATTAAAGCATCGACACCGCCGCGGAATAACATTAAAACCGCAACGATAATGTACATAATCCCGATTTTTTTATGGTCAACGGTTGTCAGCCATTCTTTCCATAACCATTTCCATTTCTTGAAATAGGTTAGAGAAAAGATCACAGCGGCCGCACCAAGTGCCATACCAACTTCGGCGGCATATATGGCCGGTTCACCGGTGACGAAAAAATCACTAAGTTTCACACTGTTTTCCTCCTATTCCAATGATTATTTTCCGCCCATATCCATACCGGACATATCGTGGTGATTTTGTTTCTCACCTTTTTCCGATTCTTCATAATAGCTTTTTTGTTCATCCGGTTTATCCCATTTTAAATGGGTTCCCGTGTAAGTCTGTCTTCCTACGAGGCCTTCTTTTTTAATCAGTTTTTCATAATCCGATTTTTTCATTTGAGGCGCTCTGCTTTTGACTTCCTTCACCCACGCATTAAAATCTTTCGGTGTTTGGGCCAACACATCGAAGTCCATCTTTGCAAAGCCTTCCCCGTTGAAGTTTGCGTTTCTTCCTGTATATTCGCCAGGGTGGTCTGCAGCCAGAATCAGCCTCATCGTCATGTTCGGCATCGTATATTTCTGTCCGCCAAGTTCAGGGATCCAGAAAGATGCCATCGTACCGGATGATGTCAATTCGAAATTGATTGGCCGCCCAGCCGGGATGTTTACATAGTTAACGGTTTCAATGCCCTGTTCCGGATAACTGAAAATCCATTTCCATTCCGATGACGTGACATAAATCGTTAAAGGTTTTTCGCTTTTCATGGATTTTGGCGTTTCTTCAACCGAATAGTTTGCTTTAACGGTTGGAATGGCAATGGCGATAATAATCAGCACCGGGATAATGGTCCACACCGTTTCCAGCACTTTATGGCCGTGGATTTGCGGCGGTTTATAATCAGCCGGCAGACGCGACGCCCTGTATTTTATCACCATATAAAGATACAACCCAAGGACAACGACGAATACAAAGGCCATTAAGATGGATGAGTAAACAATCAAATGATATTGTTCCCGCGCCATTGGGCCTTGTGGGTCGAGCACTGCAATTTTGGTGTCACATCCGCCGAGCAAAAAGAGCGATGTGAGGGACAAAAGCAGCACCAGTTTCCAAGGTAGTTTCCTCAACACATTTTTTCTCTCCTTCCGGTTTGGTAAAATAGTGTACAAATAAAAGCAAATGAAAAAAAGGTGGTACTTTTATTTTTTCACCTTTATTATGGTGCTAACCTATTTTACAATAAAAAGATATAGATGTATTGTCTTTTACCCTTATTCCGCCATGTTTCATAAAAATTTCATAAAAAGTTCATATATTTTTCATAGATTTGTCAAATACTGGCATTATCCAGAAATAATTTACAACTTTGTGAAGGAATACGGTATTTAATATTTTGGAAAAGATTTCAAAACCATTCTGGGAGGAAAAGTGTTTTTAACGTATAATGTTAAGGGAAACAGAAAGGGGTTTTACGGATGATAAAAGCTGTGATTTTTGATTTCGACGGGCTGATTATGGATACGGAATCGGAACACTATGAAGCGCTTTGTGAAATTTTTCGCGGCTACAATTGCGAGATGCCGCTTGAACTATGGGGAAAGGGGGTAGGCACGCATTCGGGTTTTAAGCCGTTTAAATATCTTGAAGAGCAGATCAAAAAGCCGCTTGATACAGAAAAACTGGACCACGAGCTGGAGGAAATGTTTTTAAAACGGCTCGAAAAAGGCGCGGCCCGCGAAGGCGTGGAAGATTATTTAAAGTCGGCCAAGAACCTCGGGCTTAAAGTCGGGCTGGCTTCAAGCTCTGACAGGAAATGGCTGCACCGCTATTTGCGCCAGCTTGGCCTTCTCGCTTATTTTGACTGCATCAAATCTTCCGATGACGTTGAAAAAGTCAAACCGGACCCAGCTTTGTATTTGAAAGCGGCCGGCTGTCTCGGCGTGGAACCGGAACAATGCCTCGTCTTCGAAGATTCGCCAAACGGGTCGCTTGCGGCAAAACGCGCCGGTATGGCATGCGTAGTCGTCCCGAACCGGGTAACAAAAGACCTCAAGTTCGGCGAGATTGACCACCGCCTCGGGTCAATGGCAGAAACGCCGCTTGAAGAAGTAATCCGGTTTATTGAAAGCCGTTGACAGAACAACCCGCTTCCGGCATGCAGAAGCGGGTTGTTTGTTTCCACTATTCCTTAGTCACCAGACAGATTTTCTTCCAGCATTTGCGTGACTTTTTCTTTTTCAGCATCTGACACCGCCAAATAATAGATCCCGTCAAAGTTGGCATCGGTGCCTTTTACTTCATACTGGGTAATGTTTTTGGCGGCATTCCGGTAATTTTTCTCAATCGTAAGCATGTCATTAAACGTCATATTTGTTTTGACATTGTCGCCAAGCGTATCAAGGATACTGCTGTATTTTGCCACAGAAGAAATGCTGGTTGCTTTCCGGATCAGCGCCTCGATCACTTTCCGCTGCCGTTTATTGCGGCCAAAATCGCCTTCCGGATCAAGATGGCGCATTCTGACATAGCCGAGCGCCTGGGCTCCGTTCAGATGAATTTCCCCTTTTTTGTAATGGTACCCTTTTTTATAGTACCCTTCGTCATGCCAGTCAATTGTGTTGTTGACGGTAATGCCGCCAACCGCATTGACCAGTTTTTTCAGGGCCTGCATGTTGATTTTCACATAGTAATCCATTTGGATACCGGTAAAGTCCTCAACGGTCTGCAGTGCCATACTGGTTCCGCCATATGCATACGCAGCATTGATTTTGTCATATGTGCCGCGTCCGGCGATCAGCGTCCTTGTATCCCGCGGGATGCTGACCAGCTGTGTCGTGCCTTTTTTCGGATTAATGGTCATCACAATGATGGCATCGGAACGGCCGCTGTCATTTGCACGTTCATCCACACCAAGCAGCAAAACGGAAATCGGCTGCCCGTTCTGGCTTGAGATGCTTTCATTTGAAGTGCCTGCCAACGATTCATGCATTTTATTAGCCGCAGCTTTTGCCGAGTGATAAACATAGTAGGCATAACCGCCACAGGCGATGACCAGGATCCCAATTAAGCCTAAAAAAGACATCAGGATTTTTTTCTTCATCGATGGCCCTCTCTTTTTTCGTCATATAATTGTTTATTATAGCATGATTCGCTACGCTTGAATATCCTTTTTTGTCGATTCCCATCATATCCCGTCAGTATCGGGCTGACGGTGCGGCCTGTTTTTCAATCATCGCATTTTGCAACGAAAACATTAAGAAAAATTTAAGTTTGCCCCATCATAATGAAGCCAGAAAGTAGAACAGATGGTTCCCGTAAAAATTGGAAAACAGGAAAGGAGAACATAAAGATGAAGAAGTGGATCATTGTAGTGATTTTGATTGTTGTGGTCATCGGGGGAGGGTCGCTTTTCTATGTAAAGAGCAGGGAAAACAGTGCAGACGCAAGCACAAAGACGGTCCAGACGGCCACAGTGGAGAAAGGAACATTATCGGTAAAAGTGACCGGTTCCGGAACGGTTGAATCGGCAAGCAGCAAAGATGTAGAAGCGGACAAGGCGGCAACAGTGGAAGATGTACTCGTTTCAAGCGGCGATACCGTGAAAAAAGGAGACAAACTTATCACCTTTGAAGACGGCAGCGATCCGATCACGGCCCCGATTTCCGGCGAAATTACATCGCTCAGCGTTTCAAGCGGCGATCAGTTAAGAAACGGCCAGGTTGTGGCACATATTAAAAATTACAATCAATTGGAAACGACCATTTCTGTCGATGAAACGGATATTAACAAAGTGAAAGAAGGGCAAGATGCCAACATTACGCTGAACGTCCTGGATGACAAAACATTTAACGGCAAAGTCACGGATGTTGCGGAATAGACGTGGGAATAAGAAAGAAGAAGCTAAGCTGACTCCAGAAGAGAAATTCAAACTCCAAATGAAAAAGGTAGAAAGAGAAAATGAACGGTTACGTGCGGAGAACTTATTCTTAAAAAAGTTAGAGGAGATCGAAAGGAGGCGAAACTAAGCCAAATCCGATTTAAGGATAAGTATGTCGCTATTCAAGAGATTCACCAGAACGAAGGTTTAAGCGTTAGTTTACTTTGTGAAATTGCAGGTATTGCACGATCTGCATATTATAAGTGGCTTAATCGTACCCCTTCATCCCGAGAATTACTGAATGAAGAAATCATCAAAGAGATGAAAATTCTCCATGAAAAAGTTGATGGCATATTTGGTTATCGTCAAATGACCCTTCATATGAATAGAAAGTTCGAAGAGGAGCTTAATCATAAAAGAATCTATCGACTGATGAAAATGGCTGGATTACGTTCTGTCATTCGTGTCAAGAAGAAGCAATATAAACGCTCTACACCTCAACATGTGGCAGAAAACATATTAGATCGGGAATTTACCGCGGAAAAACCAAATGAAAAATGGGTTACAGATGTAACAGAATTTAAGTATGGCCAATCGAAGAAGGCTTATTTAAGTGCGATTCGTGATCTTTATGATGGATCAATTGTAAGTTATGTTTTAGGACATTCCAATAATAATCAACTTGTATTCAAGAAGCTTGACCAAGCGATAGTATTATTAGATGGAGAACATCCACTTATTCATAGTGATCGTGGGTTCCAGTACACTTCCAAAGGATTTAAATGTAAGATAGACGCAGTAAAGATGACACAAAGTATGTCACGAGTTGGTCGGTGTATTGATAATGGGCCAATGGAATCTTTTTGGGGAACACTGAAATGTGAGAAGTATTATTTACATCAATATAAGACATTTGAGGAACTTTCTCTGGCAATAGATGAATACATCCATTTTTATAATCATGAAAGATACCAAAAACGATTAAACGGCCTTAGCCCGATGGAATATAGAGCTAAAGCCGCTTAAATCATTTTTATTATTTCCACTGTCTACTTGACAGGGGGCAGTTCAAAATTAATATCTCAACGGGTTTTCTTGTTTAAAAAGGACTTTGGGACTGCCCCTTTTCTGAAAAAATATCCATTTCTTTGATGAACAATGGATATTTTACAAATTTGATCTAGAAAAATATGGATCACCCTGAATGGCAGAAAGGCTGACCTCCGCGGTTGAGGCAAAGTGGATAGCCGCTTCATAAAGTTCATCTTTGTCCCCGATCCCGACCGATACTTCCCCCGCACCATTAATTGACTTGATACCCGCGATAGAGTCTTCCAAGCCGATCACTTCACAAGGTTGCAGATTCATCAACTCTGCAGCGCGGACAAAAATTTCAGGGTCAGGCTTACCGGATTTTAAAGCAGCCGGATCAACAACCGCATCAAACATATCAGCGATGCCCAATCTCTCTAAAATGATGGGTGCGTTCTTGGAAGCCGAAGCGACGGCAAGCTTGTACCCTTTATGCTTGACCTCCATTAAAAATTCAGCCATTCCCGGCAAAATATCCTCCGGCGTTAATGTATCGATCAACTTTTTATAATACTCATTTTTTTCATCTGCCAATTGTGCTTTCTGTTCGTGTGTATAAGAATGCTCACAGTTTCCGGCCTTCAGGATCATTTCCAGGGAATCCATCCGGCTGATTCCTTTTAAACCCGCAGCCAGTTCATCTGTCCATTTCGTGCCGACTTCCTCTGCCGTTTTCTTCCATGCCTGTGCATGGAAACGGGCGGTATCCGTCAATACACCATCAAGGTCAAAAGCAAATCCTTTAATATCATGAAAACTTCTCATTTGGAATCCCCCAGAGTTTTTCTATTTTTACGTTAGTGTACAATGTTGATGGCCGCGATATCCGCCCGTTTGCCAATTCTTGCCCGATACCTCAGCAAGAGGGGGCCAGCCTGGCCCGCTTATCCCGCAGGAATCTCCCGCGGCCATCAACAATAACATTTAACCGAGCCTTAAGATGAAAATATTTTGGAAAAATGCCTCCGATATCTTCGCATAAAGGAGAATCATTTAAACAAAAACCGAAGATTGTGCAACCAGTTCAACGTCTTTTCCATACAAACCGACCGTCAAGGGTTCGCCTTCCAGCAATTCAAGTGACACTCCATTTGTATCCACACCTACTTCAATCAGACGGCCTCGGAACAACAGGCGGAATTGGTATTTGTCCCATTTTTTCGGCAGGAACGGGGCAAAGTGCAGCTTGCCATCCCGGACACGCATGCCGGCAAATCCCTGCACAATAGCCAGCCAGCTCCCCGTCATTGAAGTGATATGCAGCCCGTCTTCGGTATCATTGTTATAGTTGTCCAAGTCAAGACGTGATGTCCGTTCATACATTTCCACCGCCTTGTTTTCATAGTGCAGATCGGAAGCCAGAATCGCATGGATAGAAGCAGACAGGCTCGATTCATGCACGGTTAAAGGTTCGTAAAAATCAAAGTTGCGTTTTTTCTGTTCCGGTGTAAATTCATCAATAAAATTCCAGATTCCTTGCAATACATCCGCTTGTTTGATATACGCCGAACGCAGTATTTTATCCCATGACCAGTGCTGATTGATTGGCAATTCATCAGCCGGAATTTCGCTCACAGGCTTAATATCTTTATCAAGGAAACCGTCATGCTGGACAAAAATGCCGAGCTCTTCATCTTCCGGAAGATACATGCGGTCTACAATATCCTGCCACAACTGTTTTTCTTCCTCTGTCACATTTAAAACAGCTGCCTGTTCCTGCGAAACTTCCTCCAGGACCTGCAAAGTGTATGCCAAAGTCCATCGGGCCATGTAGTTGGTATACCAGTTATTATCCACATTATTCTCATATTCGTCTGGACCGGTGACGCCGTGCAGCATATATTTTTGTTTGCGTTTGGAAAAATGCACGCGGTCAGCCCAGAACCGGGAGATTTCTGTCAACACTTTGCTGCCTTCGTTTAAAACATAGGACTTGTCTCCGGTATAGCGGGTGTAGTTATAAATGGCAAAAGCAATATCCGCATTCCGGTGAATTTCTTCAAACGTAATTTCCCATTCATTGTGGGACTCAATGCCATCGAAAGTGACCATAGGGAACAAAGCGCCCTTTAATCCTTGCTTTTTAGCATTATGATAAGCGCCATCGAGCTGCTGGTAACGGTACTTCAACAGATTTTTGGAAATTTTTGGTTCTGCCACCCCCAAGTAAAACGGCAGGACAAAAGCTTCAGTATCCCAATACGTGGCACCGCCGTATTTTTCACCTGTAAATCCTTTCGGACCAATGTTAAGGCGGGAGTCTTCACCATAATACGTTGAAAACATCTGGAAGAGGTTAAAACGGATCCCCTGCTGTGCTGCAACATCGCCTTCAATTTTGACGTCCGACTTTTCCCAGCGCTCTGCCCAAATCGCACGATGGGCATCGAATAATTCATCATAGGATAGATTGTCAGTTTTTTCGCTGATCGCGTTCATCGCAGAAACCAAATTATTTTGAGTATGATAATCCCGAGAGGTAACCACGATCACGCGCTTTTCAAAATCGACTTCCGAACCGGCTACCAATTTACCGCTAAATTCATTTACAACTTCTTTATCATGAGCCGGTGCAGCTACTTTCGCTTGCAAAGCTGTCCGATGGTGCATTTCCGCCCCGACCGTAAAGCGCGGGGTTCCGAACGGGTTGGCTTTCGTAATGGCAACCAGTGATCCGGATTGTTCTTTTTGATCAGTTTGCAATACTTCCCAAAAGCGTTCGCCGTAGTTTGCATCTTCATTTTTAACGTCCGCATCGATGGCTGAAATGATCTTAACGTCCACATCATCTGATCCGATATTTTTTAGGCGAACCCGCTGGATTGACAATTCTTTTTGGGCAACACTCAAGAAACGTTCAAAGGTAACCACAACTTTTGCCGTACCCTTTTCCACAGTAAAAGAACGGGTAAGGCGTGCGTTTTTCATATCGAGATTCAGTTCGAATCCGGTAATCTCATCTTTAGCCAAATCGATAAATTCTCCGTTTAACGCAATATTGATTTTAATAAAATTGATGGCATTAATCACCTTGCCGAAGTATTCAGGATAACCGATTTTCCACCACCCTACACGGGTCCTGTCCGGAAACCATACACCGCCTAAATAAATGCCCGGCAAAGTATCTCCGCTGTAGTTCTCCTCGAAAAACCCACGCATGCCCATATAGCCGTTGCCTAAACTGGTCATGGATTCCTGCAGCCTTTTTTCTGCCCGGTTAAAATCATGGCTGACAACATTCCATGGCTGTACTTCAAAAATACGTTTCATATTCATTCTCCTTTTCCATAAAAATTTACTTTGTTTGCGTTTTTTTAATCAGCGAAACAGAAGCCGCCCCAATAACCAGCAGCACGCCTGACAACAAAATCATCGCCGGCATAGAGGACCCGAGCGCCGGGAATATCACAAAACTTAAGCAGGAAGCCACAATTTGTGGCAAACAGATGCTGCCGTTAAACAACCCGAGATAGGTTCCCATATTCTCTCCTGATAATGCATTGGTCAGAATCGTGAACGGGAATGCCATCATCGCAGCCCATGCAATGCCGATCAGGATAAACGAAACAAGTAATGTGCCCGGGTTGTGGATAAAGAAAACTGAACCGAAACCAACCCCGCCAAGCACTAGGCTGAACGCATAAGCCGGTTTCTGTTTATTTTTCGGTACCTTTGTTAACACAAGAGACCAAAATACCGCGGCAAGGGAATACACACCTGATAAAACGCCGAACCAGTTGGCTGCTTCCTGATAGGCCGCGCTTGACGGATCCACTGCATTCCAAGCGTTTTTGGCCACTGCCCCCGCTCCATACGTCCACAAATATTGAAAACCCATCCAGCAGAAAAATTGTACGAGAGTAATCGTCCAGAACTCTTTCGGCGCATTGAGGAGCAATTGAAACATGCCCATTTTTTCCTTTTGTGCTTGATTTTGGATGCCATGATAAACGGCATACTCATCCGGGGGATATTCTTTGACTTTAAAAACCGTAAACAGGCTGCACACAATTAAAATAACGGCTCCGCTGTAAAACGAGACCACAACCGATTGCGGCACCACGCCTTTTGGTGCACTGTTTGAAACGCCCAATGCCGTTAAAACAAACGGAAAAATACTGGCCAGTACTGCACCGCTGTTAGAGAGAAAACTTTGGACAGCATAAGCAAAACCTTTTTGTTCTTCATTTACCATGTCGGCGACCATCATCTTAAACGGTTGCATGGCTACATTGGAAGATAAATCCATAAACAAGATAGCCACCGCTCCAAATGTCAATGCTGTCATTGATCCGAACCCAAAGCCAAAACTTCCGGCATTCGGAAGCAAACACATAACTATCACAGCCACAACGGCCCCTACCAACAAATAAGGGATCCGGCGGCCCAGTTTCGGTATCCATGTCCGGTCAGAGAAATAACCGACCAACGGCTGGACAACAAGTCCAGCAAGCGGCGGCAAGATGAAGAAGAAACCTAATTTTGTCGGATCGGCGCCAATCGTTTGAAAGATGCGCCCCATATTCGAACTTTGCAGCGAAAAGGCCATTTGCACACCTAAAAAACCAAAACTAATCATCCAAATCGTGCTGATTGGCAGCGCCGGCAATTGGTGGCTGCCAATTTTCTTGCCGTCTTTAACAGTTGCAGATGATTTTACCCGTCCAATACTTTTTTTGTCGGTATTCACCGTTGCTCGCATGATCAATCCTCCATTCTATTTAAAAGCCTGCGCTCAGGCCAGATATTTCTGGTTGCGTTCACAACCGGTTGCATTCCCCCGTAAATGCAGAGACACCTTCCATATTTATTACAGACTTTGAAGATCCATATTGGTTCGTTCCAGCAGCAGTTTTATTCCCTTATTTTTGGGTAATCCTCATCGTAATTCCCCCTTTTCAAGGCGCAACCGGTTGCATTTTTGCCGCCAATGTACTATCGCTTTCCATATTTATTGGAAGCCCCAACCAATTTTCTTCCAGATTTCTTAGTTCCAGCTAGTAGTTATAGATTTAATCTTATTAAAACCTCATGGCAGGGGATTGCGCAATCGGTTGCATTACAGGCAATAAAAAATGAACATGTTCCTCATTTTGGGTCTTCTGCATCGAACATCTTTATTATATATGATTTTACCGGATCAGCGCAACCGGTTTCACAAAATATCCATAAACCGGTTGCAAGATTGGAATCTGCTGCATGTAAAACACTGCCGTTAACTGATTTCAAATGGCAGAATGATTTTACGCGGTGGCTCTTCGCTCCCCTTATTTTCCTTATCTGTAAAAAGCAGCTCGACAGCTGCAGAACCGAGATTTTCCGGAAATAAATTGATCGAATGAAACTGATGATTTGCCAATTGTAAAATAAAAGAATGATTAAAGCTTACAGCCGGTATGCTTTTGCCAGGATGGGCGCACTGCCAATGATGGTAAAATTCAAAACCGATCATGTCATCAGTCGCCATGATACTATCAATTTCCGGATGCTGCCGGATAAACTCCACCGTTATGCCCTCATTGTTTTCCTTTTGAAGGCGGTAAATCAGTGGGGAAACGCCACGTCTTAAAATGGCTGCCTGAAAGCCTTCCCGCCTGCTGCGCTCATAAGGCCATTCATGGGAAGATTCGACAAAAACCGGGTGTTTCGCCCCTAAATGCCCGAGCAAGTATTCTGTTCCAGCAATACCAGCTTGATAATTATTATTGTCTACATAAAAATCATTTTTATCTTCAACCGGCTCGCCGATAATGACAAAGCGCAGTGCCTTTTTTCGCAAGTATTCTGTTACCGGATCGCCTGCATAGGAATACAGTAAGATAAATCGCTTTACTTTCGCCTGTTCAACCATAGATTTCACGTTCTCAAAAACTTGTTCTGTGTGATCACCAATCGCAACTGACAGAACGTAGTGGCGAGGGGCCAGCTGTTTGTTGATGCCCCGTAAAATATCAATATAGAAAGGATTCCCCTGTACATTGTTTTCAGCTGCCGGAAATACAATCCCTACGACGTTTGCCTCACCAAGCGTTAAATTCCTGGCATTATAGTTCGGCATATAACCTTCCGCGGCTGCGATGGCTTGGATGCGCTGTCTTGTCTTTACGCTGATGCGCGGATTATTATTCAAAGCCCGTGAAGCAGTCGAAACGGAGACATTTGCTTTTTTCGCAATATCCCGAATGGTTGTCATCTAAATCACCTTTCTTCAGGAAAAATAACTGAATAATCGGATCGATGCAGAGCTCTTATATAGATTTATTTTAAGCAATTATTCATAGAAATCATAGACTGAATACATGATTTTTAAATTAATTTTTAATTTTCTAGGCTTATTTCACAACCCACTCATCCTTGGGCCCGTCCAGTTCCATTTTTTGCAATTCCAGCCTCATTTTTTCTGTTTCCAGCAGGAAGTTTTCGTTTTTCAGCTTTTCGAGCTCCAGTTCTTTCTCCAATATTTGCAACTTTATTTTTTCACGCGACTTAAAGAAATTCGTGACAATTGCGACAATTGGCACCGAAAAAATTAAAATGACTGAAATCAATCCGATGAAGTCATCCATTGGCCCACCCCCGGCATATTCTTAAACCCATTATACAATAAGTGCTGCATTCTTTTTACCATTTCCGTCAAAAAAGGGGGCTCCCGCCAGCCTTTTCGGGGCAGCCCTTCAGAAAAACATCCGGAAAATGAGAAAAACCGCCGGGAAAAAATGATTTTCCCAACGGTTTTTTTGTTTTAAAAAGAGCTTTTGGGATTGCTATCAGCCTGTATTCCGGAGCCCTGCGGCGATGCCGTTGATCGTAAGCAGGACCTCCATCAGCAGGTGCCGGGCTTTTTCATCTTTGTTTTCGCGTTCACGCAGTTGCGAAATAAGGTAGACTTGGAACAGGTTCAGCGGGTCGACGTACGGGTTGCGGAGACGCACCGATTCTTTTATGTTTGGCGTGTAATCCAACAATTCTTTTTGGTCCGCAATCTTTAAAACCATTTCCTTCGTCAGTTCGTATTCCGCTTTGATCAGGCCGAAAATCCGGCCGGCAACTTCAGGATCTTTCACCAGCCTTGTATATTCTTCAGCCGTGGAAAGCTCCGCCTTGATCAATGCCATTTGCAGGTTATTGATCGTTGCATGGAAGAACGGCCATGATGCATACATTTCCCGAAGCAACTTGAAATTGCCGGTTTCTTCCACATATTTGCTCAGGCCTGTCCCGGCTGCGTACCAGGCGGGAAGGAGCTGGCGGCTTTGCGTCCAGGAAAATACCCACGGAATGGCGCGCAAGTCTTCGAAACGGGCGCTCCCTTTCCGGCTCATCGGGCGGGAGCCGATGTTGAGTTCACCGATCTCATTTAAAGGCGTTGCCTGTTTGAAATAAGACAGGAAGTCAGGGTCGCGGAAGACGAGTTCCTGATATTTTTCAAGCGCATATTCGGAAATTTTATCCATTGCCCTGACAGCTTCTTCGTTTGGCGTTTTGCCATTTTTCTCGTTCTGTTTTTGTTCTGTGATGGCACACATCATCGTGGATGTCGCCTGCTCAAGGCTCCGGTAGGCAATGTCGCGCAGCAAATAGCGCGATGACAGCACTTCGCCCTGCTCGGTGATTTTCACGCCGTCGCCAAGTGTAACCGGCGGCTGGGACAAAAGGCTTGAATAAAGCGGGCCGCCGCCGCGTCCGAGTGAACCGCCGCGCCCGTGGAAAAACTTCAGCTTAATGCCGTATTTGGCACCCATTTCGTGGATCTCTTTCTGTGCTTTGTACAGCTGCCAGTTCGCCGTCATCGTGCCGCCGTCTTTGCTGCCGTCGGAATAGCCGAGCATGACTTCCTGCAGATTGCCGCGCACCTTTAAATGGTTGCGGTAAATGGGCATTTGGAAAAGGGTTTCGAGCATTTTCGCGCCGTTCCGCAAGTCTTCGATCGTTTCAAGAAGCGGGGCGATATGGATCTCACTTAAAATTTCGCCGTTCGGGTAGACGCGGTACAGGCCGGCTTCTTTCGCGAGCACGAGCACTTCCAGCACGTCGCTGACCGAATGTGCCATGCTGATCAAATACACCTGGATGGACCGTTCGCCGAATGTTTGGTGGGCGCGTTTGATCATCCGGAATGTGTTGATGACTTCCTGCGTTTCCGGCGTAAACGTATCATAGATTGAAATCATCGGCCGCGGGTCGTTTAAAGCCTTCAGGAGCACCGCGACTTTTTCATTTTCGGGCAGATTTTTATAGTCTTTCGCGATATTGACGTTATAAAGCACCTCGGCAAGTGCCGATTCATGTTCGCCGCTATGGTTGCGGATATCGAGTGATGCTAGGTGGAACCCGAACAATTCGACCTGGCGGATAACTTTGCGGAGCAATTTAATCGGATGCCCGGCCGGATGGTGCTGGTTCACGCTGTCCCGGATCATATACAGATCGGCAAGGAGCTCCTCTGCGGATTGGTAGCCGCCATTGCTTTTTCCCACACATTCCAGTTTATGGATCATAATCGCCAGCTTTCTGCGGTAAATTTCATCTTTTGTCGGCCATAATTTTGCAGCTGGCATTGTATTTTCTTCGCTTTCCACAGACGCAAGCAGGGTATGGCTGGCGCTTATTTTTTTGGCAGAATGGCTGAGCAGCTCCCGGAGTGTGGTAAGCGACTTTTTATATTTTTCCAATACGAGTTCACGCTGCATCTCGAGCGTTTTCCAGGTGATGTCCGCGGTCACGTTCGGGTTCCCGTCCCGGTCGCCGCCGATCCACGATCCGAAATGAAGATAAGGAGGGACTTTAAAACGCTGTCCGTACGATTCGTACAGATAGTCTTCTAGGTCTTCGTGTATGCGCGGCAGCACGTCGAACAGGACATTGTCGAAATAATAAAGCCCGTTTTTCACCTCGTCTAGAACGGACGGTTTCTTCTCGCGGATTTCGGAACTTTGCCATAAAATGGTAATCTCATTCAAAATCGTTTCTTCAATGACTTTTTTCTCATAACGGGTGTTGGCATATTCGAGCGCTTTTAAAAGGTCTGCAATACGTTTATGGATTTGCAGAATGGTCCGCCTCGTTGCTTCTGTCGGGTGTGCCGTTATAATCAGTTCAAGCGATAAACTGTCCAGCAGTTCTGCAACCATTTCAGCCGGCACTTTTTCTTTCCGCAGCGTTTCGATGCCATCTTCAAGTGAACGCGGTTGGACCTGGTCTGTATCTTCCGACTGGTACTCCCGCCGGCGCTTAATTCTGAAATTTTGCTCGGTAATATTAAATAATTGCAGATAGGTAGAGAAAGCGCGGATGACTTCCTGCCGTTCTGGCGGATTCAGGTCTGTAATTTCTTTTTTTAATTGAAGGTAGAAAGCCTCATCGCCGGTTTCCCTCGCTTTTTGTGCCAGGGAGCGAATATTTTGGATTGTTTTGAGCAATGCTTCGCCGCCTTCAAATAGGATCACTTTATCCAGCAGCCCGGCGAGAAAATCCATGTCTGCCTGCAGGGCCATCCGGGGGGCTTTCTTTTCATCAATTTGATGCAAGGATAATCGCTCCTTTCATTTGGTCAGAAAAATGCACAAAGAAAATGATACTTATTATTATACTTGTAAAATGAAAAAAGTCTAATACTTTATAAAATTAAAAACCAGTAAAGGAACATTTCCCGCATAAAGGGATAAATTAAGGATAAAACGCGAACAATTGAAAGTCAACTGCGGATATCATTCGTGTTTTTACATGGCAAGTACCGGGAATGGAAAGAAAAGAATTGGCATTGAAACCGTTCTCTTCTTCTTTGATAATAAATGAAAGCAGCCGGTATGGAGAGAAAAAATTTACTTATATAAAATTGATTTTATGGCCGGCTTTATTATGCCCGTCGTACTGGCTGTCCGCACGGTGTCCATTTATGATGCAGACATGAATGGCTGGGCAGTTGCGTTTTTGTCGATGCCTGGCGTGCACGTCTCCATGCATGTGAAGCGGGTTTTTTTAAGCAGGCAGCACCCGCTTTTTGAGGGCAGGCATTCAGGAGCAAAAATGGCAGAGATCATTTGGGCGGGATCAGCCATTTATTCCTCCATCCGGGGCACTTTGTGAATATCAGCACAAGAATGAATAACGCTTACATATCTGGCTCTTTCAAATAAAACCATTTGTGAAAAATGTAAACGGATGATTTTGAAAAACCGTCATTTTCCTTTAAAACCGGGCATTTGGGCAGATAAATTTTCAAATTTTCGCCATAAAATATGTGAATCTAATCACAAAAATAGTGGTATACTTACCCATGTGGAATGAAGGAAAATGAACGGAACGATCCATTTCAGCCATAAAAGGGCATGCCGTCCATCTATTTCACAAACCGCACGGCAGCATTTGCTGCAAAAGTTTAATCGTCCTGCTTTAAAGGAAAAGCAGTATGGAATCCATTAGGAGTGGGCACAATATCCATAGACTGGATAGGGGCCCGCCATGCCGGGCTTGCAAAACTGCTTTCATACAGTGGAAATATTTTTTACTTTTGATGGGGAGGAAGATTATACATGAAAAAAGTCAATCGTATTGCAGTGGTTGGAACGGGTGCAGTTGGTACAAGTTACTGCTACGCCATGATTAATCAGGGTGTTGCAGAAGAGCTTGTTTTAATCGATATTAACGAAGCAAAAGCAGAAGGGGAAGCCATGGACCTGAACCACGGCCTGCCATTTGCGCCTACGCCGACCCGCGTTTGGAAAGGCGATTATTCCGATTGCGGCACTGCCGATCTTGTTGTCATTACGGCAGGTTCCCCGCAAAAACCGGGCGAAACAAGGCTTGATCTTGTTTCCAAAAACGCAAAAATTTTTAAAGGCATGATTAAGAGCATCATGGACAGCGGCTTTAACGGGATTTTTCTTGTTGCCAGCAACCCGGTTGACATTTTGACATATGTAACTTGGAAAGAGTCCGGCCTGCCGAAAGAACATGTTATCGGTTCGGGCACAGTGCTTGACTCCGCGCGTCTCCGCAACTCTTTGAGCGCCCAATTTGGAATTGACCCGCGCAATGTGCATGCTGCGATTATCGGCGAACACGGCGATACGGAACTTCCGGTATGGAGCCATACAAATATCGGTTACGATACGATTGAAAGCTATCTACAAAAAGGAATTATTGACGAAAAGACGTTAGATGACATTTTTGTCAATACGAGAGATGCGGCTTATCATATTATTGAACGAAAAGGGGCCACATTTTACGGCATCGGGATGTCCCTGACCCGGATTACAAGGGCAATCCTGAACAATGAAAACAGCGTATTGACGGTCTCTGCATTTCTTGAAGGCCAATACGGAAACAGCGATGTGTACGTTGGCGTTCCGGCCATCATCAATCGCCAGGGCATCCGTGAAGTGGTTGAAATCAAACTGAACGAAAAAGAACAGGAACAGTTCAATCATTCTGTAAAAGTGCTAAAAGAAACAATGGCACCGATATTGTAAGCATTTGTGCCGGCCGGGCTTCATGGGAGGCCCGGCTTTTTCTTTGAAAAAAATCCCGGCGCCTGCTTAAGGCGGACTGCCGAAAAAAGTGCCCATGCTTGCCCCGCTTTCCGGGAAAAGCATGGGCCTGTTTTTTGCCGGGGTTAGGAGCGAGCCTGCCATAGGCGGATATAAAAAAGCAGCCTTGAATCGATTCAAGGCTGCTTTTTCTTAATTCAATATGATCACTTTGACCGTACGGCGCCCCCATGCGATGGAAGCTTTTTTGTTCGGCATCAGGACATCGATGATATGGCCCTTAATGGCACCGCCGGTATCGGCTGCGATGGCAACCCCGTATCCTTCAACCCAGACTTTGCTGCCGAGCGGAATGACCGACGGATCGACAGCGATCAATTTCATGTTCGGGTTTTTCTTAATGTTATATCCCAAAGCGGTAATATCCAGCTTCGTATCTTCATGGTTATAAGATGTCGCCGTCACATAAAAGGATTTGCCTTGTGGCGTGCTGTGGCCGGAAGATGCGGTGGATTTGGTTCCGGCCGTTTTCCCGGCACCGGCTTCCGCTGGTTTTTTCGCTTGTGTTTCTGCTGTTTTTTCAGCTTGCGCTTCCGCTGCCTTTTCGGCTTCAGCTTCTCTCGCTTGTTTTGCGAGGGCTTCTTCCCTGGCTTTTGCGGCCGCCTGCTGTGCCTTTATTTCTTTTTGCAGGTTGCTGATTTTCGTATTCAAGTCGGTTTGTTTTTGTTCCGCTTTTGACAGCTCATTTTGAATGCTGTCATACTTCGATTTTAATCCCGACAATGCTTTTTCCTTTTCTTTTAAATTTGTTTGCAGTTTTGCCTGGCTGCTTTTCAAGTTTGCCTGCTCCTGTTCGAGCACTTTTTCCTGGTCTGCAATGGCTTTTTTATCGGCTTCAATTTTCGCAAGGTCCGCTTTTTGCTGATCCAAAAGGCTTGTATCAGCGTTCAGCAGTGTCGCGACTGCACTGACCCGGTTGATCAGGTCGCCAATGCTTTCCGCGTTTAAAATCGTTTCAATCACATAGTCGTATTGGTTGTTTTTTTGCATGGCAACGAGGCGTTTTTTAATCACGCCTTCCCGTGCAGAAACTTGGTCCTCCAGCTTTACGATTTCCTCTTTTTTCTTTTCAATCAAATCTTTTGCTGATTGGATTTTCGCTTCAGTTGCTGCGATATTTTCTTTATTTTTCTGAATGGATGATTGCAATGCGTTCCAGTCTTTTTGCAAATTTTCCATTTTGCTTTCGACGGCTTTTTTCTCCGATTCTTTCTTTTGAATGGTTTGCGTATTTTCATCCAATTTTTTCTGTAAGGAACCTTGATCTGTTTCTGCATAGGCATTTAGTTGTGCCGTGCCAACGAATATGGCAAACGCCATAACTGCAATTCGCCTTTTTAAGTGCATAAGACAACTCCCTTCTCCGTACTCTTGTTATAACACAAATAGGCAGAAAGGAAGATTACAATACGATTAAATTCATATTACGAGAATGAAAACGGATTCAATCTATGTGAAAAAGGGAAAAGATAGATTTGGGTGCTTTTTCGGCTAATGATGGGCAGTTATAAGACTTTTGCCTCCAGGCGTATGAAAAGCAGCAAAAAGAAATAAAGCGGGTACAGCGGCAAATCACTGTGCTCAAGCAATGGTCGGATAAAGCATATCGAGAAGTGGGAAAAAGTGATAACATAAAAGAATTCGCGGGGGTAAAGGCAAAGAAAATAGATAAAAAGAAGCAAGGATCAGCTTCTTTTTCAATTCAGACAGGATGGGAAGGAATATTCTGTGCCTTTGTGCCGGTCAAGGATTCTTTTGATGTTTAAGAAGTCCAAAAGTAGTGCTAAGCTTTTCGATTTTCATTCATGTATAGCCGCGCCGTTTTGGTATGATGATAAAAGCAGCTTTGTATGAAGAGAGGAATTTCTAATGGAAATGGTGGAAAAAGCAATTGAATTTGCGGCAAAGGCACATGAAGGCCAATACCGGAAAGCGTCCGACCTTCCGTATATTGCGCATCCGTATGCGGTTGCCATGATGCTTTTAAAAGAAGGCTGCCGCAAAGAAGTGGTCACAGCAGCGCTTCTTCATGATACGGTTGAAGATACTGCGGTGACAAACGAGGAGATAAAAGACGAGTTTGGAAGCGATGTTGCCCGCATTGTTGCAGCCTGCACCGAACCGCCTAAAAATGTGCGCTGGGAGGAACGGAAACAGCATACCATCGAGCGATTAAAAACGGCAGAAGAGGAAATTTGTATGATCATATGTGCAGATAAACTCCACAATTTGAAAACGATACACGAAGGATTGCGAAAAAATGGGGAAAGCGTGTGGAACGCGTTCAGCCGTGGAAAAGAAAAGCAGGAATGGTACTATCGAAGTATTGCAGAAAGTATTGCGCTGAACCATTCTTTTCCTTTATTGGAGCAGCTGCAGTCGGAAATAAAGCAGGTTTTTGGACATAAATAAGGTGCAGGGGAACGGACATTGCCGGTGAAATAACGGACTTGCTGCTTGTAAAACCGCAAAATGAGGGCACCTGCTTTCATTCGTAATATTTACGTTACTGCAGACGCTTGCTTGTGCGGGCCGCAAATCAATTACATAAGGAAAATGGCTTGTTTGACGCTAACCTGTGCGGGACCGGAGACGCACAGGCTTTTTTGCGTGTACATGACAGTTCAAACGGTTGGAAAACATATAGGTACAACAACATTTGGAGGCTGCCAATGGAAAAAGTATGGAAAATTTATACAACCGATTTGAAAAAAATGACAACAAACTGGGCAGCAAGCCTGATCATTGCCGCCTTGATCATTCTTCCGTCATTGTATGCCTGGTTTAACATCAAGGCATCCTGGGACCCATACGGCCACACACAAGGAATTGCAGTAGCCGTTGTGAATTTGGACCGGGGGACAGCGATCAACGGAAAAAAAGTACATGCCGGTAATGATGTCGTGAAAAAGTTGAAACAAAATAAAACGCTCGGCTGGAGGTTTGTGCAGGAAAAGGAAGCCGCACACGGCGTAAAGACCGGAGAATATTATGCAAGCCTGACCATACCGGAAAATTTTTCGGAAAAACTGGCTTCCATCCTGGGCGATAAGCCGGAGAAACCGGTCATTACTTATACCGTCAATGAAAAAATCAATGCGATTGCGCCTAAAATAACAGGATCGGGCGCATCTGCCATTACACAACAAATCAGTTCAGCATTTGTAAAAACCGTTAGCAAAACGATCTTTACAATATTTAATGAAATCGGCATTGAACTTGAAAGGGATTTGCCGGATATTGAAAACTTTAAAGCATGGGTTTTTAGATTGGAGGGAGACATTCCGGAGCTTAACCGGATCATCAGGACGGCAGATCGGGATATTACGAAAGCAGACGCAGTAAGAAAGCAGGCAGAAGCTGCGATGCCTGATGTGATGCGGCTTGCAGAACGCGGCAAAACCGTCTCAGGGGATATGTCCCGCTTTTTTGGAAACACCGAAAGTTTGCTTGAGCAGACGGATACCGTGATCAAAAACGGACTGGAAGCGCTGAATGCCGCCCCTGCAGTCTCGAACCAGGTGAGTATGCTGGCAGACAATACGAAAATTGCAGAAACAGCGCCAAAAAATACGATGATTTTGCGAAATAGCAAACAGATGTCTGACGCGTTCGGGGATTTGCTGAAAACTGCTGCTGAAGAAACAGGTTCTCAGGATCTGATCCGTATGGCAGCCCGGTTTACTGCACTCAGCCAATCCTTTCAAAAACAGCAGGATTTGAACGGGAAAATTCTCCAACAGGTCAATAACGGGTTGCTGCCGGAAACATTGCAGGCAGATCTAAAGCAGGAAGCCGGCCGTGCCGGGGCCATTGCCGGCAGCCTGCTTGGAAACGATGGCGCAAAGATCGCCGCGGATTTAAAAACATTTGTGTCACAAGCCGGGCAGGACAGTGCAAAAGCAAACAAACTGTTTCAAAAATTGGAAGGCAGCCTGCCGGAAATCCAGGCGATTCTCCGCGATACGAAAACCGGGCTTGCAATCGGAAAGGCAAAATTGAAAACGGCTGAAACGGAACTGCCGGCTGCTGAGAGAAAAATCAGGAAACTGGCTGATAAAATTCGGGCGTTTGAAAAACAGGAAAATATAGACCAGTGGATTCAATTGTTGAAGAACGATGCACAGGAAGAAAGCGAATTTTTAAAGCAGCCTGTATCGCTGAAAGAAAAAGTCCTATATCCAATCAAAAATTACGGTTCGGGCATGGCTCCGTTTTATACGGTGCTGTCTTTTTGGGTGGGGGCAATGCTATTGGTATCCCTGCTGTCGGTTGAACACCATCGTGACGGCGCACATGCCAGCTGGCAAATCTATTTCGGCAAGCTGCTCCTGTTTTTAACGATTGCGTTTTTCCAGTCGGCGATAACGGCGGCGGGCGATCTTTTTATTTTACATGTGGATGTGCAGGAAAAAGCCTGGTTTATTTTGTTCGGTATCGGGATTGGTGCTGTTTTTACCGTGATGGTCTATACACTCGTTTCTGTTTTTGGCAATGTGGGAAAAGCACTTGGGATTGTCCTGCTTGTCCTGCAAATTTCCGGTTCGGGCGGCACTTTTCCAATCCAGATGGAACCGTCTTTCTTTCAACATATCCATCCGCTCCTGCCATTTACTTACGGAATTGGCTTAATGCGTGAAGCTGTTGGCGGGATGCTGATGGAGGCTGTGATCACAGATATCATTTATCTGGCAGGATTTCTGGCAATTGCGCTTATTTTCGGGACCGCAGCCAAGAAACTGCTCAGCCGTATGACCGAACGTTTTACAAGAAAAGGGAAAGAAAGCGGGCTATTCGAATGAAAAAAGCGGAATAGACAAGAAAAATGAGAAGGAAGACATGAAAAATAAAGTTGGTTTATAATAAGAAAGAAGAATATTAGGAGGGGATTGCATTGGCGATTGCCGATATTACCATATTTCCGGTCGGAACGGATTCAACAAGCATCAGCAAATATGTGGCGGAGATTGAGAAGGCGCTGGGAAAAGAACAGGGAAGGGTGAAAATCAAGCTGACCCCGATGAGCACTTTAATAGAAGGGGACATCCATGACCTGTTTGAAATCATTGAAAAACTGCATGAAATCCCTTTTTCAAATGGCGTAAAGCGTGTTGAAACGAATATCCGCATCGACGACCGCAGGGACAAACAGCTCACGATGGAAGGAAAACTGGCCTCCGTCGCCGAAAAACTCGGCCAATAAAAAACCGGCACAAGGCCGGTATGATAAAAGGAGGTTTGGCCAGGCTCTGGGGGAAGCCCGGCCAAATATGGTTTGCTGCAATTCCTTGCCGCTGTCCTAAATGTAAAACGTGAAAAAGAAAAACTTGTGAAATGAAAATGATAAAATGATGAGAATTTCCCCGGAAAAAGCAAAAAGCGGACCGGGACCCGCCTTTTGAATCGCTAAAATTTTACCCGTGCAAAAATTTTACACAAACCGCTTCCGGAACCGGGACGTCTTTTTGCAGCAAAGTGAGGATCCCGGTTTCCGGATCGCGGGCGTATAAAACGAGCGTGCCCGATTCTTGGTTTGCGGCAACGACAAATTTTTCGGTCGGGTCAAGCACAAAGTCGCGCGGCCAGCTTCCTTCGGTTGAAGTGTATTCAACAAGGGACAGTTTGCCGTCCGGGCCGGCTGCAAACACGGCAATGCTGTCATGGCCGCGGTTTCCGGCATAAACAAAACGGCCGTCTGAAGAGAGATGGATTGCGCTTCCCTGGCTGTTTTCCGTAAAATCTTCCGGAATCGTTTTGATATACTGGACATCTTTAAACGTGCCGGAAGCTTCGTCAAATTCGAGCACAATCACTTCATTGCTCAATTCTGTTATGCAGTAGGCCAATTTCCGGCCCGGATGAAAGGCAAGATGGCGCGGGCCGCTTCCTGGGCGGACGGAAAGGACGGCTTTTTCCGTTAATTTGCCGCCATCATGCGCGTACGTTGTAATCGTATCATTGCCGAGGTCCACCGCGACGACATATTTTTTATCCGGGGTAAAGCCTGCGAAATGGACGTGCGGTTTTTCCTGGCGTTCAGGGTTCGGGCCGGAGCCGGTATGTTCGATAACACTTACTGCCGGCTGCAGGCTGCCGTCTTTGTTTGTCAGATAGGCGCTGACCGTCCCGTTATGGTAGTTGGCGGAGACGACCGTTTTCTTGGCTGAATCCACGCTGACATGGCACGGGGAGGCGCCGCCGGATAACTGGCGGTTCAACTCTGTTAGAGCACCGGTTTCCGCATCAATTGAAAAAGCCGCAACCCCGCCCTGGCTGCCTTCTTTGACAACGGCATACAGATTGCGGTTGTCTGCCGTGATATTAAGATAAGTTGGATTGCCCAGTCTGGCGGCAACTTTCACATCTTCAATTTGCTTTTTTTCTGTATCAAGGGTAAAGGTGTAAATCCCTTCGCTGGCGCCTTTTGTATAGGTGCCGGCATACCCTGTCCATTTTGTCTTTCCCATGGCTGATGCTCCTTCCAATCTGTAATGTGAATATTATAACATAGAAAACGTTTCCCGTTCATTCCGGCGCTTTTCCGGGTATGGTGCCATGAGCGGAAACGGCGTGATAAACGGGAAGCATGTTCAAAATTGCCGGCATGCAAGCGAAAATATGGCAAATGTTTCATTTTTGTATCAAAATTGAAAGCGAACTGAAACTTTTTGCCGGAGATGTTTTGATAAAATAAAGTAATCGACAAAATTCTACACATCGCTGCATCCCGGATGCCATATGATAGAGATATAAAAGGCCGTGTGAGGAGGAAAATCATGAAGCCGGAAGACCAGTTTGTCCAAAAATCTTATTATGAAACGTTTATCAAAGAAGGGGAAGAGCGCCATCCGCTTGAAGTGCTCGGGGAAGCGTTCGAAAAAGAAAACGCCCTTGAAAATGCCGATCTTTCCTATATCCGCTTTGCACAAGGGGAAATTTATTTTCATTATAAAGATTACGAAGCGGCCGTTTTTAAATGGGAAAGCATACATAACGACTTTGAACCGTGGGCGCAAAAAAACATGGGGGATGCTTATTTTGAACTCGGCCTCACCAGCATGGCCGAAGAAATTTACAAGTCGGTCCAGACAGACTCCATGGTATTAAAGACGGAGATTGCGCTTCAGCTTATCTCGCTTTATATGGAGGAGCAAAAGCATGAACAGGCTGTCCAGACGATCAAACAAGCGGTCGCCATGAACCCGGACTATCCGAATGTGACGAAAATCGCCCGTGCCTACTTTGAAAAAAACGAAGACTGGATGAATGCGGTTGAACTGGCTGTCAATGAATCCATCCGCACTGAATCGCTGTTCTGGTTTCAAGTTTTAAAGTCGTATATTGAAAATGGGCATACCAAAACGATTGCGCCGGATTATTTTCGGGATGCGCTGTCCGTTTTATACAAGGTGGATCAAATTCAGTTTGAACAACTGGCGGTTGCGTTTTGGCGGTCTTACGAAACGGAGGGCGTGTATCTTGGCTGGCTCCGCGAATTTAACGGCCTTTTTGCCGGACTTGAACTCCATTCGCTTGAAACGTGGCACGAGCTGTCTGCCATTTACGGGGAAACCTATCTTTCTTTAATCAGCGGCAGCTATCTGTTAAAACAACTGGCACCGGTGATGCCGGGCATTTTAACGAACTGGCTGCGGATCACGGACCAGGCGCACGCCCTTCAAGCATCCACTGCGGTTCTCGCATGGGGCGATCTTTTTCCGGGCAGCATCGGGCCGCAGCAAATTGCCGATGCGGAAGCGATTCTGAATCATGCGGAGCAAACATTGGACCAGCTTGAATATGCGCTCCGGCTCTTTGATTCCATTATGCAATGGGCAAAAAGGAACGGGCTATCTGTCAGCACCCGTTTGAAATGGATGGCGAGGGAGCTGATTGACTTTGATGTCCAGCATATTCTCGTTGCCGGCATGAACGGTAGCGGCAAGACGGCCTTTATCCAGTCGGTGTTGGCCGACCCGCTGCCCGAACGGCCGACACAGTTTGTGATGGCGGTGCGCCATGATGATGAACATGCACTTTCTGTGATCTCGGACAAAGGCATTTCGCCTGTAACGGAAGAGGACAATGCGGCGCCGGAGCCCGGGGACATGCTTGAATGGCGGGGCCCGAGCCGGTTCCTGGAAGAAAATGCGCTTATTTTCATCGATACACCCGGGCTGAACGGGCCGGGGCGGGGAAAAGCATACGAGTATTTGCGTTTTGTTGACGGCGTTTTATTCGTTTTAAATGCAAATGATCCCCTTACAGACAAAGAAGCGGATATGCTGTTGAAAATGAAGGAACAAGTGCCCGGGCTTGCGATTCACTTTTTGCTGTCCAAAATGGATATGATATACAGCAAGCAGGAAGCGGCAGATTTAGTGGAAGAAACAGTACAAAAGGTAAAAACAATTTTTCCGCAGGCAAACTTGCACCCTTATACGTCCAATTATGCATCCCGGGAAGCAGGGCTGGATCTTGCCCGCTTTTTCCGGCAAAATTTCAAGCCGGAAAACCTGGAAGAAAGCCGGATTGACAAACTTTCGCACTGCATCCGGGAATCGATTGCCGATTTGCTGAAACAAAGGCTGCAAAATGAACAGCATCTGGCAGAGTCAATCAACCGGCATGAAGATCTGTACGCAAAATTAAACGGGGCGGCAAACCAGCTTCAGGATGTCATCCATGAACAAACCGAACTGGTCCGCTCGTCCTACCACAGTATGACCCAGAAAATCCGCGATGAACTGCAAAACCGGATTCCGGAAATTTTACGGAAAAGCGCCGATTTTATTAAGCCGGACAGTGATTTCCGGAAAATTCATCTTGAATTGAATGAAGAAATGAACAAACGGATCCGGCACTTTTTGCAGACGACCATTTCCCCGAAATACGAGGAACTGGTGGCGGAGTGGATAGAAGCGTCAGAAGGGGAATTGCAGCAAAGCCAGGATTATCTTGATGAAATGGCGGAAGGGTTTAATAAGTTGTACGGGGAAGAGATTCTTGTGCTTGCCTGTGATTTTAAAATTATGGAGGACTGGCGGCGTGATGCGGACCGGATGGCAAACGGAATTCCTTTTGAACCGGTCAATATATTGTTGCGCCATACGCCGCAGCAGGTCCTGTTAAAGAGCGCGGGCAAATTGTTTGGCGTGCTTTCGCAAAACAAAACGATGCTGTATAACCGCTATAAAAAATTTATCGAAAGCGAAGATTATACGGAAATTGCAAACCTTGTCACGAATAAAGTGATGCTGCAATTCGAGCTGTTTGAACAAGGGCTTGAGCGCGATGTCCGCCTGTTCTTTAAAAATCCGGAAACAGTTCTCCGCGAAACCATTGCGGAAACAGAGGCGGCCATTGCCGAAACAAAAGAGATGCTGGAGAATATGAAAGAAAATCCGGAAGTGTATCAGGATCCGCTGAAATTGTTCGAGCTGAAACTCCGCCAGTTTGAATGGATGCAACTCGGGCAGAAAACAGGCGGGAAAGTGTAAGCTTTTCGCAAGGCGGATGGACGGGGCAGGTACAAGACTTAAGGGGTAAACGGGGCTTGCTGAACGCATGGCTAAAGTGCTGAAAATGGGGCCCGAGTGCTGATTTAGCAAGCCCTAAATAAGATCATAAATGAACCGCCTGGATTCCGCCGGAAATACATGCATGGACCGGTTCCGGAACAAAAAAATTAACCGGCCGGATGTTGCGGAAAGCAGAAGGATGGAAACGGCTTGAAACGGCCGGAAATTGTTGGATGAACAGCGCCCATATGCGGCGCTGTTTTTTTCTGCCCTGTTTTCCCGGAAGCACTGCGGAGCCTGAAGTGTATTAAAAATAAGCCCCCTTCCGGCAAAAACTTGACACATGTTCGCAAATATTCCTGCTATTATGTATGATACATTCGTGATACTATTAAGATACAGTTTATACTTAGAAATGGGGTGGCAATTTGAAACGCATTGACCGCATTTACGCGTATCTTGTTGAACAGTCGCAAGGCAAAACGCTTGATGAATGGATCCGTATAGAAGGATTTACGGCTTCGGATATCGCAAAAGACCTTGGCATTTTAAGAAACAATGTCAGTGCCGAGCTGAACAAGCTGCTGCGGCAGAAACGGATTATCAAAATAAAAGGCCGCCCGGTTCATTACTTGGTCAAACAAATCATGGAAGACCTTCTGGGAACGAAATTGCCGGAAGATCAATATGAATATGAAAATATACTTGAAGTGACGGGCGGGCAATCCCCGGATCCGGGCAACGGCCCGTCTGCGAATCATGATACCGCTTGGGAAACGAATCCCTTTGATGACCTGATCGGTTCGAAAACAAGCCTGAAAGTGCAGGTCGAACAGGCAAAGGCGGCCGTCCTCTATCCCCCGCATGGCCTTCATACGCTCATTGTCGGCCAGACCGGTGTCGGGAAAACGCTGTTTGCCAATTTGATGTTCAATTATGCAAAACTGGCAGCACCGTTTATGGACGAAGACGCCCAGTTTATTGTCTTTAACTGCGCGGACTATGCAAATAACCCGCAGCTGCTCATTTCCCACATTTTCGGGCATATCAAAGGCGCCTTTACGGGTGCGGACAGCGAAAAAGACGGCCTTGTTTCCAAAGCGGACGGCGGCATGCTGTTTCTCGATGAAATCCACCGGCTCCCGCCTGAAGGCCAGGAAATGCTCTTTTACTTTATGGATACGGGGACGTATGCAAAGCTCGGGGAAACCGAACGGAATCGCAACGCCAATGTCCTGATCGTCGGGGCGACAACGGAAGACCCGGAATCTTCTTTGCTGAAAACGTTTGTCCGCCGTATTCCGATTCTGATCCGGATTCCGTCTTTTGAAGAACGACCGGCAATTGACAAGATTGAGATTTTGAAATTTCTGCTTGCCATTGAAGCAAACCGCGTCCAAAAACCGATTAAAATTGATGCGGAATCGATGAAGGCATTAATCGGCAATACGTCATACGGCAACGTCGGGCAGTTGAAATCCAACATACAGCTTGTCTGCGCCAACGGTTTTCTGCACTGCCTGCACGATGATGTCATCACCATCCACTTTAAAGATCTGCCTTCCGAACTGAAAAACGGTTTCTTCTATTTTAGTAGAAAACGCCAGGAAATCCAGGAGATTTCTGATTTAATTGATTCATATTTGACGGTTTATCCGGAAGGGGAAAACAAGGCGCTCTTTGAAGAAGACCCATACGAACCGGATTTTAACCTGTACAACATCATCGAGGACAAAGTCAGTTTTATGATGGAACAGGACGTGTCGGATGAAGACATTAACCGGTTTCTGAAGCTGGATATCGATATCCATTTAAACAAGTTTTACAATAAGTTTTCAAGCTATGCGCTGAACCGTGAGAAAATCTTAAAAATTGTCAGTGAAGATATCCTTAATTTCAGCGAAGAAGTGCAGGATATCGTGGAAAAGCGGCTGAAGTGCAAAGTAAATGAACGTTTTTTGCTGGCATTCAGCCTGCATTTGACTTCCTTCCTGAAGCGGGTAAAAAACCAGCAGGTAGCCAATTATACGAATATCGAAAATGTCATCAATGACCGGCCGCAGGAGTATCAGCTGTCACTTGACATCTGCAAAATGATCGGGGAAAAATACCGCGTGCATGTGCCGGTAAAAGAAGCCATGTATTTAACGATTCTACTCACATCCCTCATAGACGAACAAAAGGCCGAGCAGGTGGCGATCCTTGTTGCCGCACACGGGTTCAGCACGGCAAGCAGCATGGTAAGTGTTGTGAAAAGCCTCCTGGGCGAATCGAATGTGGACTGCATCGATATGCCGCTCGATATGGACCCGAAATATGTTTTGGAGGAAATGAAGAGGCGGGTAAAAGAAATTGATATGGGAAAAGGTGTCCTGCTGCTTGTCGATATGGGCTCGCTGACCGGGTTCGGCGATATTATTACACAGGAAACGGGCATCAAAACGCGGACCATCGATATGGTGACAACGGCGCTCGTCATTGAAGCGATCCGCAAAGCGACGATTATGGAGATGGACCTCGACGATATTTATGAGTCGTTAAAGGAATTCCGCGGCTACGGATCTTACCAGATGGAAAGCAAACCGCGGGAAACAGGGAAGCCTGTCAAACCGCAGGCCATTCTTTCCGTCTGTTCAACAGGGGAAGGGACGGCGGAAAAATTAAAGCAGCTGATTACAAGACTGCTCAAAAACATCGGCAAAAACAATATTGCCGTTATCCCGCTGCCGATCAACGAAGTAGAAGAAAAGAAAGAAGCGCTGATGCAGAAATATGACATTTTGCTCACTGTCGGGATTGCCGATCCGAAAGTCCAGGCCCCGTTTGTTCCGCTTGAAACTTTGTTTATGGGTGACGGGGAAACGCAGGTCACCCATCTCATTCAAAACCACCAGCTGCTGAAACAACCGCCAAGGTCTCCGGCAATGGTGCGGGAAATGACGGAAGAAAGCCTGAATGAATTTTTAACCTTTTTAAACCCAAAGAAAGTGATCGCAGCGATTACGGCGTTTGTCACTTCCCTTGAAAAAATAGCGGAAAGGCCGTTTAACAACGCTTCAAAAATCAATATGAATATTCATATCGGTTGCGCGCTCGAAAGAATGGTCACCCAGTCCGGCCTCATTTACAAAAACGACATCACGCCGGAAAAAGCTGCTAAAATCGAAAAATATAAAAAGGCGGCGCAAATTTTTGAAGACCAGCTGAAATTGAGGCTGTCGGATGATGAACTCTATTATATTGCAGATATGATCGACCATTTATCCGCCGAGCAAACTGCAGCCGTGCAGTAATTCTCACCTGCAAATCGCAGTTTCGCTATTTGCAGGCTTTTTTTTATGCTGGGGAAAAAGACGGAGGGATATCACAGATACAGAATGCACATGCAGGCCAAAAGTATCAAAATGATACGGATATTGCAGAACTTTTTAATACAGTAGTGAAATGGAAAATAAAACCCTTTTTCAATGTGTATTAAATAAACGTTTTGTGTATCATAAGCATAAAAGGGATACTGAAAACGCTTATTTAACAAGGGCTGTTTTTTGATACTCAAAAGTTGGCACACATCTTGCATTATAAAAGGCGGAAAGGCAAGTTTTTTACGATTGATTAGCAGGAGGTGGTCGGATGGCATTGGATATACGGCTTGCGCGCATTGATGATCGTTTGATTCATGGCCAGGTTGCCACAGTTTGGTCGAGGGCAGTTGGGATTGACCGGATTTTAGTGGTCAATGATGAAGCCGCCAATGACGAGCTTCGAAAGCTTTTGTTGAGGCAAGCGACACCACCGAGCATCAAATCACATGTCATCACGAAGCAAAAACTGCTTGAACTTTACCAAAACCGGCTGTTTGACGAAATGAAAGCGATGCTGCTGTTTGTTTCGCCACAGGATGTACTGGAGGTTGTCCGGGCAGGGGTTGGTTTGAAATCGATCAATATCGGCGGCATGCGTTTTACGGAAGGCAAGAAGATGATCACCAATTTTATTTCAGTCAATGAGGATGATGTCCAGGCCTTTGCGAAGCTGGCTGCACTCGGCATCGAATTGGAAATCCGCCAAGTGCCTGCCGACCGGAAAATCGATTTGATGCAGCTGATCAAAAAGGAGAAACTGCTTCATCCATGAATTTTGGTTACAGGTTCTTTAGAACTTATTTATAAGATTGATACTGTAACAATACGAATAGGGAGGTAAGAAGATGGTAGGAATTATCATTGCCAGTCACGGCGATTTCGCCAATGGTGTCTTGCAATCCGGAGAGATGATCTTCGGAAAGCAGGAAAATGTAAAAGCTGTTACATTGATGCCGAGCGAAGGCCCTGATAATGTAAAGGCAAAAATGAAAGAAGCAGTCGCCTCTTTCGACAACCAGGATGAAGTCCTTTTCTTAGTCGATCTTTGGGGCGGAACACCTTTCAACCAGGCCAACAGCTTGTTTGAAGAACACAAAGACAAGTGGGCCATCGTCTCAGGCATGAACTTGCCAATGCTCATTGAAGCATTTGCAGCGCGCGCCACGATGAACAAAGCCCATGACATTGCCGCGCATATTTTAGGCGCAGCGAAAGAAGGCGTGAAAGTAAGGCCTGAAGCATTACAGCCGGCCGCACCTTCCAAGGCTGCCGGGAAACCGTTAACGGTGGGGGCTCCTGGCAAATTTGAATACGTGCTGGCACGGATCGACTCCCGCCTGCTTCACGGGCAAGTCGCAACTGCTTGGACAAAAACGACACGGCCTACGCGCATTATCGTTGTATCGGATGCGGTAGCGAAGGACGACCTTCGAAAGAAACTGATTCAACAGGCCGCGCCTCCGGGTGTAAAAGCACACGTTGTTCCGATCCGTAAAATGATTGAACTTGCAAAGGATGACCAGCATTTCGGCGGCCAGCGCGCCCTGCTCCTTTTTGAAAACCCGCAGGACGTGCTCCGGGCGGTTGAAGGCGGCGTTCCATTGAAAACAATCAACGTTGGTTCCATGGCACACTCGCCGGGCAAAGTCCAGCCAAACAAGGTACTGGCCTTCAGCCAGGACGATGTCGATACTTTCAGGAAGCTGAAACAACTTGGTTTGAAATTTGATGTGCGCAAAGTTCCGGGCGATGCAAAAGGCGACATGGACGAAATTCTCAAAAGGGCTCAGGAAGAGCTGAACAAACAAAAATAATCCTGCCCATCAGGAGAAAAGGGAGGACGACTCGTTATGGATTTAAATATTGTCCAAATGATACTAGTCTTTATCGTAGCATTTTTAGCTGGTATGGAAGGGATTTTGGACCAATTCCAGTTCCATCAGCCACTCGTTGCTTGTACGTTAATTGGCCTCGTTACAGGTAACTTGGTGCCATGTATTATCTTAGGCGGTACCCTGCAAATGATCGCTTTGGGCTGGGCAAACATCGGGGCTGCCGTAGCGCCTGATGCTGCGCTTGCATCCGTTGCATCTGCCATTATCTTAGTTTTAAGCGGCGCAGGCAAAGCCGGTGTAACTTCTGCAATCGCGATTGCCGTTCCGCTTGCGGTTGCCGGCCTCTTATTGACGATCATCGTTCGTACAATTGCAACAGGGATTGTCCACTTAATGGATGCCGCAGCACGGGAAGGAAACATTAGAAAAGTTGAATTTTGGCATATTGTTGCGATTTGCCTGCAAGGGCTGCGTATTGCGATTCCGGCAGTCCTGGTTTTAGCCATTGGCGCAGGACCGGTGCGTGACTTGTTATCCGCCATGCCAGCTTGGTTGACAGATGGCCTTGCAATCGGCGGGGGAATGGTCGTTGCTGTTGGTTATGCAATGGTCATTAACATGATGGCGACAAGAGAAGTTTGGCCGTTCTTCGCCATTGGGTTCGTTTTGGCAACTGTTTCGCAAATTACCCTTATCGGCCTTGGCGGTATCGGTGTGTCACTTGCACTGATTTATTTGGCGCTCTCCAAACAAGGCGGCTCCGGTAAAGGCGGCGGAAATGCAAACACCGGCGATCCGTTAGGCGATATTATTGACAATTACTAAGAAGGAGGCGGACAGAAAAATGGCACAAGAACTAAAATTATCTAGAAAAGATCGTATTTCTGTATGGTGGCGTTCAACTTTCCTTCAAGGTTCCTGGAACTATGAACGGATGCAAAACGGCGGCTGGGCATATACCATGATTCCGGCCATCAAAAAATTATATAAAACGAAAGAAGACCGTTCTGCTGCCCTGCAGCGCCACTTGGAATTTTTTAACACTCACCCTTATGTCGCTGCACCGATTGTTGGTGTAACTTTAGCGCTTGAAGAAGAACGTGCAAACGGCGCCCCCGTTGACGACACAGCCATTCAAGGTGTGAAAGTCGGGATGATGGGGCCTCTGGCAGGGGTCGGGGATCCGGTATTCTGGTTCACGGTCAGGCCAATCCTTGGTGCGTTAGGTGCTTCTCTTGCAATGAACGGCAACATTCTCGGGCCAATTATTTTCTTCGTTGCATGGAACCTCATCCGGATGGGATTCCTGTGGTATACGCAAGAATTCGGCTACAGAGCCGGTTCAAGAATTACGGAGGACTTATCGGGCGGCATTCTTCAGGATATTACAAAAGGCGCATCGATCCTTGGGATGTTTATCCTTGGCGCACTGGTTAACCGGTGGGTATCGATTAAATTTACACCGGTTGTATCACGAGTAAAACTTTCTAAAGGCGCTTATATTGACTGGGATCATTTGCCTGCCGGAGCGCAAGGGATTAAAAAGGCGCTCGAACAGCAAGCTGCCGGCCTCTCACTGGAACCGGTCAAAGTCACGACATTGCAAGACAACCTGGACAGCTTAATTCCGGGCCTTGCCGCATTGCTTTTGACGCTGTTCTGCATGTGGCTCTTGAAAAAGAAAGTGTCTCCGATCGTTATGATTCTTGGATTGTTTGTTGTTGGTATCGTATTCCATTTAATTCACTTAATGTAAGAGAAAAGGCACATGCCCGGGCTTTCTGGCCTGGGCTTTTTTCAAAGAAACCGAAAGCCCCCGGGTTGTATACGGGTTCTGGGTATGTTTTGCTTCAGGCGGTAAAACTTCGTATAATAAGGGAGAGGCCTTCCCTATTATAAAAGCCGCTTTCGGCATTTTGCCTTGGGAGCCGGCCCCGGTTTAGACGGGATGTACAGCCGTTTCACCGGCCAACCAGGCCCCTTTTTGGAAGCGAAGATCCGGAAATCAAGATCAGCTGTATAGATATCAATTTTTGGAACACAAAAAGAAAAGAACGGGGTGGATCAAATGGTCCAATCAATCAATACAAAAGTGGATTTGGTGATAAAGGCAGCCGCACATATGGGATTGACAGATTACGGCAAGATCATGATCGGCGATAAAGGATTTGAATTTTTCAATGAGCGCGATGTGCGCAAATTCATTCAAATTCCTTGGGAAGAAGTCGATTACGTGATCGCTTCCGTCATGTTCAAGGGAAAATGGATCCCGCGTTATGCAATTAAAACGAAGCGAAACGGGACATACACCTTTTCTTCCAAAGATCCGAAAAGAGTGTTGCGGGCGGTCCGCCAATATGTCGACCCGAACCGTATGGTCCAGTCGCTGAGCTTCTTTGATGTTGTGAAGCGCAGTTTTAAAAGAAAACCGAAAAAGCAATAGTTTAAAAGACAAGGCAGGTTAAACTTGTCTTTTTTTGTTGGCCGTTCCGGGAAATGGCAGGAAGCGTACGGAAAATTTCCCTGAAGCCGGCCTTTTTGCACAGGGCCGTCCGCAGCGCCATCCGGAGCCTGTGGGCGTTGTCATTTTGTAAATATTATGATATGTTTTTTTATGAAAGCATCAGGGATGTTGGCAGCTTTGTTTTTTTACATAAAACTGTAAGTGCTTACAGTTTTGGCAAAATACAGAAACGGAGGATGGATGGAGATGGGAAACACGACACAATTTGTGCCGGGGCTTGAAGGGGTTGTCGCTGTTGAAACGGAGCTTTCTTTTCTTGATACGGCCCAGGGCGAAATCGTTTTAAAGGGGTATGACTTGATTGAGTTGTCGAAAAAGAAAAGCTATCTGGACATCGTGCATTTGCTTCTCGAAGGAACGCTCCCGAACGGTGCCGAGAAAAAAGCGTTGGAAGAAACTTTAAAGAAAAACTACCGGATTCCGGAAGCTGTGCTGGACATTTTGAGGCTGCTGCCGGCATCCACCCACCCGATGGATGCGCTCCGTACGGGGGTTTCGACGCTTTCGGGGTATGATGAAAACCTGCTGGACCGTTCCCGCAAAGCCAATTTAAACCGTGCATACCATTTGCTCGGGAATGTGCCGAACATTGTCGCGAACAGCTACCATCTTTTAAACGGCGAAGACCCGGTTGAACCGCGGCAGGATTTGCCGTACAGCGCCAATTTCCTGTACATGATCACCGGCAAAGTCCCTTCGGAAAGGGAGGAACGCATTTTCGACCGTTCTCTCGTCCTGTACAGCGAACATGAACTGCCGAATTCGACTTTTACGGCAAGGGTCATTGCTTCCACGCTGTCCGACTTATACGGGGCGTTAACGGGCGCGGTGGCATCGCTCAAGGGCCATCTGCACGGGGGCGCCAATGAAGCGGTGATGGAAATGCTGAAAGAAGCCGGCACGGTGGAAAAATTCGAAGAAATGCTTTATACGAAACTGAAAAATAAAGAAAAAGTAATGGGGTTCGGCCACCGCGTCTACATGAAAAAGATGGATCCGCGCGCCCTGATGATGAAAGAAGCGCTGAAGGAACTTTGTGAGGAAAAAGGGGATCATTCGCTGCTTGAAATGTGCGAAGCCGGGGAAAAAATTATGGCGCAGGAAAAAGGGCTCTATCCGAACCTCGATTATTATGCAGCCCCAGTTTACTGGATGCTCGGCATTCCGATTCCGCTTTATACGCCGATCTTTTTCAGCTCAAGAACGGTCGGGCTGTGCGCACATGTTATGGAGCAGCATGAAAACAACCGCCTGTTCCGTCCGCGCGTCCAATACAAAGGCCCGCGCGGTTTGCATCCGCAAGATTAAGTTTTAAAAAGGCTGGACCATTAAGAGATAAAGTGAACAAAAAGCCGGGATTGAAACGCTGTCTCAAATGATCCGGGCTTTGACCTGCAGATAAAGTTTGGAAAGGGGAATGTTTAAATTGGTCGGTACAACCGCTGTAAATGAAAAAACAGGGGAGCGGGACGCCCTGATAGAAGAAATTGCCCGTTATGTGGCAGACAAAGAGATTACGAGTTCCGAAGCTTTTGAGACTGCACGTTACGGGCTTTTGGATACGCTCGGATGCGGCATTCTCGCCCTCCGTTTTCCGGAGTGTGTAAAAATGCTCGGGCCGGTCGTCCCGGGTACGGCCGTGCCGAACGGGACGCATGTGCCAGGCACTTCCTATGTGCTCGATCCGGTTGCGGGGGCGTTTAATATTGGCTGCATGATCCGCTGGCTCGATTACAACGATACGTGGCTCGCGGCGGAGTGGGGGCACCCTTCTGACAATCTCGGCGGCATCCTTGCTGTTGCGGATTTTTTGAGCCGGACGCGCGTTGCCAATGGGAAAGCGCCGCTCAAAGTGCGCGATGTGCTTGAGGCCATGATCAAAGCCCATGAAATCCAAGGTGTGCTTGCTTTGGAAAACAGCTTGAACCGCGTCGGGCTTGACCATGTTTTATTTGTCAAAGTGGCGACGGCTGCTGTTGCGACAAAAATGCTTGGTGGAGGGAAAAACGAAATCATGAACGCCGTTTCCCACGCCTGGATTGATAACGGCCCGTTGCGCACATACCGGCACGCGCCGAATACCGGTTCGCGCAAATCATGGGCGGCCGGCGATGCAACCAGCAGGGGCGTGGCGCTTGCGCTTGTTGCGATGAAAGGGGAAATGGGCTATCAAACGCCGCTTTCCGCACCCGGTTGGGGATTTCAGGACGTTATGTTTAAAGGGAAAGAACTGAAACTGGCCCGCCCGCTCGGCTCCTATGTGATGGAAAACGTTTTATTTAAAGTGTCGTATCCGGCAGAATTCCATGCGCAGACGGCAGCGGAAGCCGCAGTCAAACTCCATCCGGTTGTAGCTGGGAAACTGGATCAAATCAGCCGGATTACAATTACGACGCATGAGTCCGCCATCCGCATCATTGACAAAAAAGGGCCGCTTCATAACCCTGCTGACCGCGACCATTGCATCCAGTATGTGACGGCAACCGGCCTGATCAAAGGCAATATTACAGCGGACGATTATGAAGATGCAGCCGCCGCTGACCCGCGCATTGATGCATTGAGGGAAAAAATGACGGTTGTTGAAAACAAACAATACAGCATCGATTACCTTGATCCGGAAAAACGTTCCATCGCGAATGCCGTGCAAGTCTTTTTTGAAGACGGCACATCAACTGAAAATGTGGAAGTCGAGTATCCGCTCGGCCACCGCTTCAGAAGGGAAGAAGCGATCCCGAAAATCATTACCAAGTTTTCGGATAATATCGCCGCCCATTATTCCGCGAAGCAGCAGGAAAGGATCAAAGAAGCCTGCCTTACGGGAGAAGCGCTTGAAAAAATGGCCGTTCATGAATTCGTCAATTTATTCACCTTGTAGAAAGGATGTTGCACCATGGTTTGGATTGTCAATCAGCCGTCCTCACAGGAGGCGCTTGCCAAACGGTTTAAGGAACGCATGCAGTCGCCAGGCATTTTGCAAATCCCCGGCGCGCATGATGCAATGGCGGCACTCATTGCAAAAAACACAGGGTTTGAGGCGCTTTATTTATCAGGGGCTGCCTATACCGCGAGCAAAGGGATCCCGGATCTTGGCATGATCACATCGACGGAAATGGCGGAGCGTGCACGCGATCTCGTGCGTGCCACCGATTTGCCGGTTCTTGTTGACATTGACACCGGATTCGGCGGCGTGCTGAACGTTGCCCGCACCGCCCGCGAAATGGCCGAAGCAGGTGTTGCGGCTGTTCAGATTGAAGACCAGCAGCTTCCCAAAAAATGCGGGCATTTAAACGGGAAGCAGCTCGTTACCGCATCTGAAATGTGCGAGAAAATCAGGGCGTTGAAAAGTGTGACGCCGTCGCTTGTCGTTGTAGCCCGTACGGATGCGAGAGGCGTGGAAGGCGTGGAAGCGGCGCTGAAGCGGGCCAACGCCTATGTGGAGGCAGGTGCGGACGCCATTTTTCCGGAAGCTCTCGAGTCCCGTGAGGAGTTCCGTTTATTTGCGGAAAAAATAAAAGCGCCGCTCCTTGCCAACATGACCGAATTCGGCAAAACCCCTTATTATACGGCGGAAGAATTCGAAGAAATGGGTTATGCCATGGTTATTTATCCTGTCACTTCGCTGCGCGTTGCCGCAAAGGCTTATGAACGGGTATTTGAAAAGATTAAGAACGAAGGGACGCAAAAAAATGCCCTCTCCGACATGCAGACGAGGAAAGAGCTGTACAGCACGATTTCTTTAGAGGAATTTGAAGCGCTCGACCAGTCGATCGCTAAAACGATTCTTCCTGTTACGCCTGATCCTTCATCATCAACGTAAAGAAAAAGGGCAAACCCGCTTTTTGCGCGCGGGGTTGCCCTATTCAACTTAGCGGCCGGCCTGTTTAGATTTCTCCTGCGTCGTGGAGTAGTTTTCGCCAAATTCGTTTTTCAATCCGGATCCTGTTGTTTGGCCGGAAACTTCTGCGGCAGGATCGGCTGTTCCTGGAGCGGCCCTTTCATTGTGGGCAGAAGCATCATTGTCTGCGAGCACAAGATAGTGTCCGGCATCAATTTCGGCCGAATAGCGGTCCAGTTCGTCCTGCGGGAGATCGAGATTGGTCAGTTTTCTTGTCGTTTCGTCATAATAGCCCGGCTTGAAGAACCCTTTGATTTTCTCCCAGAGAGAGCTGTTTTGTTCATCCTGGGCAGAAGAGGTGTGGTCCACATTTGCGCCGGTCTGGTCTTTCAATAAAGTTCCATCATTCCCGTTTGAAATAATGGAAATATCGGAAGTACTGTAGCCTTGTGCAGTCAACCGGTCTACTGCATCAATCGTTTCCTGCAATGTTGTGTAAATGCCAACTACTTCTTTTGCCATCTCTATCTGCCTCCTATCGGTGATAGTGCATTTTTACCCGGTAGAAAAAGGGTTAAACGGTTTTCGCAGGTTTTGACATTTCCATAAAATTCAGTCAATATAAGAGTAAATGGAGGGATTGAGATGGAACCATCTGCATATCTATCGTATGATGCAACAGGGCTGGCCAGGCTCATAAAGCGAAAAGAAGTGAGTGTGGAAGAAGTGCTGGAGGCGGCAATGGCCCGGATTGAAAAAACAAACAGGCGTTTAAATGCCGTCATCCGGACACGGTTTGAGAAAGCAAAGAAGGAAGCGGCCGCGCTCCGTACAGATGAGCAGCCATTTGCCGGCGTGCCGGTTTTGCTCAAAGACATTTCCCAGGCGGTAAAGGGTGAGCTGCTCACATCCGGGTCAAAACTGCTGCAGCAAAACCGCGCCAGAGAAGATGCTTTTTTTACGGCAAAATTGAGGGAAGCAGGATTTATCATCCTCGGGCAGACAAACGTGCCGGAATTTGGATTAAAAAATATTACGGAACCTGAACTTTACGGTCCGGCGCGAAATCCGTGGAATCCCCATTTTTCACCCGGCGGCTCAAGCGGCGGTTCCGCGGCTGCGGTGGCTTCCGGGATGGTACCGGTTGCCGGTGCAAGCGACGGCGGCGGATCGATCCGCATCCCTGCTTCTTTTACAAGTTTAACAGGATTAAAGCCGACAAGGGGAAGGACACCGGTCGGTCCGGGCCGCGGCCGGCAATGGCAAGGGGCGGCTATTGACTTCGTGCTGGCAAAAACAGTCAGAGACAGTGCAGCGCTCCTCGATGTGCTGCAAACTGTGGAACCCGCCGCTGCTTTTCAAACGCCGCTTTTTCCGGGATATGTACAGGAACTAAAACAGAGCGGAACGAAAAAATACCGGATCGCATTTTCGGTTGCATCGCCGGTCGGGACGCCTGTCAGCCGCGACGCAAAACAGGCTGTCTATAAAACGGCAAAATGGCTGGAGCAGGAGGGCCATCTTGTGGAAGAAGCCGAAAACGGCGTTGACGGCAGACGGCTGATGGAAAACTATTATTTAATGAACTGCGGGGAAATGGCGGCGGAACTTTCGGATTTGGAAAGCGCACTTGGACGCCCGCTTACGGAAAAAGATATGGAGCCGGTTTCGTGGGTCTTGTATGCTGCCGGGAAAAATGTCACGGCGGCAGAATACGCAAAGAGCCTTGCGGAGTGGGATAAGGCCGCAGCACAAATGGCGGGATTCCACGAAACGTATGATCTGTATCTTACGCCTTCAACTGCTTTTACTGCGCCGAAAATCGGGGAGCTTACCCAGACCGGGAAAGAGCGGGATCGATTGTTTGGCGTCACCGGGCTCCCGAAAGAAAAGCAGCAGGCGCTTGTCTATGAAATGTTTGAGCCGAGCTTAACGTTTTCCCCATTTACGCAGCTCGCCAATTTAACCGGGCAGCCGGCGATCAGCCTGCCGGTCCATATAACGGCGGCCGGGCTTCCTTTCGGGATACAGCTGGTGGCGCCGAAAGGAAATGAACATTGGCTGCTGGATGTCGCATATGCGCTTGAACAGTCGGAACTTTGGGTTGGCATGCAGGGGAATCCCTGCCTTTAAAGCATAAATGAGGGGCGTTGTGCAGGCCCGGACGTTCTAAGGAATTGAAGAATTGAAAAATGTTTGCCAAAAAGGATGATTTTCATGTTACAATAAAATTACAAGAAAAAAAGCAGGGGAGCCGGTTTTGGCTGAGAGGATGCCGTTTTGCATCGACCCTTCACCTGATCTGGATAATGCCAGCGTAGGGAGTCTCATATTGAAGCATGTTTCGGCATGTTTTGGATGGACAGGCTTTCTTGCGCATGCAATGAAAGCTTTTTTATTTGAAAAAAAGGAGGAGAATTTGATGGAAAAATCGAATCAAGTAACGGTTTCTTTTTCAGTTGTTCCGCATATTAAAAGTGATGACTTATACGGTGTCGTCGACCGCGCGATCGAAGTCGTCCAAAACGCCGGCGTACGTTATGAAGTCGGGGCAATGGAAACGACGATGGAAGGCGATCTTGACGAGCTGCTTGAGATCATCAAAAAAGCGCAGGATGCTTGCGTCCAAGCCGGTGCGATTGATGTCCTCACATCGATCAAAATCCATTACCGGCCAAGCACCGGGGTGACAATGGATGAAAAAATTGCAAAATATCGCGAACAAACGCCGCAGCCGGTTCGTTAACACGGCGCTCACGGCTGCCTGGCTCATTTTTTTGCTCTTCGTCTGGCAAGGGGTAACGGCCGGCTTTCATATCAGTGAATGGATGCTGCCAAAACCGACGGAAGTATGGCAGGAATTGAAAAGCCTGCAATGGATGGTTTGGCCCAATATTTGGCAAACTGCAAAAGAAGTATTGATCGGGTTAGCCTTTTCCATTGTGATTGGCGCAGCGATTGCCGTTTTTATGGATATGGTTCCCGTTTTCCGGATGCTGGTCCGGCCGCTTTTGGTCGTTTCGCAAACGATTCCGATTGTGGCAATTGCGCCGCTTTTAATCGTCTGGTTCGGATTCGGGCTCCAGTCCAAAATCATTGTGGTCATTTTAATCTGCTTTTTCCCGCTGGCATTGAGCATCCTGGAAGGGTTTCAAACGGTGGATGATGACCTGGTGAAACTGTTAAAGACCATGCATGCTTCAAAATGGCAGCTATACCGGAAAGTCAAATTTCCGGCTGTGCTCCCTTACTTTTTTTCCGGTTTAAAAATTGCCGTTACATATAGTGTGATGGGCGCTATTATCGGTGAGTGGCTCGGCGCAAGCGAAGGGCTCGGCGTCATGCTGACAAGGGCGACGAAATCTTTTATGACGGCCCGCCTGTTTGCCATCTCTGCTGTCATCATTGGGCTCACATTTCTTTTATACGGCGCTGTTGAATGTTTGCAAAGGCTATCCGCACCATGGGTATACCGAAAGGAAGATCATCAATGAGGAAAATGTTAATCATCTTGCAGGCGGCCATGTTGCTGCTTGCTGCTGGATGCACCAGCAGCGGGCAGAAAGAAAACAGCAAAAAAGCGCTGCAAAAGGTGACGGTTGTGCTGGACTGGTTTCCGAACACCAATCATACCGGCCTGTATGTAGCTAAAACAAAACACTATTTTCAAAAGCAGGGCCTGGATGTGAAAATCATCCAGCCGGGGGACAATATTACGGCTGAACAAATGGTGGCTTCCGGGAAAGCGGATTTCGGGGTCAGCTATCAGGAAAATGTCACCACGGCAAGGACGGAAGGAATTCCGATTGTGTCCATTGCCGCGATTATCCAGCACAATACTTCTGGCTTTGCTTCTTTGAAAAAAGACAACATCACTTCTCCGAAAGACTTTGAAGGAAAACGTTACGGCGGCTGGGGTTCGCCGTCTGAAGAAGCCGTCATCAAAACGGTCATGGAAAAATATGGCGCCGACTACAGCAAAGTAAAAAATATTGTGCTCGGCCAGACGGATTTTTTCAAATCAATCGGGCGTGAAGCGGATTTTGAATGGATTTATTACGGCTGGGACGGCATCCAGGCAGAGCGGAGCGGGAAAAAACTGAATCTTATCATGGTCAAAGATCTCGACCCTGCGCTTGATTATTACAGCCCGGTCATCATTACAAGCGAAAAACTGGCCAAAGGGGATAAACCTCTTGTCAAATCTTTTATGAAGGCTACGGCTCAAGGTTATACATTTGCGATCAAGCACCCGGAACAGGCCGCCGATATCCTGATTCAGGACGTGCCGGATACAAATAAAGGGCTTGTCCGCGCCAGCCAGAAGTGGCTAAGCACGAAGTACCAGGACGATGCCGCGGAATGGGGGGTACAGAAGGAAGAAGTGTGGCGCCGTTATATGGACTTCCTTTATGACCATAAAGTCATTAAGAAAAAAATCAACATCAAGGCTGCCTACACAAACGAATTTCTTCCAAACCGGCCATGACGTATTTGCAATTGGAAGGTATTACGAAAACATTTGGCGGGAAAAAAGTGCTGGAAGGCATTTCCGCAACGATCCGGAAAGGTGAATTCTGTACTTTTATCGGGCCGAGCGGATGCGGAAAAAGCACGCTGTTAAATATCATTGCCGGGATTGAAAAGGCGAATGGCGGCAAAGTGCTGCTTGACGGCAAACCGGATGGGGTTCAGGATGCCGCCGGTTTCATGCCGCAGCAGGATTTGCTTCTGCCTTGGCGGACGGCACTGCAAAACATTGTTTTGCCGCTTGAAATAAAAGGGGTGCGGAAACGGGAACGGGTTTTGCGGGGGATGGAGGTGCTCCGGCAGTTTGGCCTTGAGGATTACGCCGGCCACTATCCCGCCTCGCTCTCCGGCGGCATGCGGCAGCGGATCAGCTTTTTGCGCACGTATTTATGCGAAAAACCGGTTATGCTGCTAGACGAACCGTTCGGGAAGCTCGATGCTTTTACTAAAATGGATGTCCACCGCTGGCTGCTCGAATCATGGGAGAAAGGAAACCAGACGATTCTTATGGTTACCCATGATCTTGATGAAGCCGTGCTGCTATCGGACCGTGTTTTTGTCATGTCGCAGCAGCCGTCCGTCATCATCCACGAATTGAAGGTGCATTTGCCGCGCCCGCGGAAATGGGAGATGCTCTCTTCGGATGCGTTGAAAAAAGACAAAGATGAACTGTTAAGAGAGCTTGCCTCATTTTTGGGGAAATAAAAAAGGTTTGGAGAGGCTCCAAACCTTTTTTACAAGTTCAGCATATTGGATGCTGCATATTTTTCGACGGAAAGGCCGGTGCGGTCAACTTTGGCCGGTTCAACCAGCACATGCGGGAAATGGGCGCGGAGCGTTTCTGCCATGGCCTCTGCCTCTTCGAACGGCACGAGCGAAATAACCGTCGGGCCGGCGCCGCTAATGACCGTCCCGTATGCGCCGAGTGATTTGGCCAGCCTGCGGATCTCCAAAAATTCGGGGATCAATTTTGTCCGGTATGGCTCGTGAAAACGGTCTTGTTCCATCATTTTTCCAGCCAGTTCGTACTGGCCGCTTATGAGCGCCGCAATAAAAAGGTTGCTGGCCGCGCTCCCTTTTACCGCTTCTTTCCGCGCATAAAAATCAGGAAGCACTCTGCGCGCATCTTCCGTTTTCAGCTCATAATCGGGAATAAAAAGGAGCAAATCCGCCATGATGTCAAAAAACGGCATGACTTCAAACCGTCCGTCCCCGCGCTCGGCTGAAACAACGAGCCCGCCGAACAGGGATGCCGCGACATTATCCGGATGCCCCTCGATCCGCGAGGCAATGTCCAGCTTTTCCGCAAGCGAAAGCCCGAGATTTCCGGCAAAGTTGGCAAGTTCAATGCCGGCCACAACGGCTGAGGCGCTGCTGCCAAGCCCGCGGGCAAGCGGAATTTCACTGTCAACAATGACTTTGCACGGGGCCAGCCGGCTGCCATATAAATCCGCAACCTGCCGCGCAATTTTTAAGATAAAAGGGTCGCTGTCTTCCGGAAGCGGCGGCAAAAGGGGCGATACTTGTTCAAAAACCCATTCCTTGCTGCCGCACACTTCAAGCGTTAAGAAACGGTTGAGCGCCATGCCGACTGAATCAAATCCGGGCCCGAGATTTGCCGTGCTTGCGGGTACACGGATAACCAGCCTGTTCATACATGGATCACATTCGAAAGATAATCTGTCACGGCTTCTTCCGTTGCCGGCAGCACGGCAGGCCGGACTTCGACTTGGGACATGGCGGTTTGCGGGTCTTTAAGCCCGTTTCCGGTCAGGACAGCAACCACTTTGCTCCCTTTTTTGATCTGTCCCGTTTTGACCTGCTTGATGACACCGGCGATGGACGCACATGAACCCGGCTCGGCGAACGTCCCTTCATTGCGGGCGAGCAGCCGGAACGCATCAAGAATTTCTGGGTCTGACACCGAGTCGATCACGCCGCCTGATTCATTGCGGGCATTGACGGCCAGTTTCCAGCTTGCCGGGTTGCCGATCCGGATCGCGGTGGCGACCGTTTCCGGGTTTTCGATCACCCGGTCCCGGACGATGGCAGCCGCGCCTTCCGCTTCAAAGCCGTGCATTTCCGGCAGGCCGGTTTCAAATTTCTCATTGAACTCTTTGAATCCTTTCCAATACGCGCTGATGTTTCCGGCATTGCCGACCGGGATGGCAAGGACATCAGGTGCTGAACCCAGCTGCTCACAAATCTCGAAAGCTGCCGTTTTTTGGCCTTCCAGCCGGTAAGGGTTAACTGAGTTTACAAGTGTGACAGGCGAAGTTTCGCTTACTTTCCTGACGATTTTAAGCGCCTGGTCAAAATTGCCGTCAATTTCCACGATTTCAGCGCCGTACATAACGGCCTGCGCCAGTTTGCCAAGCGCGATTTTTCCGCTCGGAATCACGATGATCGCCCGGATCCCGGCTTTTGCAGCATAGGCGGCCGCAGAAGCGGATGTGTTGCCGGTGGAGGCGCAGATAACGGACCTGCTGCCGCTTTCGATCGCTTTCGCAACCGCCATCACCATGCCGCGGTCTTTAAAAGAGCCGGTCGGGTTCAACCCTTCAAATTTTCCGTACAATTCCACGCCGAGTTTTTCCGATAAGCGGGCAAACGGGATAAGCGGCGTATTGCCTTCAAATAATGTCAGTTCTGGTGTTTTGTCTGTGACGGGTAAAAATGATTTGTACTGCTTGAGTAATCCTGGCCATTGATTCATGTCTTTACGCCTCTCCTTCAACACGGTAGTAGCTGTTCACTTCTTTGACAACAGGCATTTCATTTAACTGCTCGAGCGCCTTTTGGAAACGGTCGAGCGACACTTTGTGGGTAACAATGATGATTTCCGCAAACTCATCGCGTTTATCAGGCGTCTGCAAAATCCGTTTAAAGCTGATATTGAGGGCGCTGAAGGCGGCTGTAATTTTCGAAAATGCGCCGACCTGGTCTTTTAAATGCATGCGGATATAAAATTGCCCGTAGCGCTGCTCAGGCGGCATGAGTTTCCGTTCAAAGCGCGGGCCCCTGAGGTTCCGGCCGTTCACGCCGAGCTGCATGTTTTTAATCGCGGCAATACAATCGCTCACGACCGCGGTCGCAGTCGGCATGCTTCCGGCGCCGGGCCCGTAAAACATCGCCTCGCCGATTGCTTCCCCGTTAATATAAACGGCATTGAATTCATTTTTCACGGAAGCAAGCGGGTGGTTTTGGGCGATAAACGCCGGCTGCACGCTCACTTCAATATGTTCATCCTGGCATTCCGCCATGCCGATCAGCTTCATCGTATACCCGAGCGTTTTCCCATAATGCAAATCTGCGGATGAAAGATGGGTAATGCCTTCCACTTCCACATCTTCAAGTTTCACATTTGTATAGAATGCGAGCCTTGCCAAAATCGCCATTTTCCTTGCCGCATCCAGGCCTTCCACATCTGATGTCGGGTCGGCTTCGGCAAAACCAAGTTCCTGTGCCTCTTTCAGCGCCTCGTCATAAGAAACGCCTTCATCCATCATTTTGGTCAAAATAAAATTGGTTGTCCCGTTGACGATCCCCATCACTTTTTGGATCCGGTCGGAAACAAGGCCGTCTGTAAGCCCCCTGATAATCGGGATGCCGCCGCCGACGCTTGCCTCATACAGCAAGTCACACTGGTTTTTCCAGGCCAGTTCCTGAAGCTCCGGGCCGTAGAGGGCAATTAAATCTTTGTTCGCGGTCACGACATGTTTTTTATTTTCAATCGCCTTGACAATGTACCGGCGGGCTTCATCAATTCCGCCCATCACTTCAACGACGACATCGATTTCCGGGTCATTTAATATCTCATCGGGATTTGTAGTGACAGAGGCGGGATCAATGTCTACACCGCGGTCTTTTTCGATGTTGCGCACGAGAATGCGTTTCACCTTTACTTCACGCCCAAGCTGGTGGACGAGTTCCTCCTGATGCTGCCGGATCAGTCTGACAACGCCGCAGCCAACGGTTCCGAGTCCAAGCAGTCCGATTGAAACGTCCGATTTCATTTGATCACACCTCTTTATGTATTTTTACAGAAAACAAATGTCTTTGTATAATAGACATTAAAGCATGATTACAGAGGAAGATCAAGTCTTTCTTTTTTAAAAAGTAAGAAAAAGAATCAGACGTATAGTGCTGGTTGCGGGCGCCGCTCCAGGCAAACTTCGAGAATTGCGGCATTCATGGCGTCGTTTTTTTGGACCATTTCAAACGCATGCGGGAGAAAGCATTCAGCCGGCGAGACTGCGGCCTCCCCGCATATATCGATGCCAAATACTTGTTTTTGATCGAGAATGGCCGAAATGCAGGACAGCAATTCCTGCCTGCCCATCGCCCCCTGATCCCAGTTTGTCTCGGCAAAAGCCGGGGAAAGGACGTCTTTGTCAATGCTGATATAGACGGTATCTGTTGGAATGGCGGATAAAATCCGTTGCCGGTTTTCAAGATTCCGGCTGTTAAAAGGAAAGATTTGGACGGTTTGCGGCGGGCGGCGATGTGTTATGAAAGAAGTCGGGCCGATGATGGCAACTCTTTTCAGCAGCGGGTTCATTTTTAAGGCGTAGGAAACCCATGACCCGCATGACAGCAGTGTTTGTTCAAAGCTGTCGTCCATGTCCGGATGGTTGTCGAACAGCACAAGGGTGAACGGTTCCGGCGCTTCTTTTAAAAGCAGGGAGGTTACATAATGGTAATTGCCGCTTCCAAGAAAGGTGATGCCTTTTTGCTTGCGGCGGCCCAGTGTCGTTTCAATTTGGAAAAGCGCCTCTTTTTCACAAAAAAGATTGGTATGGCGGATATGTTTCAGATTGATTGTTTCATGGGGAAAAGACTGGATCCTTTTTTGTTCATCATACGTTTCGTCAAAAGCCAATATCGTGACACCTTTATGCAATAAACCCATCTCTTTCATCTCCTTTAAGAAATCACAGAACGGGTTGAAGCAGGTTCCTTTGAATGGCGGAATATTGAAACGATTTATTATGATTTTATCACACTTTTTTGAAGTACGCATCGTTTCTGGCTCGGGCAGGAAGGGGCGGTAAAGATGATGCGGCTAAATTTTTGAAACGGCAACCGACAAACGCCGTGCTCCTGCGTCCCGTTTACGGAGAATCTTCATCCGGCTTTTTTAATTGCCGGATTTCCTGGCATGAAAAGCGGAATCGCGCCGGCCGTATTATTTTTTCGCATCAAAATAAGCCTCCCTCATGCAGGAAGGCTTTATGCTCTATTAAACGATGACCGGCGGTTTGCGCACGAGGCTCATAATGCCTGCAATCAGGTAAAGCAGCGCCGGGAGCACCCCGAATCCGACGGTGAAAAAGAACACAAGCACTGCGCCGATAATAAGCAAAATGCCTGACAGCTTCGGCCTTTTGTTATTCCTCAGTTGAACAGCGGCGACAATGCCGATCACCGTTCCGATGATAAGCACCATAGCAATTCCCCAGCCGAGCGCTTGGATCGTATGAAGGACTGTTTGAAAGTCGGCTTCCCGGATGGTGGCGCCACTTTTCATTTGGGCTTCCATTTCGTCGATAAAACTTTGGCTTTTCATGGTCATAGTCATGAAGATAACGAGAATTGCGGCAAGTCCGTTTAGCACCGCGCCAATGACGCTCAGTACGATTTCAGCAGTTCGTTTCATTTATACCACCCCTTTCTTCCTCGTCTATAAAACCCATTCCCTTCCATAAATACGAAAAAAACAAAAAAAGGATTCGGAAATTAGAAATTTTATGTTGCCGCATTCAAGCAGTGTTACAATAAAACTATGAGAACGGGGGTGTTTGGCCATGCAAATTTATACAAGCAAAGAAATTAAGGAAGCCGATGCAAATGCAGCTTCTTTCGGCATGGATACGTTTACGCTGATGGAAAATGCCGGAAGCGGTCTGTACCGCGCCCTTGCACCGCTCCTTTCCAAACGCGACACGATTGCGGTGCTTTCCGGCAAAGGAAATAACGGCGGGGACGGGATCGTACTTGCCCGCTATTTAAAACTGAACGGATACAAAGCGGATTTGATCTTTCCTTTAGGCCCACCGCAAACAAAAGAGGCCGCGCAGCATTTTTCCTATTTTCAATCGTGCGGCTTTGAAGCAGCCCCTTTTGACCGTGAGAAACATTATGACTGGATCGCAGACGGGCTGCTTGGCGTCGGTACCAGGCTGCCGCTCAGGGATGATCTTGCAGAAGTAACCGATTGGATCAATACTCGGAAGGCAAAAGTGGCCGCCATTGACGTACCGACGGGTGTAGCGGGGGATACGGGTGATGCCGATCCACATACCATACACGCAGATTATACGTTTTCTCTTCATGGATTGAAACCGTCCAGCCTGTTATTCCCTTCTTCCACTTATTTCGGCGAAACAAAGGCTGTCGGGATCGGCCTGCCGCATACTTCAAAATGGAAAGTTTGGTCGGAGGAAGATGTCATTCGTTCGCTCCCCGAAAGAAGCGGCAATGTCCATAAAGGCACGTTCGGGACCGGGCTTTTGGTTGCCGGAAGTGACGATATGCCGGGTAGTGCGGCGCTGGCTGCGATCGGCGCCATGCGGATGGGAATCGGGAAACTCTCCGTTTTTACGGAAAGCGGTGCCCGGAATGTGATTGCTACACTCGTTCCGGAAGCCACTTATTTAAAAAGGGATTTTTCAAAGCGGCTTAACGATTTGGGGCAGAAATTTGCCGGGGTGGCCATCGGTCCCGGGATTGAGCCGGATGAGCAGCTGGAGTCTTTCATTCACGGCGTTTTAAAAG